>OCTX012258467.1_pt1 | contig 43900 bp, 41 predicted proteins | sample 1539691 | NCBI WGS metagenome assembly OCTX01 (sample SAMN02144231, study PRJEB22623) | gut metagenome | biome: sheep rumen | host: Ovis aries | place: New Zealand
CCGTCGCCGATGTCGAGGATCGAGATATCGAACGTGCCGCCGCCGAAGTCGTAGACCGCGATCTTCTCGTTCTTCTTCTTGTCGAGGCCGTACGCGAGCGAGGCCGCCGTCGGCTCGTTCACGATGCGCTTGACGTCAAGGCCCGCGATCTTGCCCGCGTCCTTCGTCGCCTGGCGCTGCTGGTCGTTGAAGTAGGCCGGGACCGTGATGACCGCCTCGGTGATCTTCTCGCCCAAGAACGCCTCCGCGTCTTCCTTGAGCTTGCGGAGAATCATCGCCGAAATCTCCTGCGCCGTATAGACCTTGCCGTTCACGCGCACCGCGGCATCGCCGTTGTCCGCGCGCACTACCTCGTAAGGCACCATCTTGATTTCGTCCGTCATCTCCTCGAACCTGCGCCCGATGAAACGCTTGATGGAGTAGATCGTGGACTTCGGGTTAGTCACCGCCTGACGCTTCGCCGCCTGGCCCACAAGGATTTCTCCCGTCTTGGTGAATGCCACAATCGAAGGCGTCGTCCGCGCGCCTTCCTTGTTGGGAATCACGGTCGCTTCGCCGCCTTCCATCACAGCCATGCAGCTGTTGGTCGTTCCCAAATCGATTCCTAGTACTTTTGCCATATTCTTTTCTCGCTTTCTTGTCGCACTTCTTGCACGACACTATCATACATGCAATAAAGATGCCACTCCGCCTCATGCAATCCTACGCGCCAAACTGTGCCACCATGTCACAATCACCTAATTCAGCCCACATTCACCCCCCTAGTCCAGCCTGCCGCGCCGCCTAGTCGAGATTGCCTGACTGCCTAGTCGAGCAACCTCGACTTCGTAGTCTAAGGCCCTGGACTGTGAAGTCAAGCTCCCTTGACTACGAAGTCTAACTCCCTTGACTACGAAGTCAAGCATCATTTACTAGAGAGTCAAGAGCGCCGGACTGCAAAATAAAGGAAGATTTCCTGCCCATGCGCCCTTTTGTCACACCCATAAATGCCGCCAGTGCATATATCACGCACGGCCCAAAGGCAAAAACTCCTTGCCAAGTGCTTATGTATTTTGGTATAATATGCACATCCGGCGGGAGAAATCCGCCGATGATCCATGTTGAAGGCTTTTAGCATGGATCGGAGTTGCTATAAGGAGTTGACCGTTAGCGGCATGGTGCGATGACCACATTGCGCCGATGCGTTTTGCGACCGCCGCTCGACCAGCTCTGAAGTGCAGCAAGTGAACGCGTGTTCACGTATCAGGCTTTTACAGAAAATCGCCAATTTTCCAGACATAAAGCCGACTACGTGGATGCGTCCACGGCAATTCCGTGGCGCATTCTTTCGTCTTTGTTTTATGTCGGGCGTTTGGCGATGCCTCTGTAAAGACAATGATGTTAAAGATTGCGCCACTTTTCTTCTTCGAGGAAAATGGCGGCGCTAAAGCAAGGGGCGTCGGATGATACCGAAGAAGTTGCACTATGTCTGGCTGGGAAACGGCGAAAAGCCGGATGTTTTCAAGCGTTGTTTGGAGAGCTGGCGAAAGTTTTGCCCGGACTATGAAATCAAAGAATGGGGAGATGAAGAACTCCGCAAGTCCGGCAACAGATTCGCCTTGGAGGCGGCGGCCAACCGCAAATTCGCCTTTGCGTCGGATTTCCTAAGGCTGAAGGCGCTTTACGACGAAGGCGGATTTTACTGCGATACCGATTGCGAGATATTGCGTCCGCTCGACAAGTTCCTCAATGAAGACTTTGTATGCTGCAACTACAAAACGCACGGCGCAATCTGGCTTAATACCGCGTTTATCGGGTGCGCACCCGAAAACCAGTTGATTGGCGGATTGCTCGCGTCATACGCGAACAAATCCATAATCGACGAGCGAGGCGAGTTGGATTTGGCCCCGAACTCTTGCGAATGGCTGTCGATCATAGAAGAGAAATTCCACGTCTCGTTTGCGGACGCCGTCTTCCCGCTGAAACTTGGAGAACGGATGACGATCTATCCGTCGGACTATTTTTGCGACAGCCGCGATGGCTATGCGTTTCACCATTTGACGGGCACTTGGGTAGATGCGTGGCAGCGCAAACTGATTCTGCGCTTCGGCAGATACCGGTTTTGCAAATTTGTGCACAAATCGCACCGCAAGGGAAGCGAGAAAGTATTGGCGCCGGAACTTCGCGTCGGCGAACGTTGCCTCTGTTCGCTGCGCATTGGCCGCAAGAAATTCTTTATGTTGCTCGCTCGGTAAGCTGGAGGGAGCGGAGGATATAAAATCACAAAGCGTTATGATGCGCGGCGTCGAGTTCTTCGGGCTTGTCCGGCGGAATCATAAGATAGCGAAGGGTATCCTCGACAAGCTTGCGCCAAACGACGGCGGCGGAATTGCCGCCCTGATGGAATTGGCGTTTGGCGTCGAAGTCGAGTGTGACGAGCACGACGATTTCCGGTTCGTCCGCCGGAACCATGCCGCAAAAACTCGCGCGGTAAAGTCCTGGCGCATAGCCCTTCACGCCCGGAATGCGCTTTTGCGCAGTCCCCGTCTTGCCGGCGACGCTATAACCCTTGATCGCCGCCCTTCGCGCCGTGCCTTCGCGGCTGGCCACTGGCTTCATGATTTGGCGCATCGTCCGCGCCGTCGCTTGGGAAATCGGACGGCCAATCGCCTCGGGCGCACTTTTATAGAGGTCGGTTCCATCCTTCGCGACAATTCTGTCCACTACTCGCGGCCGCATCCTGACGCCGTCGTTGGCGATGGCCTGATACGCGGAAATAAGTTGAATAGGCGTCACGGCGACAAATTGTCCGATCGGCGCACGCGACATGTCCGCCTTGCCCCACTTTATCCAATCCGGCAGAATCCCTACCTCCTCGCCCGGCAGCTCAATGCCCGTCCGCGCCCCGAATCCAAACGCCTTCATGTAGCCGTGGAGATTCTCGCGTCCAAAATCGTATCCCAATTTTCCCACGACAATATTCGATGAATGCACGATTGCATCGGCGATCGACATGCGCTTGTCCCACACGTGCGAGCCGTCACCCGGCAATTTGAAGTAACCTTCCTCGAAGCGGTCGGTATCGTAAGTGGAATCCGCTTTCACGAAGCCCGCGTCAATCGCCGAAGCGACCGAAATAACCTTCATCACCGACCCCGGCTCGAACACCATGCCCACAACCCGGTTCAACTGCTGGCTTTCCGTCGTCGAGCCAAACTCCGTCGGATCGAAATCCGGGAAACTCGCGAGCGCAAGCACCGCGCCGGTTTTGGCATTCATGACAACCGCCCAGCCCGATCCCGCGCCAAACTCTGCGATCCCTTCCTTCAAGTATTTCTCCGCGTCCGACTGGATATTGTGGTCGAGCGTCAGGTAGACATCCGCACCGGCAATCGGGTCGATTGAAATCTTGCGCTTGTCGTAAAGCTCGCGCCCGACGGCGTCTTTCATCCCTTGGATTCGACCCGGCTGTCCGGAAAGGAATTTATCGTACCTAAGTTCCAGTCCTGCCGAAGCATCGCCCTCTGAATTGACCGAACCGAGCACATGGCTCATGAGGCTTCCGTGCAAGTAGCGGCGCTCCTGCCGGTCGAGAATGGCCACGCCCGATACGAGTTTGGAATCCGCGAGAATGCGGTGCGCATCCGAATCGCTCGAACGCGCGAGGAATTGATAGCGGTTTTTCGTGTTCGCCGCCTTGGCGAGAGTCTCGTGGTAATCCAACCCAAGGACGCGCGAAATGGTGCGCACGATTGCCGCAGGCTCGCGCGGCTTCTCGCCGCGCCCGGGACGCACTACGCGGTTCGTGAGCGATACGGGGTCCAGCCGGTACTCCCAAACCGGGACCGACATCGCCAGCGGTGCGCCCTTGCGGTCTAAAATGCTGCCGCGACGCGCCTTGAGTTCGCGCTCGAATGTATAATCGATGTCGTCTACGCTGGGATCGAGATGCGCTCTGACAATCCCCTGTCCCGAATAAAGCGCAAAGCCAATCAGCAAGAGAGCCTGAAAATGCAGGCGCTCGAATTTCATCTGCTCGCTACATTGCGCGCCTTGGCCTTAAGCGCCTTGGCGACTGAATACTGACCTTTAAGCGGAATGCCGTTGGCATCCATGCGGACAGTCTGAAAGGCTCCGGGCGTGTCCATCTTGAGTCCATGGCTGCGAAGCGCGCGCTCGAGCGAGGAGTTGACCTTCATCCCCTCCCAGGCCGCTTCTACGCGGATGCGCTCTTCATCGAGCTTCGCAAGCACTTTCTGCTTCTCGCCGATTTCCTTCTGCACCGCCGTCACCTGGTTCTTGGCGATCACATTGAAAATCACCGCCACGAGCAGAATCACAAGCACGCCCGCCATCTGGCAAGTCCTCGCCGCGCTCACGCTCATCGCTTTGCTCTTGCGCTTGTTCTTCCTCATCTCAAATCTCCTCTTTTTCGATCACGCGAAGCTTTGCGCTCCGCGATCTCGGATTGTTCAAAATCTCGTTTTCCGACGCCTTGACCGCCTTGCGGCTCACGATCCGCACCCGCGGCCGCTCTCCTTCCCAGCGGCTGCCGCCGCCCTGCAGCGAAACTTCGCGCCCGGCGTGGGCGGCAAACCGGCGCTTCACCACCGTATCGGTCAAACTCTCGAAGGTGATGACCGCGATTCTGCCGCCGCGCTTCACCAGCCTCAACGCGCCATCGAGCGCACGTTCAAGCTCTCCAAGCTCATCGTTCACCGCCATCCTCAACGCCTGGAAAGTGCGCGTCGCCGGATGATGGCCGCCATGCCGCCCGATCGCCTTCTCCACAATCTCCGCGAGTTCCGCCGTCGTTTCGATCCGCCGCCCGGCGCGCGCCTTCACAATCGCCGCCGCCACCCGCCGCGCACCGCGCTCCTCGCCCAAACGCCAAATGACCTCGGCGAGCTCCTGCTCGCCCCAGCCATTCACCACATCCGCCGCGCTCAGACCGTGCGCGCGGTCCATCCGCATGTCAAGGGGTCCCTCGCGCAAAAAACTGAAACCGCGTCCGGCGTCATCCAGTTGAGGAGACGACACGCCCAAGTCCAAAAGGACTCCGTCCGCTTCATCCCAGCCGTTCTCATGTGCAATCCTTTCCAAATCCCCATGCTCGCCTTTCGCGATCTTCAGCCCCTTGAGACCCATCGCGGAAACCTCCGCGATCGCCTCGTCGTCGCGGTCTATGCCCAGCACCTCGCCGCCGCGCCGCAATATCTCGCGAGTGTGCCCCGCGCGCCCAAGCGTACCGTCAACATATCTGCCGCCCTGCCGGACATCCAGCGCATCCACCGCCTCGCGCAGCAATACGCTCACATGTTCCATCAGAAGCCAACCGACTCCAGCGCCGAACCAAGTTCCGCCTGATCCACGACATCAGGCTTGAGCGCCGCGGGATTCCACAACTTCACCATACGAACAGAACCCACCATCGCGACCGTCGTCGTCAGGTTCGCAAACCGAAGGAGCTTGTCGCTGACGCGGATTCTGCCCTGAACATCCAAAACAAGCTGCTCGGATACGGAGCCTATCGTCTGCAAAGCCTTCGCGAGCGAGGGATCAAACAGTGCCCGTTCGCGCAGCTTCGCAAGCCTCGCCTCCATCTCCACCGGCGGTATGAGGTTCAGGCATTTCTCCCGTGCGTCCGGCATTACGTAGACGTAGTCGGGAGAACCCATCACCGCTCGCCAAGAGCTCGGTATCGTGAAACGATGCTTCGGATCCAGATTGTAGTCGCACCGACCAACCAATACGCCCGATTGCGTTCCTGCCGACATCGCGACACTCTCTTTGCTTGCTTTTGACATTTTCTGACAATATTATACACTTTTTGACACCAACTTGTCAATAGGGTATTTCATTTTTCGATTTTCAATCAATCGAATTTTTGCGTGTTTATGAAGTTTTTATCGCCCAGGCGCGGAACGCGCTGGGCAATAAGGCGGTCGTCCCTTTGGCCGCAGTGCGATCAAACGATCAACATGCAATCGCCGTAAGAGAAGAATCTGTAATTTGCGCGGACTGCCATTGCGTATGCGCAAAGCATCCGTTCACGACCGGCGAGCGCACTCGTCATCATAAGCAAGGTCGATTGCGGAAGATGGAAATTGGTAAGCATTGCATCGCACGCCTTGAACTTGTACGGCGGATAGATGAAAATATTCGAAGCCCCACTGCCGGCGGCGATAAGTTCATTGTCGCCCTCGGCGCGTTCGCGACTGGCGACGGTTTCAAGCGTGCGGACCGTGGTCGAACCGCAACAGAAAATCCTGCCGCCGCGCACACGGCACTCGTTGATCGCCGCCGCGGCATCGGGCGTTACCGTGAACGCCTCGAAATCCATCTGGTGGTCTTCGATGTTTTCCGCCTTGACGGGCCGAAAAGTTCCCGGTCCCACATGAAGCGTGACCGCGACACGCTTGACGCCCTTCTCGTCGAGCCGACGGAAAATCTCTTCGGTAAAATGCAATCCCGCCGTCGGTGCCGCCACGCTGCCTACATGGCGCGCATAAATCGTCTGATAGCGTTCGCGGTCTGCCAATTCTTCTTCACGAGTGCCTTCACGCTTGACATACGGCGGAACGGGGGTATGGCCGAATTCGTCAAGAAGCTCCATCAGCGGCCGCTCGCAAATGAATTCGACTTTCCACATCCCGATTCCGGTCAAGGGCGCAAGCAGTTTCACTTTAAGTTCCTTGCCAGGACCGAACACGCCGATCTGCCCTTCGCGACATTTGCGTCCAGATCCGATCATGCAATTCCACACGAGTTCTTTCACAGTCTCCGACTCTGGAGCGGCATTGATCATGAGAACTTCCAAGGCGCCCCCGGAATCCTCCCATGAACCAAGCAGTCGCGCCGGAAATACCTTGGTGTCGTTTACGACGAGAAGATCGTTTGCGGTTATGTAATCGGGGAAGTCGGCGATATGCTTGTGTTCGAGAACTCCGGTGTCGCGATGGAGCACCATCATTTTCTCGGTTCCGCGCACTTCCACTGGATGTTGCGCAATAAGCCGCTCCGGCAATGGGTACCAAAATTGCGAAGTTTTCATAGGTGCGGTTTCAATCTATTTCGATCTTGGAAACGCCACGCGATTGCCGGGGAGGAAGCGTAGCGCATCTTTGAGCCTCAGGCCCATGCAGAGCGCCGAAACCTTGGCGGGCGCGAGACCGGTTTTTTCGGCGAGGCGTTCCATTGAAATTCCGTCAAGCGGCACTTCGCGCATGATGATCGACTCCTCGATCGAATAGCGAGGCGCTGCGCATTCAGGGGCGGGGGCGAGTTCGTCCGGCGGCGGCAGATTTTTGACTCCGAGGTCGCGGCAGATGTCATCGGCGTTGCGGATCATAAGTGCGCCGTCGTGGATGAGATCGAGACATCCTTCGCTTGCCCTGGAATCGACGCGCCCCGGCAGCGCCATCACCTGCCGTCCGAGGTCGAGCGCGTCGCGGCAGGTGATGAGCGTGCCGGATTTTACCGGCGCTTCAATCGCCACGACCGCCTCGGAAAGCGCCGCCACGATTTCATTGCGGATCGGGAATGTAGTCGCGTCGCAGGATCGCCCGAACGGAAATTGACTGATTACCGCACCGTGCGATTTGATCATCTCGCGCGCCAGTCCGCGATTGGCGTCGGGATAGAATTTATCGATGGCGGATCCCAAAACGCCAATAGTCGCGCCGCCGCCTTCAAGCGCACCCTTGTGCGATGCGGCGTCGATTCCGACCGCCAAACCGGAAATGACGCAGACGCCGCGCTCGGCGAGACCTTTGGCGATCAGAAAAGCATGATCAAGCCCGTATTGGCTGGGCTTGCGCGTACCCACGATCGCGACGGTGCGCCCCTTCAAAGCTTCAAGCGACCCCTTGACGTAAAGGCACAGCGGATAACTCTTGCAATCCTTGAGACGGGCAGGGTATTCGGGATCGACCGCGGTGATGATATCCACTCCATAGCGCTTGGCAAGCGCAAGCTCGCGCGCGACATCTATTTCCCCGCCGCTGCGCGAAACTTTCATTTCCGCCGGGAGCGCATTCCACGCCGCGGCGGCAGAGCCGCAGGCGGCGACCATCTTGGCGAGCGCGACTGAGCCGATCCTGTCGGCGAGATTGAAGGCGATATGCGCTTCGCGTTCGGTCATTTGCGGATTGGCAGCCCCAAGGAGAGTCGAACTCCTCTACCAAGCATGAAAAGCTCGTGTCCTAGCCGATAGACGATGGGGCCGTAGAGTTGTAAACTGGCGCGTATTATACCAAAATTCCGGCAGAAATGTCAAGCCTGATTTTGCGATTCTTTCAATGCCTGCGAGACCGCGAGCATGCGGTCGGCAAGATCCTCGAAGCCCACATCGTTGGAGTACACCTCCTTGTAGTACGCGTAGGCCTTCTCGAGATCGCCTGCGGCTTCGGCGCAGAGACCTAGCTGGTAGACGATCTTCTTCTTGAGTTCGTCCATCGTGGGTATCTGGTCGCGCGCGGTCTCGAGTTGCATGACGCCCATATCGATCTGGTCCTTGGCGAGGAAGCACATCGCGAGATAGTAAAGCGCCCAGAGACGGTCCTTCGGCGACTTCTGCGCGAGCTGCAAATGCTCTAGCGCCTCGTCGTAATAGCCGTAGGTGAAATACTGAAGCCCGAGTTCATAGCGGAGATGCAAATCGTTGGGATAGCGTTCGACGCGCTGTGCAAGGTCGTCGAAGACAAACTGGTTCTTCTCCGCCTCCATGTTCGCGGCACCCTCTTCGTCCCCGGCGGCCTTCAGTTCCGCAATCTGCTGATCGTAGTAGTTGACGCGGTTCTGGCTGAGCATGCGGTCGAGTTCCGGATCCATTGCGCCTGCCGCTTCGATTGCCTCGGTAAGCGTCTGCACGGCCTCGGCGAATCGCTTGTTCTGGGAATAGAGGCGCGCCAAAGCGCGGCGCGCATTCATATTCTTCGGCTCGGCGGCGATTTGCGCCAGTTTCTCCTGGATGAGCGCTTCGGCATCGTCCCCGGTGATGACCGCCTTGTTCGCCTGATCGAGTTTCTTGGCCTGCTCCTTGTTGGCGATCAGATTCTGGAAGCCGCCCTTCTTGCCGGCGGTCGCCTCCCACCCCGCGCTCATCGTCGCACGCGCCTCCGCGTTCTTCAAAAGCGCGAGCACGCGCTGATCGCCAGGCTTCATCTCCGCGAGCTTCTGGAACGCATCGCGCGCCTTGTCCCAGCGCTGCGCCATCGTGTAGTAGGTGGCGACGCGCTCGAGCAGGCCGGGGTCGCGGTTCGAGCACTCATATGCCGCTTCGATCGTAATCGCCGCGTGATCCGCCTTGCCGGCCGCCTCCGCCGCCTTGACCGCGCACTCCATGTTGTCGGGATCGAGCGGATTTTGCTTCAGAAGCTCCTCCGCCTCCATCATGGCTTCCGCCGCCTGGCCCTTCTTGATCAGCCCGGAAATCTTGCTCCGCGCTATCATATAGCCGAGCTTGGCGCCGAATCCAGTCTTGCCGTTCTTCTTGAAATTCGCAATCTGCGCCGCCCGCAGAAGCTTGCGCGTCTCGAGGACATCCGGCGCCGCCTTGATCGCCTCCATGAGCATGTCGACCGCAAGCTCGTACTTCCCGGATTCCAAAGCCTGACGACCGCGATTCTGAAAATTCTGCGCCTTCTGTGCCAAATCTACCGCCATGTCCGTTCCTCCTTGGTTTTATGTCAGCGTGAATTGAAACTGCCGGGCGTCACGGCGAAACCGCAAGCCGCTCGTCTCCCGCAAACGGCATCGAGCCGGGAGCCTTGTAAGTCTTGAGCATGAAGTGCGTCGCCGTCGAGATTACGCCGTCGATCGTCGAAAGATCCTGCGCCACGAACTGCGCCACATCTTGCAGGCTCTCGCCCTTGACGAACACGAGAAGGTCGTACGCCCCGCTCATCAAAAAGCACGCTTCGACCTGTTCGAACTTAGACACTTTCTCCGCAATGCGACCGAATCCGGAGTCGCGCTGCGGAGTTATCTTGAGTTCTATCACCGCTCTTACTTCTGCCATCGCTGCCGCCCTTTCCTGTTGGAGTAAATCACCATTGCATGGCTACGACATCGTCGACTATCTTCTGCGCGAGGAGATCGGCGATTCTGCCGCCAGCGTCGCGCTTCGTGGTCAAAATGTCGCCGTTGGCCATGATCAAAGTCTCTGCCGTATACTTCTTGTTGTTGATCAGCACCTTGCCGCGCTTCTTGTCCACTACCGACACTATGGCCGTTACGGACATTTCATAACTGGAAAGGCGCTGCCCGGAAGCCCGCGATCCGCGGCCGATGCCTGAGCCCACATTCTTGACAACCCCCTGGATCTCAATCGCGCTGTCGCCAACATCGCGGATCTTGAACGTCCCCTCGCGCTGGAACTCGCGCAGAATCTGGCGCGTCGCCACCGCGCCAAGTTCGGTGACGTCGCTTTCGTTGCGGAACACCGGAACCGACACCGTGCGCATGTCCTCCGGCGTCTTGTTGGTCCATTGATACGAAGTCTTGCAGCCGCACAAAGACACCAGACAAAGCGCCATGACGGCGGCGGCAAACCTGAAATTGCAAACATTCTTCATTAACTGTTCTCCTAGTTGGACAGCCAAAGCTTGTACCATTTAGGCTTGGCGTCTTCCATTACTTTTTGCAACGCCTGCTCCTCCAGGGCTTCGCGCTCCTCGATATACGAGTTCAGCCAATCTGGAGTATCTTCGGCGACTTCAAACGCTTCCTCTATATTCTCCGTTCCCTGTTCTCCGTTCCCTATTCCCTGTTCCCCGTTCCCGATTCCCAATTCCCTGTTCCCAATTCCCTTCTTCTCCGCTTCCTCGAGCTCGGCGAGACGCGCACGCGCTTCTTCGGCATGTTCGCCTTCAGGGTATTCCTCAAGATAAAGCTTGTAGGCGTTGATTGCGCTGCGGCGGGTGCGGGTGCGCGAATCGTAGAACTTGTTGCCCATGTAAGTGGCGGTATCCAGCCGGGCGCGAGCCTCGGCCAGCCACTTGACGTAATCGTTGCGCTCCTCGATCGTGCAGTCCGACCTGATTGCAGAACGCAGGAAATCGATTGTGTCGCGAATGCGGTCGCGATTGTAGGAATGCTCTTCCACCAGCAGCATTCTTGCTTGCGCTTCGCGGTGCAGCGCGATTCTCGCCTCGGTCGATTTCGGTCTCAAGTTGCGCAGATTCTCGTAGACGGCCACCGCCTCTGGATACTTTTCCTCATCGACGCGCAATGCGCCGATCGTGAGCATCGCCTGCGGTGCGAATTCCGCGCCGGGGCAGCGTAGCACCAGCGCCTCGTAGGCGCGGCGCACGTCCACGGTGTTCGCGAAACGGAAGAACACGATACGCTTGCCGTCTTCGCGCATCTTCTCGCACATCTCGTAGTTCTTGCGCGCGATGGCGTCGTAATCGCACTTCGACGAAAAGAAATCCATGAGATAGCGGTATTCCTCGCAGGCGGCGATTGCGTCGCCGTCGGCCTCTTCGAGCTGCGCGAGCTTGAGCTGCGCAACCGGGGCCTCCGGCACCGAAGGCCACGCCCTGACGAGCGCGTCATACGCACGGCGCGCCCGGCCGGTGCTGCCTTCCGCGGCAAGTTCGTCCGCCCACGCCATTTGCGCGGCGGCATCATCCATCTTGGGACCGGTGAACCATGAGAAGAAGCCAAGCGTTTTCTTTTCGGGCTTGATGATCGAGGACTCGGAATCGAATCCTGGATAGGCGTCGGTCGCATACCTGACACCGCTGCCCGGCCCTACGCCGGCCTGATTTATTCCCTCACCGGCGAGAGAACCGGTCGACAATATCGCCGCCGCAAGCACACCAAGCTTTGCGAGGTGAAGACAACTGCACTGAAATCCGCGTTTCATGCGTGTAATTATACCAAAAATCGCGCGAGAATGCAAGCCGACACCGCCACCTTGTCCCGCCGCCTACGGTGCGACATCGGTCGCTTTGATCTTGAAGAAACGCACGAGGCTATCCGACCAATCAAGCGCCACCTCCAGCGTAATCGCCTCGCCATCGGCTGTCGCCTGCTTGGCTTCGCCGCCTAGTTCTGAATATTCGCCGTCTGCCTCGCTGGCGCAGACAATTCAACATTTATGGCCACAAACGATCCTTGCACTATGCTTACGCGCGAATACATGTTGTTGTCGCTTGTCTGTGTCGAAAACGTTTCGTTCGAAAGGGTATTCACCGTGACATAGTCTTTGGCAATTCGAGAGAAGCCGCTTCTTGTTGCCAGCGGAATAAGTTCCCCCGGAGTGAATGTCCACGCCGCAGCGAACGCCGACGACAAAACAGCAGCCGCAAACAAGCAACACGGTCTTGCTGCCTTAGAGATTCGCGACTCTCGCCTTGGAGTTTGCGTTTCCCTTGTTGTCATTTGGCATTGCCCTTTCCTTTGTTGACGTGCGCATATTATACGCATTTTTGGCTCCACTCTACTTCTAGTGGAAATGCGAGAACGGTTTTGGCGTACCGAGTCGCAACTTCCCTGCTACTAGATATATCATGGACGCAAAGCCCTGATAGGTGTTAAACCCTCGAGCCTTGCGCTTGGCGGCCTGAACCATCGCATTGATTCCTTCACATATCGCATTAGTCAACTGATCTGCAAAATAGGCGAGTATGCCTGTTTTGTGGGGATTATAGTATAGCATAAATTGATTCCTTCGCGGGATCAAAATTATCATTTTTCCAGCCTTTGCATCCAAGCATCGTCATCGTTCACCCCTCGCAATTCTGAAACGTGCAATATATTTTATCATTTTCATGCCAAAAGAAATGCGCAATTGTCAATACGAATTGCACGTTTCATTGTTATTGGGATTGGCGGGATTTGGTGGCCAGGAGCGGGATCGAACCGCTGACACACGGATTTTCAGTCCGTTGCTCTACCAACTGAGCTACCTAGCCAAGTTGTGGGGCTGAATGGTAGGAGCGCAGGGATTCGAACCCTGGACCCAGTGATTAAGAGTCACTTGCTCTACCAGCTGAGCTACGCTCCCATTCACCACTCTGCCGGGAAAAGTTGGAGCGAGCTAAGGGACTCGAACCCTCGACAACCACCTTGGCAAGGTGGCACTCTACCAACTGAGTTAAGCTCGCCTTATCTCGTGCAGATGTCGCATATTATATCATAATTGCTCTCCGCAAGTCAATAGGGTTTTTTAGGTATTTTTAGATTGCGAAGTCATCCGGCGCGATGGGGTCATCGCGCCGGAATTATGACCACACAGAGGCACAGCGTTTGGGGACACTTGTGACGCCAACAGGGAGGATATGAAATTTCTCGCGGATGCTTGCGCACCCTTCGGGTTCGCCTGCGGCGAATCTACCCTCCGAAGCAAAGCTTCTGCGGCGCATCTTGCCTCTGTGTGGTTAAAACAGGGAACGGGGGTGCGGCGGTCGCGGGGCGATAAGCCCTACCAAGTCTAGAGAGCGGGACTTCTAAGTCGAGAAGGTTAGACTACGAAGAAAAGGAGGCTGGACTACGAAGAAAAGGAGGCTGGACTACGAATGAAAGATGGCGGTGCGGTCGAGCGCCGAGAGTTGAGACGCGACATAATCGCGGTAAATACGCTCGGCGTCGAATTCGCGGCGGCAAAGCTCAAGTGCGCCGGCTTTGGCGCTTGGAAGCCGCGCAAGGAGCGATGAAACCGCCGCCGCAAAGGAGTCGGCATCGCCTTCGCGGTAAGTCGCGCCGGCGCCATAATGTTCGAGCAGGGCGGCGCTTTCGCCGCCCAGGGAACTCGCGATTGCAAGCCCGGCGCGGGCGTAGTCGGCAAACTTGTTCGGAACGCCCACAAAACTGTCCGACGACATGGGCACAACCCCGATGTCGCATTTGGCAAGCAGTTCTTCCAGCTCCTTTTCGCCCAGATAGCCGTGAAAGACTGTGCGCCCGGCCCGACGCAGCGTCGCCTCCTGCTCGCCGGATCCGGCAATATGGAGCGTCCAACCGGGATGCGCCGCGACCGCACGGACGACTGGCGCCAAATCGTATGTGCGCCCCAAGGAACCGGCATAGACCAGATTGACGCAATCGGAAAATCTCTCCCCAGTTTTTGGCTCACGCGAAGTCCGCGAAGTTGATTGGCAACATTGGATTTGGCAATTGGCAACATTTTCACACTGGCAACATTCAACACCGATTCCCAGATAAAACCGCCGCATCGGGCAAGTCGCGCCATAGCTCCGGGCGAGTTCCAGATAGCGGTCGGCGACGGCGGTTATGGCGTCGGCGCGGCGGTAGTTGCGCCTCGCCAGGAACTTCAGCGGCGCCAGCAGCCACTTCGGCAAAATGCGCACAAATGTTTCCGGCCAGGCGTCTTGGATATCCACAATCACCTTGGCGCCCAACCGGCGCCCAAGGCGTATGGCGGCGGCACATTGCGTCAGCGGCGGCGAAGAAGAAATGATGAGGCGAACCGGCGCGATGGGGTCATCGCGCCCTGCCTGCCACCAGCGCACCGCAAACAGGAAATGGCTGAGGAGACGGCGCAAGGAGACGTTGCGCGAATATGGGAGCGTGTGGATAAGGCGGACTTCAAAGCCGTCGGCGGTGAAACGCGCCGGGAGCGGCGAACCGTCTGGCGCGGCGCGGCGGCATTTGCCGGAGTGGGAGAAGTCGCTCGTCCAAAGCACGACCTCGTGTCCGGCGGCGGCGAACGCGCGAGCCATCAGATAATACCGCTGCGCCCGGCGTCCCTCCTGCGGCAGGTTGTCGAACGGATTGACGATCCAGACCTTCATCGCTCGTTCCTCAACGCGGGGTCGAGCCGGTCGCGAAGATAGTCGGCAAGATGGTTGAACGACAGCACGAGCAGGAAGATGCAGAGCGTCGTCGAAGCCATTTCCCACCACACGCCCTGCCACAGCCTGAGCCGTGCGTTGTTGATCATGACGCCCCAGCTGGGCTCGCCCTGGATGCCGATGCCAAGGAACGAGATGAAGACTTCGGTCGAAACGGCCGATGGGAAGCGGATCGAGGCCTGAATGAGGATGATGTGCGCCACATTGGGCAGGATGTGGCGGAACATGATGCGGAAATTGGAGTAGCCCAAGACTTTCGCCGCCTGAACGTATGCGCGGTCGCGGTGCTTGATCACCTCGGCACGGATCGTGCGGCAGACGCCGACCCATGTCGTGAGCCCGACGCCCATGACGATTCCGGGTATGCCCTGTCCGAAAACCAGCGAAATGGCGAGAATGAACAACAGTCCCGGCATCGAGGCGACAGTGGCGCAAAGCCACAGGACGACCGAGTCCGTTTTGCCGCCGAAGTATCCGCCCAGAAGTCCCAGCACGACCCCGAGCGGAATCGCGATCAGCGAGGTCATTACGCCCACGATAAAGGCGATGCGCGCGCCCTGCACGAGGCGAAGCGCGACCGAGCGGCCCAGGTTGTCGGTGCCCAGCCAATGCTCCGCCGACGGCGGCAGATAGCGCGCGGAGGTATCGACGCGATTATACTCCGGCGTGACATCGCGGATTCGGGCGACGCGATATTGCACTTCGCCGAAGATGGCGGCAAAGAGAAACGCGACGAGAACCGCGAGCGAAAGTTTAACGGACAGCTTCAAGGACGGTCTGGACGACTTCTTCGAGCGTCAGGTCGGAGGAATCGATCTCGATTACGCCGTCGGCTTTTTTGAGCGGGGCGTATTTGCGCGTGGAGTCCATCCGGTCGCGGGCGAGGAGCGAAGCCTTGACGTCCTCTTCGCTCTGGTTGGCAATCCCCTTCTCGACCTCCTCCTTTTGGCGGCGGCGGGCGCGAGCCTCGGCCGACGCGGTGAGGTAGAAGCGGTTGGGGGAATCGGGAAAGACGGCGGTCGTGATGTCGCGCCCCTCGACGACGAGATCGCCGAACTTGACAAGCGAGCGCAAAAGCGCGGTCACGGCGTCGCGCACTTCCTTCACCGTAGCGACCTTGGAGGCGTGGGCGTTGATCTCCGGGGTGCGGATGCGATTGCCAGGGAGTTCGCCGTCCACATAATAGGCGATCGAGCCGTTTTCGGGACGGCACTCGATTTCGACCGCGGGCGCGAACGCGGCGACTGCCGCGGGGCTGGAGGTATCGACGTTCTTCGCGAGCGCCTGCCAGGTGTAGATACGGTAAAGTGCGCCGGAGTCCACATGCAACATGCCAAGCCGCTCGCCCACGATGCGCGATACCGAAGATTTGCCGGCGCCTGACGGGCCGTCGATTGCGATGATTCTAGCCATTACAATATCTCCTGATAGATTGTCAACGCCATGTAGGCGACCAAAGCGAGAACCCAGACAAAGCCATGCAAACGCCCGATGCGCCCCCTGAAGCCGAAAACGGCAATCGAAAGCGAAACGGCGAGCATCGCCGGCAAGTCGCGTAGATACACGGAAGCCGAATAGTCGCGCGCACCATGGAAAACGGAAGCCAGCCCGACGACCACCAGCGTGTTGAAAATGTTCGAGCCGATGATGTTGCCGAGGATGAAACCGGTCTCATTGCGCCGTGCAGACTGGATCGCGGCGGCAAGTTCCGGGAGCGAGGTGCCCACCGCGACGATTGTAAGGCCGATCATAAGCTCGGAAACGCCCATCTTGCGGGCGAGATTCACCGCGCCCCACACGAGGACGTGCGAAGAGCCCACGAGCACCGCGAAGCCAAGGACGAGCTTCGCGAACGCCACGGAAAGCCGACCGGAAAATTCGCCGGAATCCACTTCAGCCGAGTCCTTGCTGAAAACGCAGTAGAGCGGGAAAACGATAGCGAAGACGAGCAAAAGCGCCAGCGCCTCGAGACGCGAAAGCTGCTTGCCGCCACGATACAGAAACAAGAGCGAAACTGCGGTTATCGCCGAGAGCAAAAGCCCCGCGAACAGAGCGGTCTTGCGCTTCACCGCCATCGGCGCGATCAGCGCCGCAACGCCGAGGATGCCGGCGATGTTGAATATGCAGGAGCCGTATGCGTTGCCGAGCGACAGATTCGCACGGTCGCCGATCCCCGCCATAAGGCTCACGCACAACTCCGGGGCGGAAGTCCCGAACCCGATAATCACCATGCCGATGATGAACGGCGACAGCCTGTAGCGCCTTGCGACCATCGCCGCGCCGTCCACGAAGATGTCCGAGGACCGTTCCAAAAGGAAAAATCCAAGGCCCAGGAGGACGAGCGCGACGATTGTCGATGTTTCTGGATACATGGCGGAGGATTACTTTCTGGTGCAGGTCTGGCCGTCCTTGGAATCCTTGACAGCGTAGCCGAGGGCGGCGATTTCGTTGCGAATGCGGTCGGACTCCGCCCAGTTCTTTCCGGCACGGGCCTTGGCGCGTTCGTCGAGCAGCTTCTTCACCTCGTCCGGCAAATCCTCGCTCTTCTTCTCGCTCTGGCCGAAGAAAATGACGCCCAGAACCTTGTCCATCCTGCGGAAGATGTCGAGCACCGCTCCGCCGCCATGCGCGTTCGTGTCGCGCACAAGCGCGAAGAGCGCGGCGAAAGCACCGGGGATGTTGAGGTCGTCGTTGACTGCGGCGGCAAAATCCTCAAGGTGCTTCTTCGCCCAGCCGGGAGCCTCGCCTTCCGTCGCGAGCGCGACCGAGCGATCGATGCGCTCCAGGGATTTGCGTGCGTCTTCGAGCGCGGAGAATGCAAAATTGAGCCCGCTGCGGTAGTGCGCATTGATGAGCACATAGCGGATTTCGCGCCCGGTCCAACCCTTCTCCAGCAAATCGCGGAGCGTGAAGAAGTTGCCGGCGGACTTGGACATCTTCTCGCCGTTCACGCGCAGATGGGCGCAATGCATCCAGGTTCTCACGAACTCCCTGCCGGTGGCGGCCTCGGCCTGGGCGATCTCGTTTTCGTGATGAGGGAAAAGGTTGTCGATGCCGCCGGTGTGGAGGTCGAACGTCTGGCCGAGATACTTCATGCTCATCGCGGAGCATTCGATGTGCCAGCCGGGGCGGCCGCGGCCCCACGGAGAATCCCAGCCGACTGGGCCGTCGGATTCCTCCCACGCCTTCCAGAGCGCAAAGTCGCCGACGTTTTCCTTGTCGTATTCGTCGGCGGCGCAGCGTGCGCCGGTCTGCTGATGATCGAAATCGATGTGCGCAAGTTTTCCGTAGCCCGGAAATTTGCGCACGCTGAAATACACCGAGCCGTCATCGGACTTGTAGGCGATGCCCTGTTCGACGAGCTTTTCGATGAGCGCGATCATTTCGGGGATGTGGTCGGTCGCGGCTGGATACACCTCGGCAGGCTCGATGTTGAGCTTCTTGAGATCCTCGAAGAATGCGTCCTTATAGGTTTGCGTGTAGTCGCGCAACGCCACCTTGGCGGCGTTCGCGCCCCGGATTGTCTTGTCGTCGACATCGGTCAGGTTCATCACCTGCTTGACCGTCATGCCGTTGAACTCTATCGCCCTGCGAAGGATATCCTCGAACGTATAGGCGCGGAAGTTTCCGATGTGCGCAAAGTTGTAGACGGTAGGCCCGCAGGTATAAAGGCGGATTTCGTTGCCGACGAGAGGCGAAAGCTCTTCGTTGCGTCTGGTTAGGGAATTGTATACTTTCATGGTTTCATTTCGCTTCTGTACTTGTTCACGGTGCGGCGGGCGATCTTGAAACCCTCGGAGTTGAGTAGTTTCGCGACACGCGCGTCGGAAAGCTTGCGCAGATCCGGATTCTGCATGATCTCCGCGAATCGACGACGGCAAGAATCGTCGCTCACGGAAAAGAAATCCTTGAGCCTGACGAGTCCGCACGGCCCGCGCAGATATTTCCGCTCTGCGGCGCGGGAGACGGTGGAGCGATGGCAATTCGCCGCCTCCGCCACCTCCTTCATCTTCAGCGGCTTCATCTCGCCGCGCTTCATGATGTATTCGCTTTGGCGCTCGACGATTATCCTGGCAAGCCGCTCGAGCGTCGAAAACCTGTTCGCGACGGAGAACTGCAGATCCTTGACATGCTTGACCATGGCCTTGGCGTATTCGCGCACCTCGGGATCCTGGGAGCGGTCGGCGGCAAGATTTGCATACGCACTGGAGATGCGGATTTCCGGAATATTCCCGCGCTCCACGCTCATGTTGCCGTTTTTGTCGACGATGATGTCCGGGACGATGTAATCAGGACGCGCCGAGGAATATTTGAGACCGGGCTTGGGGTCGAGGCACGCGAGCACCCTCGCCGCCGTAACCTGCAGATCCGGGGTGAGTTTGGCCTTGCCGGCGAGAATGGAGTCGATCTCCCCGATCACCTTGGCGGCAAGTTCTCGGTCGGCCTTGGGGATCCGGTCGAGCTGGGCCATGTAGCACTCTGAGAGCGTCCGTGCGCCGCATCCGACCGGATCGAGCGTCATCACCAGCGCTCTCGCCCTTTCGCCTTCTCCGTCGAGTTCGCCGCCTGTGTACCGGCCGTTCTCGTCAAGATCGCCGATTATCTCCAGCGCCTTGTCGCGCAGCGCGCCTTCCACGCCGGAAATCGCGAGCTCCCGCGATAGGTGTTCGTAGAGCGATTCCTCAGCCGCCCGGTTCTCGAAAAGAAAGGAGTTGTCGCCGGAGAGGGACGCGGCGCGCTCCGGCGCCCAGCCGGGCGGCAGGTCGAACTTGCAGTCTGCAAGCGCGGGATTCGTATCGATCTGCTTTTTGAGTTCTTCGTGCAGATCCTTCAGCGGCAGGCGCAGCAGGTTCAGCCCCATCGCCATCCGGTAGCCAGGACGCATGCGCTGATGATGGCCGAGCGCGATTCGCGGAGCAAGTGTCAGCGCCATGGCTTTTTCTTGTCGTGCGCCTCGGATTCCGCATGGCGCTTGGTTACCAGCACGGGGCGCGTATAGCCGTTCTTGGCCAGATAGCCCATGAGCGAACGCGCAGGGGTGAGATTGGTGACATCGCCGTCGATCCGGATGTATATCGTGCGCGTCTTGGGAACCTCGAGGTCGGTCAAGGCGGCAAGGATGCGCTTCGGGGTCGTCGGCTGGTCGTTCACATAGAAGCCGGTCGTCTTCACCTCGATCGAAGGATCCTTGGCGTCGAGTTCCAGAACCGGCGTCGTGGAGGCGCAGCCGGCAAGCAGAACGAGCAATGGAAGAAACTTACGCACGCGCCAAAAGAAGTTTCTCCACCCGCTCCGCATCTTCGGGGGTGTCCACGCCGATTCCTTCGTCGGCGGTGCGCACGATGGCGATTTTCGCGCCCATGTAGAGTGCGCGGAGCTGTTCGAGTTTTTCGGTCTTCTCGAGTTCGCACTGAGGCTCGCGGATGTAACGCTTGAGGAACGCGCCGCGGTAGGCGTAGATGCCGAGGTGGCGCACGTAGAGCCCGCTGGCGAGATCCGGCGCATGGTCGCGGTCGCATGGGATCGGGGCGCGGGAGAAATAAAGCGCGGAGTCATTCTTGTCCATGACCACCTTGACCACAGTCTTGGCGGCGAAGTCCGCTTCGCTCTTGATTGGCGTGACGGCGGTCGCCATGTCGAAAGCCGCGCTGAGCTTCAGTTTGAGCGCCAGTTCGTCGATGAGCGCCGGATCGATGAGCGGCTCGTCGCCCTGGATGTTGACGAGGATGTCGTCATCGGCGAAGTCGCCTGCGGCGCAGGCGATGCGGTCGGTACCGGAAGGCAACTCCGAAGGAGTCATTGCCGCCTTGCCGCCGTACTGGATCACGGCATCGGCGATGCGCTGATCGTCGGTTGCGACCAGGACTTCGTCGAGCGTCTTGGCCTTCTTCACCGCTTCGACCACCCACGCGACGAGCGGCTTGCCCGCGAGCATCGCCAAAGGCTTGCCGGGGAACCGGCTGGATCCGAATCTGCTGGGGATTATTCCGTATGTCTTCATTTATCTCCCTCCTCGACCTTGACCTTCATAAAGAAGATGCGGCGGTAGATCTCGATTCTCCGCAACTGGCGCTCCAGCGACCACAAGACGAACCGCCACTTCTGCTTGAACTTGAAATGCGCCGGAAGCCCCGGATCGAAATTCTCGAACCGGTCGCGCAAGGTGGAAAGCTGCCAGGCCATCGCCTGAGTGCGGAACTCGAAGCCTTCCATGAAGCGGTCTGCAAGCTCGTACATCCCCACCTTGTGCTTCCTCTGGAACTTCTTGAGGCTGTGCGCATAGAAGCCCATGTAGTAGTTGGCCATGTTGCGCAGGTTTTCATCGGTGAAATCGATGCACGGCCAGCCGAATGCGCCGCGGATCGAGCAGGTGGCCACCGCCTTGGGCATGATGCGCTGCTGCATGTTGTTGTATTCGAACTCGTAGATTTCCTTCTCCCCGAAAAGCGGAGTTTCGGTCGCGGAATCGAATTTCTTCATCACCATGTTCTGCGCGGCGGCATCGCCCATGAGCATCGCGAGCGCAAGGACAGCCTCGGTCTCTTCGACATTGGAGTCCTCCATCGAAGTGAAGTAGTTCGCGGGAATGGATTCAACCGGCTCGCCTTCGCAGCGCGAACGGATGTAGTAATCCAGCGGACGCGAACTGAACTCGCCGCGGCGCCGCAAAAGCATGTACCACGGCAGATTCACGCCAAGCGCCTTGAGCGCACCGATGCGCGCAATCACATACTGGCCGTAGCCGCGCTGCCGCTGGATGATGCGCTTCTCGATAAGCGACTGCGGCAGGGGGCGGATGTTCGTGGTGAAGACAACCTCGCGCGTCTTGCCCTGGCCGATCGGCAAATCGGATTCGTCGCCCTTGGCGTGCAATTCGTAGACGTTGACCGACGTGAGCACTTCGTCCTTGGAAAGAATGATGCGCAGATTGGAAATGAGAATCTTGGTGCGGTCGTCGATGCCGGGGTGGAAGGCAGGGACGCCTTTTGCGTAGGTCGCACCCGGCAGGGCGGTGCGGCGGTCGTCGAACGCCAGTGAAGAGCCGTCTCCAACTACCGAATACACCTCGCCGGAAACGTGCATGTACAGCGATTCGATGTAGGCGTGAGCCTCGGGATCCTTGTATTCGCGCTGGGTGAGCAGCGACTCGTAGAGCGCAAGTATCCCGTTCACGCGCTTTACAATGTGCTCCTGCGAAATCTTCGCGAGCACGATAGATTCCATGAGCTTTTCGAGCTCCGGCACTATCCTGTCCATGCCGACGCCGCGCGCCAGCCCGAACAGTTCCACCTCGTGGTGCCCGCGGTACTTGGGCATGCGCACGAACGAATAGCGGTTGCCCTCGTGGATCGCCACCATCTCCTTGAGCCCGTCGATGAACTTCGGGAGTTTTTCTGGATCCAAGGCCAACTCCGCGAATTTCTTGAATTCGGGATAGGTGAGGAAATGCACGCCGCGCGAGGAATGGTAATAGCGCAGTTTCGTGCCGATGCGCTTCTTGGACGCTTCGAGCGCAAGTTTCATGCCGGTCTCGGTCCAGGCCAGCGGCTTGACGCGCCACTCCTGACCGAGCGAACGGTAGTGCTCTAGCGTTATCTCGTTGCGGTCGAGCATGATGATGTCGTTCAAGGCGAACCGCCCGGTCTTGAGAAGCCATTCATCCGATGCGAAGAGCTGGCGCGAAGCGACGTCGCGCTGGGATATCTCCAGCACTCCGTTCACGATGTTCGCGCAGAGGATATGCTTCATCAGCGTCTCCTCGCGCACTTCCGGCTTCAAATGGGAAAGTTTCCAAAATCTGCCGTCGAGGATTGGGAACGCCGCGACCGAGTGGTTTCCGGTAGTGATCGTCATCACCATGCCCTTGGCGCGGCGGCGCAAATGCTCCTTGGGGATTATGAGCACGGACGGCCGCACGGCGAGATGGTTGTGGATGCCGTCTTCGAAAATAAAGGTATCTTCGCCAAGGTCGTATGCGCGGAACGTGCGTTCCTTGCCCATGGCGAGCGTCTTCACGCGTCCGGGGCGGCACTTCCCGGTCTTGCGCACCTTCGCGATGAAAAGGCGGAAACTATTCATGTCCGCTCTCTCCGCCTTTATGACCGGCCTCCACGGCGATCAAATCCTCCGCCAGCGCCGCCAGGGCGTCGAGCCCGGCGTCATCCGCCGCCGACAGCAGATTCTCCAGAGCCGGCAGAAAATATTTCGCGAATTCAGTCTTGCCCACGGATGCAAGCCGACCATACGCGCCGAGGCACTGCACCAGACGCTGGCACGCCGCGAACGGCAAGGCCTCGACAATCCCGTCGTCGCCCGCAGTCTTGGCGTACAGCAACGCGAGCTTTTGCCGCGAATCGTCGTCAAGTTTTATGTAGGGATCGTACAATAGCGAGGCAAGATCGTACGCCGCAGGGCCTTTGCGCATGCCCTGATAGTCGATTATCGCCATCGCGCCGTCCTTGTTCCAAAGAATATTCGTCGACTGGAAGTCGCGGTGCACGAGCGCGAGCGGAAGCGCGAGCAGCATTTCCTCGACCTTTGCGAGATCGGCCTCTACCTCCGGCGGCAGCTCGCGAAGATAGCGCACGGAAAGGCAGTGTTCACGGAAGAGTTCGCGCTCCCAGCGATAGAGCGCGGCGTCGAATGGCGGATTCAAGAATCCTTCTTCAAACTCGCAGCGCCCAAGCGCATTGAACTTGGCGAGCGTCTCCACGACTTTTATGTAGCGGTCGAGCGAGAAGCCCGGCTCGCCGCACCAGGACATGACGAGCGTCTTTTCGCCCTTCAATTCCGCCTTCAGCTCCGGGACGGGAATTCCATGACCGGCGAGGAAACGCGTATGCCTGGCATAGAGCGCGTTTTCGGCGCGACGGGAATCGTCGTAGATTATCGCGACGCTATCGCAATTGCGGAAGAACACGCGCTCGCTGCCACGCGCACCGAGGAAAGTGACCGGCGCGGGGAATACTGACGCCGCCGCCTTCAATTGCGGGATATCCGCAAAGCCGTTGCCGTCGTCGGAATCGTTGATGGCGATATATGAGTCTATCGTGCCGGCGTCGGTCCAGAGCATGTCCGGGACTTCCACGGCGCGGACAAACCGGCTCTGCATCATAGCCTTTTCATACGCCTGGACGATCGTGGAAAATCCTTGCGGCTCGACGAAATCTAGAATTTTGCCGGAGACTGCGGCGAAACCAAGATATGTAAAGGTTCCGTCCACTCCCCGGTCGGGCGAATTCCAGCAAGTGACAAATCCCGATTCCGGCTCCACCTCGATCGTGCGCGGCCCCAAGACGGAACTAACGAGCGCGGATGCAATCGCGCCATCGAGTTTGAAGAGCCCGGCCGACAACTTGTCCGTATCGAGCACGATATCGCCATTGACGAGATAGAAATCATCGCCGCCCAGCCAGTCGCGCAGCGGATTCAACACTCCGCCAGTTCCGAGAATCTCCGGCTCGAATGAAACCCGGCACCCGTTCCCGCGCGCAAACTCCTCGACCTGTTCGTGCAGATAGTGGCAATTGACGGTTATGTCCTCCACGCCCAGCGAGCGCAGCGCTTCTACAATCCGCTTGAGCATCGGCTCGCCCCAGACGGGCAAAAGCGGCTTGGGCACGGAGCACGTCAGGGGACGAAGCCTCGTCCCCAGTCCCGCCGCCAAGACTATCGCTTTCTTTATCACCGGTATTTTACGTGTTGCCGCTGCGAGCGCATCTTCGGCTCTTCAAGATAGAGCGAATACCACTGGTCGCCAAGTCCGCTGTTGCTGAAGTGCGCCAGACGCTTGTTCATGAGTAGTTCGTGGTTGCGCTTCAAGGTGGCGTCATCGGATTTCTTCAGCGCCTCGGTGAGCGTCTTGAAGGCGCTCTCGCCATCGTCTCCGCCCTTCTTCACCTGCATCCACGACATTGCCGCCGCGAGGAGCGTGCCGCCGTTGTAGCCCGTTTTGCGAATCGCCTTGCGGTAGACCTTCTCAATCTCCGCGAGCGTCGCGCCGGTTGCGTACATCCGCGCCATTTTCATTGCGGCGGTCGTGGGATCAACGATCAAGGCCTTGGGAAGCAGCCTGTCCACCGCCTTGAAATCCTTGATCATCCAATTGAGCTGCAATTGCGCCGTGGCCATCTGGCGGTCGATCATCGGCACGAAGAAGCGGTATTTCCCGAGGACTTGCGTTTGCGCGAGCGCTTCGCGAACGAATACCTTCGTATCCTCGAAGATTTCGTGCTGCGCCGCCTTCATGGAAGACGGCGGACGCATCTGCCAGCGACGCGTCTTCTCATGAAGCCTCTTCTGTCCATTCTCGAGAATCCCCTGCACGGAAGCCATGTCCCGCTTCACCTTGCGCTGCAAGAAAAGCCCAAGCCCGATCTGCCCGGCGAGCAACCCGGCGATGCCGCAGAACACCGACCATCCGCGCCCCCACTCAAGACCCCAATACGCGCCGGAAAAACATCCCGCGCCAATTCCGATCGCAATCAAAACCGTTATCATTTTCTCGTCTTCCTGTCTATCTCTACTTCTTCCGCGTAAGCGTCCTCAACCCCCTTGACGGACTCCAACCCCGAAAGCGGAATCTTTACGTATCCTTCATACGCCTTGTCGCCCGCAAGTCCCTTGAGCGAGAACGCAATCTCGTCCGGCGTACCGGGGACGCGCCCGATGATATCCACCGTCGTCCCGCGGTAAAGGTTGCGCAACAGCGACGGATACGCCTCTGCCTGCACATCCGACGCAAACACGACGCGAAGGTCGGTCAGCACCGGCATCTTGAAGCGATTGGCGAAAACATCGATGTCGTTGCCCGCATTCTCGCGCTGGCGGCGGAAGAATCCCTCTTTGTAGATCATCGACTCGCCGCGGTTGCCGCGCGTCAAGACATCGATGAGTTCTTTGTTCGCACTGCCCTTTACGCCATACATGTAGACGGAGATCAGCCCGTCGTTGAGCGAAGAGAAGCGCGAGAGTATCTGCGCCGTCTCGCTGACGCCGGCATTGGCGTCGCCGTCCGTGACGACGAGCGCAATCAGCGGACGCTTCGGGTCGCGCGGCAGCGTGAGGACGGACTTGATCACGCCAAAGACATCGGTCCATCCGTGCAGAACCCGGTTGTCCAGCCACTTCTCCGCGCGATTGAATGAAATCGCGTCGCACGGCTGCCAAGAATTGAACGCATACTGGAACTTGTCGCTGAAGGCCACAATGTTGAACCTGTCGCCGGTGTTCGTGCCGTTTACCATGAGCCGCTTGATCGCGTCCTTGACCGACGCAAGACGGTCGCGACCCACGGACGGCGACGTATCGATGAGGATTACGAAATCCTTGGCGACGATCGGCAAATCCTGCTTGGGCGCGACTCGCACGCGGAAGTAGGTGTATCCATCCTTGACTTGGCGCTCGGCTGCGAAGTCTACCGCTTCGTTGATGTCGATGGCGTCATAGTCGTCGATCAGTTCTCTCACCGCCGCCTTTTCCGCCTCGACCAGCTTTTCGTTTACTTCCGTCGAGACCGCATCCTGAGGCTTGAATTCCGGCACCTTGTCCTTTACGAGCTGCTCGGGGTCTTCCTTGGCGGTCTCCGGCGCACTGTCCGCGATTTCCATATCGGGAATCGTTTCGTCAGGCACGACAACCGGTTCGCTTTCCATCTCGATTTCAAGTTTGGGCGTCACCTTCGCAACCGGCGGCGGCGTTTCAAACTGGACTTTGAACTCAAGGTTTCTGCCGGTGCTCGCGGAAAATTCAATCGGCGGAATATCGAAGACATTAGGCGCCTCGATGATCTTGTAGCTTTCGAGTTCACGCGATATTTCGCTGGGCTCGGGCGCGGCAAGCTGCGCATTGTCGTCCAGCGGGACATTGTTCATCGCGCTCAGCGCAGAGAGTTTGAGTATCTCCTCTTCGTCGATCTCCGGCGCGTCCTTGCGCGCTTCTTCATCTTCGACGAGGCTCATTTCGGTAAGTTCTCCCGGCGGCGGCTCTTCGCGCTGCACCGTGTTGACATGGCGTTTGACGCGCGCAAGTCCGCGGGCGACCGACGTCATGACCTTCGGACGCGCCCAGATCATCGTCGCCACATGCGCGGCGAGCGAGATGATCAGCGCGGCTATGATGATGTCTCTGCGGCTCATTTCGCTTCCTCCAGCATCCTCTGTGCCTCGGCGGCGAACGGAGTGCGGTCGAAGAGCGTCGCCACCACCGTCGCGTAGCCTACCGCCGTCTCCTTGTCGCCCTTGCCCGCCGCAACCTTCGCGAGGCCTAGATACGCCTCGGCGCGCGCCAGCACATCCTCCTTGTTCAGATCCACCGCCTTGACGAGCGTCTTCTCCGCACAATCGAATTCGCCATTGCCGACCTCAAGCATGCCCAGCCGCAAAACCGCCGCAGGCAACTCGTCGGTCTCCACGAGTTCCGCGTCCGCCCTGCGGTATGCGTCGATCGCCGCCTGATAGTTCTTCTCCGCCTCTTCGATATGCCCCAGAAGCGCCCAGCCGGCCTGGCGCCACTCGGGCGACTCCGAATCCGCAAGCGCCTTGGCGCATTCCTTGGAGTCGATCAGCTTGCCCACCATGAGCGCTTTCTTGGCGCTCATCCGTTCGGCCGCGCCGCTGGCGACGAGCTCGCGGTATCTCGCCTTGGCCTCTTCGATTCTCCCGGAGTTGTAATCGTGGTCGGCGATGATTAGCTTCGCCTCGCGGGTCATGTCCAGCGAAATCCCGCCTTCGATCGCTTCCTTCAAAAGCGCCACGCCTTCCTCCACATGCTCAAGCTGCACCGACGCAATGCCGCGCCAATACTTCGCCTCTGGTATCCGGCGCGGTTCTAGTTTGTTGCCCAGCGCCTCCTTGAGCGCGAGATCGGCGGCATTCCAGCGCCGCTCGCGCAGATCGATCATCGCCTTCAAGTACATGGCCTCGGACGCCTCTTTGGTTCCGGGGAAGCGGTCCGCCACCGCGATATATTCCCTCATCGCGTCATCGACGCGCCCGGCCCGCTCGTATGCCCACGCAAGCCGCAGGCAATCCGACGCCATGCCGCCGAGCTTGGCGCCGCGCTGCGCGGCATCGACCATCTTCGCCATGTCTCCGGCCTTTTCCGCCTCGCCGAACTCCAGCCTCGCGAGCGGCAGTTCCGCCTCGTTGCGGTAGCGGCCAGCCGGATACTTCTGCAGATAATCGCGAAAATCCTTGAGCGCCAATTCATTCTCGCCCAGCGCATAGTGCGACGCGCCGGTCAGATAGGCCGTATCGTCGCTCTCTTCCTGCACGCAAAGCGCGAGGGTGTCGGTATACTTGCCCTGCATGTAGTCGCACCAGGCGCAGATCTTGATTACGTCTTTCTCGTATTTGCCGCCGGGATAGGACCTCAAATAGCGATGCAAAAGATTTCCGGCGTCGCGGTACTTCTTGTCCGAGTAGCTCGTCGCGGCGGCAAGATAGAGCGCGTCCTCCGCGAACTTCCTGCTGTCCTCGTCATGCCCGAAGGCGATGCCGGTCAAAAGTTCCACGGCGTCGCGCTTTTCCTTGGCATTGCCGGACGACGCGAGAATCGACGCGCGGCGCAGCTTCGCGTGCGGCGCGTATTTGCCGTTGGGGTCGAGCTTGATCGCCCGCTGGAGTTTTTCCGGGTCGTTGTCGTCGAGCGCGAGATAGTAAAGCGCGGCGGCGCGGATGTCGGCAGGCGAAGAGTCCGAATCCAGCAAAAGAAGCTCCGTACGGCGCGTCTCGCCTGCAACCGCCAAGGCCGACATCAACCGCGCCTGGCTCGCATGCTTGGAATTGGGATACTTCTTCAGCAACACCTGGTAGTACCTACGCGCGTCCGTCTGGTTGTCCTGGGCGCGGCGGCACTCGGCAAGCCTGAACAACAGACCGTCGTTCACCTGCTCGCCAGACCGGTACAATGCCTGGTATTCCTTGAACGCGGTGGCGTAGTCGCGCTGGTTGAACCGGCGGTCAGCCATCGCCAGCCGGTCGGCCGGCGTAATCGCCATCGCGGCGAGGAATATCGCGGAAACGACGCTCACTGCTCTCCTTCGGTCGCCAGCGAGAAATTCCAGACGTCCGCCTCGCGGCAGGTGTCAATCACCTCGACGAGCGATTCGTACTTCACTTCCTTGTCGGCGCGGATGATGACCGGCTGGCCGGGATAGAACTTGGAAATCTTCGACAGGCGCGACTTGAGCTCCGAAAGCGGCATGTCGCCGCCGTTGACCCGCACTTTGCCCTCTTTGGTGAGGTTGACGATGATCTCGCCCGGAAGCCGCTCGGGCTCCTGGGCGGTCTTGGCGTTGGGGAGCTTGATCGAAATTTCGCTCTCCCACTGCGAAAAGACGCTCACCGTCACGAAAAAGCACAGCAGCAGGAAGATGACGTCCAGCATGGAGGTCATCGCCAGCGCCGGCGCTTTGCCGCCGCGTTTTTCAGTCTTGAACTTCACTGCAAGCCTCCTCGAGTTCGGCGATGCGCTTCTGGCAGCGGCGGCGCAGCAGCGCGTAGAAGCACAGTGCGGGAATCGCCACCACAAGACCGAAGATCGTCGTCACGATCGCCTGCGAGACGCCCTGCGCGAGCACCACGGGCTTGGCGCCGGCCGAAACGTCGCTCGCAATGCCGCCGAACGCGCGGAACATGCCGAGCACCGTACCCAAAAGCCCCACCAAAGGCGCGATCGCCGCCACGTCCGCAAGCCATTCGACCGCCGCGAACGCACGCGCCGCGATCCTGCCGCCGGCCGCCTCGCGGTCCTTCGCCGCCATCACGCGGTTGTAGGCCGACTTCAAAAACACGAAGCGGCTCTGCGCAATCCACAAATACAGCACGACCGCAAGGCCGAAAACGCTTATCCCGGCCAATACCCACATCAAAGGTCCGCCGTAATTCCAGGCTTGTTCGAATGTTATGTCGTTCATCATTTTTCGTTTACTCCTTGATAGTCCCTTTCAAAACCGCGATAAACGCGCTCTGCGGCACGTTCACGTGGCCAAATTCCTTCATCCGCGCCTTGCCGCGCTTCTGCTTCTCCAAAACCTTCATCTTGCGCGTCACATCGCCGCCGTACAGCTTTGCAAGCACGTCTTTGCGGAACGGACGGATGTCCTCGCGAGCGATTATCTCCTTGCCGATCGCCGCCTGCACCGGAATCTTGAACTGGTGCGGCGGTATCGCCTCCGAAAGCGCCTTGCACATCTGGATTCCGCGCGAACGCGCCTTGTCGCGGTGGACCATCGTCGCAAATGCGTCCACCGTCTCCCCGTTGAGGAGGATGTCCATCTTCACTATGTCCGACACCTGATATCCCGCAGGCTCGTAGTCCATCGACGCATATCCGTGCGAAACCGACTTCAGCGTATCGTGGAAGTCGATCAAAATCTCGTTGAGCGGCAATTTGCAGTGGAGCATCACCCGCTTCTGGTCTATCGTCTCGGTTCCCTCCACGAATCCGCGCCGGTCCATCACGATGCGCATCACATCGCCGATCGACTCCGACGGCGTAATGATGCGCGCCTTGAGGATAGGCTCGGAAATCGTCTCGAGCGCGGAAGGATCTGGCATCTGCAAGGGGTTGTCAAGCTCGCGCTCTTCACCGTCTTTCATCTTCAGCTTGTAGATGACGCCCGGCGACGTGGTGATGATATCAAGCCCGAACTCCCGCCGCAGCCGCTCCTGCACGATCTCCATGTGCAAAAGCCCAAGGAATCCGCACCTGAACCCGAATCCCAGCGCCAGCGAGCTTTCGTGGTGGAAAGTGAACGCGCTGTCGTTCAAATGCAGTTTCTCCAGCCCCTGCTCCACCTTCTGGAATTCGTCCGTGGACATCGGATAGATGCCGCAGAAAACGGTGGGGTGGATGTCGTGGAAGCCGGGCAGCGGATCGTCCGCGCCCAGCTTCGCCGTCGTCACCGTATCGCCAATCTTGATTTCGCTCGGGTCTTTCACGGTTCCGACTATATACCCTACCTGCCCGGCCTCGAGTTTTTCGACCGGCTTTTTGTTGGGCGAGAAAATCCCGACTTCATGGACCGCAGTCGTCACGCGGCTGCCCATGAAAACGACGCTCTGCCCCGCCTTGAGCGAGCCGTCCACCACGCGCACATAGGTTATCACGCCGCGGAATTCGTCGAAGACCGAATCGAACACCAGCGCCCGCAACGGTGCATCGATTCCGCGCGTTTCGGGCGGCGGAATGCGCTGGACGATCGCTTCCAGCACCGCTTCGCAGCCCTGGCCCGTCTTGGCGGAAACGAGCAGCGGATCGTCCATCGGAATCGCGAGGATATCCTCGATCTCGCGGCTCACTTCCGGCACGTTCGCCCCGGGCAGATCCACCTTGTTCAGGACCGGCACTATCTCCAGTTTCGCGTCCTGCGCGAAATACGTGTTCGCCACCGTCTGCGCCTCCACGCCCTGCGCCGCGTCCACCACCAAAAGCGCGCCTTCGCACGCCCCCATCGACCGGCTCACCTCGTAGGCGAAGTCCACGTGTCCTGGCGTGTCGAGCAGATTGAAGAGGTATTTTTTGCCGTCCTTCGCCTCGTACTCCATCGAAACCGGATGCGACTTGATCGTTATCCCGCGCTCGCGCTCGAGATCCATCGCGTCCAGCGTCTGCTCCTTGAGCTCGCGCTGCGATACGGCATGGGTGAGCTCGAGTATCCGGTCGGAAAGCGTCGTCTTCCCATGGTCCACATGGGCGATGATGCAGAAATTCCGGATGTTCTCGAGCGTCGCCATCACTTGCTCCGCACTGCCGCCGCCGCGCCGCACGCCCCGTTTCTCCTTATTATCCACATCTGGACGATGCTCAACACCTGGCTCAGCGTCCAGTAGAGCGACAGCGCCGACGGGAAATTGTAGAACATCACCAGCATCATCACCGGCATCATCACGATCATCATCCGCTGCTGGTTCTTGTCTCCCGCCTGAGGCGTGAGCGCACTCTGTAGCGCCATCGTCGCCGCCATCAGAATCGGCAGAATGTTGAGCCCGCCGAACGGCAGGACGTCCGCAAAAAGCCCTTCGGGTTCGGAAAGATCCGCAATCCACAGAAACGAGGCGTAGCGCAGCTCGACCGCACTGCGCAAAACGTTGAAAAGCGCAATGAACACCGGAATCTGCACCAGCATCGGCAGGCACGACGAAAGCGGATTCACCTTATGCTCGCGGTAAAGGCGCATCGTCTCCTGTTGCAGCCGCTGCGGATTGTCCTTGTATTTCGCCTGGACTTCCTTCATGAGCGGCTGGATTTCCTGCATCTTCTTCATCCCGACCGTCGACTTGTGCGTCAACGGCCAGAACAACAGCCGCACGAGAATCGTCAGCAGGATGATCGCGACGCCGTAATTGGGGATCCAGCCGTGGAAAAGGTTGAGCGTCCAGACGATCGGGTAGCAGATCCAGCGCCACATCCCGAACTCCATGACATCGCGCATTCCGAGTTCCGACAGCAACGCCTGCTTCTTCGGTCCGATGAAGAACACGCACTTCGCCTCCCCGCCCGCATCATCCATCGCCGCCCGCACCGCCACCGATTCCGGACGATACTTCGCGCTCGCCGTGTCGCGCGCCACCGTCGTCGCAAATCCAGTCACCCTTGCCGACGTCTCGCACAGCGCCGCCACGAAAAACCGGTTCTTCAGCGCAATCCAGCCAAAGTTGCCGCCAATCTCGATCGCCGGAGAATTCTTCGGCATCCCGGCAGCATTCGCACTGCCCGAGCACCCTCCCGACGACCCCGCGAGATACCCCTTCAAGGGATCGGTTTCCGAGTAATGCACCACATGCGGCTTTTTGCCGCCCAAATCCCATGCGTCTACCGACAATATGTCGTTCTTGCTCGACCCCATCGACACCACGCCGAGCGAAATGCTCCCCGTTCCCTGACTTCTCCCTGCAATCTCCACCCTGTATCCGTCCAGCAGCGTCACGGTGCGTTCGCCTGCGGCACTGAAAAACTTCGCCGTCGTGCCGTCAACGGCCACCGACTCGTATTCCATCTCTCCCGCGCCCAGCGGCGAAAGCGAAAAATCGAACTTGTATGCGGGATTGTCCTCCGAAATCTCGCCGAGGTTCTGCGCATACTTCTTGAGCGTAGCGCTCTTGACGCCGCCGCCGTGCGTCGTCACTTCCAGACGCAACTCGTCATTCTCCAAAACCGCAGTCTGCTCCGCCGCCCGGTAGACTCTCGCCCCGTAATCGAAAGATCGATCAATCGAAGAATCGGAAAATTTCTCCCCCGTCTCGACCTCCGTAGCCTTGGCGCAGGAGGTTTCCCGACTTCTCCCCGCGGCCGCCGCCGTATCATTGCGCCGCGCCGCATCCGCCGCCGCATCGTTCGTCACACCGCCGCGAAACCAAAACAGATACCCTGCAAGGATCACTCCCAGCAGAATCGCGATTATTTTCTCGTTCCTATTCATTCTTCCACTTTCCTCGCGGCGGCACCGGGTCGTAGCCGTGCGCACCGAACGGATGGCATCGCAGCAACCGCCACAGCCCCAGCAACAGTCCCTTTACCGCCCCATGCGTTTCGAGCGCACCGATCATGTAATTGGAGCACGTCGGTTCAAATCTGCAAGCGCCGCCCATCAACGGCGAGAGCGCAACCTGATATCCGCGCACCATCATGATCAGCACCTTGCGCATAGCCTCCGCATGTCTTCCATGACCTCGGCGAACTTCGCGCCTTTGATCCACGAACGCACCACGAAAACCCAGGCGGTATTCAACGGAGCCGCGCCGTCTTTCGCCAGCAGCCTGAACGCCTCGCGCACAAGACGCTTGGCCCGCGACCGCTCCACCGCAAGAGGCAATCCGCGCTTCGTGGCCACAACGCCGGCAAAGACCCCGCCGTTTCCGTCACCGCCAAGTTCCATGCGCCACGCAACCACATAGCGCCCCTTGCGGGAACGCCCAAGGTCGAAAACCCTTTTGTAGTCCTTCCCATGCAGTCGCGTGGCCATGGGACTTCAAGCCTGTCAAACCTGCGTCAGACGCTTGCGCCCCTTGGCGCGACGGGATGCGAGCACCTTGCGCCCGCCCTTCGTGGCCCTGCGCGCACGGAACCCGATTTTCCTTTTCCGCTTGATCTTCGACGGCTGCCATGTCATCTTCATTTTGGTCGTTCCTTCTTCTTTCTTTTGTTCAAAAATCCGCAGTTGGCGGCATTCAAATCCGCAATCGGCGGTATATTTTATTGTATTATACCATATTTGCGCCCACAAAATCAATACTAAAAATGCGCCGTCTCCTGTTCCCTGTTCCCTTCTTCCCCCGTTCCCAATTCCAGATTCCCTCCACTTCGTAGTCCAGCCCTCTTTCCTTCGTAGTCCAGCCCTCTTTCCTTCGTAGTCCATATCCCTCTACTTCGTAGTCCAGCCGCCTAGACTACGAAGTCTAGCCATCTAGCCTTGGCAGGCAGCCGCCGCGCAAAAGCGATTTCAAAAATAGCCACTGGACAGCGAAACGGAAATATGGTATAATACGCACCGTTCCAGCCATGAAAGAGACATTCAACAGGACGATAAACGTATTCGGAAGCACCTACTGGCGCCTCCACACCGCGTTTTCCGGCGCGTGGCGTCCGTCCTTTGGCTGATCAACCCCCAAAAAGGCATACAGCGACAAAAAAGCGGCCCCGCTCCTGAAAACGAGCGAGGCCGTTATGCCATACTACACCTTATACAAGACGCGGAGAACAACCAAAAATGAAAAAACTGACAAAAGACGAATACGCCCGGCGCGCGGCCGATGCCGACCGCGTGGCGGTGTTCGCGGAATTCCTCGCCGACCGCGAGACCCCGGTCGCGGCACTGTCGCGCCTTACGGCGGAAGATGGATTTTTGCTGGAGAGCGTCGCGGGCGGCGAAACGCGCGGACGCTACTCGTATCTCGGCATCGAGCCGTGCGGCCATGTCCATGGCGAAAACGCGCTCGACGAACTCCGTGCGCGCTTCGCCGCGATTCGCTACACTCCCGCCCCCGAACTGCCGCCCTTCCAAGGCGGCGCGGTGGGATATGTCGCGTATGACGCCGTCAAAATCTTCGAGCCGCGCCTCAAAACGAAGAGCGACGAAGATACGCCGCCCATGTTCTTCCTCGTCTGCGACAAGTTTCTCATCTTCGACAATGTGCGCGGCACGGTCACGATCGTCGTAATCGCAGACACCTCCCGCCCGAACGCATACGACGAGGCCATGGCGGAAATCGACCGCATCTATGCGAAGATGCTCAGCGCGGAATCGATCGCCCGCGTCGCCATGACGACAGGCGGCAATGAACCCGCCGCACCGCATGCGACCGCCGAATTCACCAGCGAAATGTCACGCGCGGAATTCTGCGGGATGGTCGCCAAATGCAAGGAGGCGATTGCCGCCGGCGAGGTGATCCAGATCGTCCCGTCCCAAAAGTTCCTCACGCACTCGGACGCGTCCGACCTCGCGCTCTACCGCGCATTGCGGATGATCAATCCTTCTCCCTACAACTTCTTCATGAGGCTCGGCGGCAAAACGCTGATCGGCTCGTCGCCGGAGGAACTCGCCAAACTCGACGGCCGCACCGCCTCCACCGCGCCGATCGCGGGGACGCGTCCGCGCGGCGCGACACCGGCGCTGGACGCCGAGCTTGAGCGCGAACTGAAGGCCGACGAAAAAGAGAACGCCGAACACGTGATGCTCGTCGACCTCGGGCGCAACGACCTTGGGCGCGTTTGCGAAACCGGCAGCGTCAAAGTCTCCGGCTTCGCCCATGTCGAGCGCTACTCGCACGTGATGCACCTCGTCAGCAATGTCACGGGAACGCTCGAAAAGCGGCACGACGCCTTCGATCTGCTCAAGGCCGCATTTCCCGCGGGAACGCTATCCGGCGCGCCGAAGGTCCGTGCGATGGAACTCATCGCCGAATTCGAGAAATCGCCGCGCGGCGTCTACGGCGGCGCCGCCGGCTACTTCTCGCTCACGGGCGACATGGACTTCGCGATCGTCATCCGCACGCTCCTCAAGGACGGCAACCGCCTCATGATGCGCGCCGGCGCGGGAATCGTGGCCGACTCCGATCCCGACAAGGAATACGACGAAACCGTCAACAAATCCAAGGCCGTGTTCGAGGCCGTAAAATTCGCGGAGGGACTGCAATGATTCTGATGATCGACAACTACGACTCCTTCACGTACAACCTCGTACAGATGCTGCGCGCGCTCGGCGCGGACATGAAGGTCGTCAGAAACGACAAGATCGACGTTCCCGGAATCGCCGCGCTCGCCCCGGAGGCGATCGTCTTTTCGCCAGGTCCCGGCAATCCCGATTCCGCCGGAGTGACGCTCGAAGCCGTCAAGGCCTTCGCAGGCAAGGTTCCGCTCCTCGGAATCTGCCTCGGCCACCAGTCTATCGCCCAGGCCTTCGGCGGACGCATCGTCCGCGCCCGGCGGCTGATGCACGGCAAGACGAGCCGCATCCGCCACGACGGCAAGGGACTGTTTGCAGGACTCGACCAGGGCTTTTCCGCGATGCGCTACCACTCGCTCGCGGTCGAGCGCGAATCGCTCCCGGATTGCTTTGAAATCTCCGCCGAAAGCGAAGACGGCGAAATCATGGGACTGCGCCACAAGACGCTGCCGATCGAATCGCTCCAGTATCACCCGGAATCCATCGGCACTCCGCAAGGCGTCAAGCAGCTCGCCAACTTCCTCGAGATCGCCACCGGGCGGCGGACGCGCAAGACGCTGCCGCAGTCGGTGCGCAAAGCGGTGATCGCGCACGCCCTTGACGGCGCAACGCCGGGCGAGGAGGAATCCGAAGGCTTTTTCGCATCCATTCTCGCGGGCGAAGTTGGCGAGCCGGAACTCGCCGCGTTCCTCACCGCGCTCGCGCGCAACCCCGTCACCCCGGAAGCGCTCGCAGGCGCAGCTCGCGCCATGAGCGACGCCGCGGTCAAGGTGGATCTCGGCGGACTCGACGCCGTCGATATCGTGGGCACGGGCGGCGATGGCTCGAACTCGTTCAACGTATCCACGACGGCCGCATTCATCGCCGCCGGTGCGGGCGTGACTATCGCAAAACACGGCAATATCGCGTCCACTTCCCTGTGCGGCTCGGCGGACGTGCTGGGTGCGCTCGGACTCAACCTTGCGGCCGGTCCCGACAAAATGGCGGACTGCGTAAAGCGCACCGGCGTGGGCTTTCTCTTCTGCCGCAACCTCCACCCGGCGATGCGCTTCGCGGCATCCGTCAGGCGCACGCTCGGCTTCCGCACCGTCTTCAACCTCCTCGGTCCGCTCACCAATCCCGCAGGCGCAAAACGCCATGTGATCGGCGTGCCGCAGGAGCGGCTCACGACCGTCCTCGCCAACGCGCTCGCCAGGCTCGGCTCGAAACGCGCCATGGTCGTGTGCGGCGCGGGCGGACTCGACGAGATCAGCCCGGACGGCTTCACCTTCGTCGCATCTCTCGACCATGGCCGCGTCCAGAACTCGCTCCTCGACGCGGGCGGCGAATACGGCGAGCGCTTCCCGCTCGACGCCATCACGGGCGGCGACGCGAAGGAAAACGCAAAACTGCTGCTCGGCGTATTGAATGGCGAGGATCATGGCGCGCGCCGTGCGGCGGCGGTGGAGAATGCCACCGCGGCGATTCTCGTCGCCGGCAAGGCGTCGAGCTATGCGGACGCCATCGCCATGGCCAACGAGTCGGTCGATTCCAAACGCGCCATCGCCAAGCTGAAAGCGATGCTGGAGGCGATGCGATGAGCGATATTCTCGAAGAATTGACGGCGATGCGCCGCGCCGACGCCGAACTGCGCGAGGCGCAGATTCCATTCGACGAAATGATGCGCCGCGCCGACGCCGCGCCCAAACCGCGCGACTTCATCGACGCATTCCGCGCCGCCGCGGGAACGCCGCGCGTCATCTCGGAACTGAAACGCGCCTCGCCCTCGGAAGGCATGATCCGCGAGGACTTCCAGCCGCTCGAACTGGCGAAGGAACTCGAGTGCGCAGGGGCGGCCGCGCTGTCGGTCCTCTGCGAGCCGCACCGCTTCCTCGGCAGCGAAGATTATCTCGCGGCGGTGCGCGGCGCGGTCGATCTTCCGCTCCTCTACAAGGATTTTCTTTCGACGCGCTATCAAGTCGCGGCGGCACGCGCCGCCGGCGCCGACGCAGTCTTGCTGATCGCGGCGGTGCTGGACGACGCAACGCTTGCAGAACTCCTGCAGTTCGCGCACTCGCTGGGGCTTGCCGCGCTCGTAGAAACGCACGACGAAAACGAAATCGGCCGTGCGGTGCAGTCGGGCGCGAGGCTTATCGGCGTAAACTGCCGCAACCTCAGGAACTTCCAGTGCGACGTGTCGCGCCTGGAGACGTATATAGGCAAAATACCGCGCCCGTGCGTGAGGATAGCCGAATCCGGAATGCACTCCGCCGAGGCGATCGTCCGGGCGCGGAACGCAGGAGCCGACGGCTTTCTGGTCGGCACCGCGCTCATGCGCGCGCCTTCGCCAGGACAGAGGCTGAAAGAAACAATTTGCAAATTTCAACAAACAAAACCGGCAACCAGTCATGAATAAACACTACGGAATCTACGGCGGACAATATGTGGCGGAAACGCTCATGGCTCCGCTCAAGGAACTCGAAGCCGCCTATGAAGACGCGAAGGCCGACCCCGCATTCCAGCGCGGGTTCGAAGAAATCCTGCGCGACTATGTGGGACGGGAAAGCCCGCTTACCTATGCGAAGCGGCTCTCCGGACATCTGGGCGGCGCGAAGATCGTGCTCAAGCGCGAAGATCTCAACCACACCGGTGCGCATAAGGTCAACAATACGATTGGGCAGGCGCTGCTCGCGCGGCGCATGGGCAAAAAGCGGCTCATCGCCGAGACCGGCGCGGGCATGCACGGCGTCGCCACCGCGACTGTCGCCGCGCTCTTCGGCATGCCGTGCGAGGTCTACATGGGCGCGATCGACGTGGAACGCCAGGCTCCGAACGTCGAGCGCATGAAAATGCTCGGCGCGACGGTGCATGCCGTGTCCGAGGGCAGCGCGACCTTGAAAGACGCGATGAACGAAGCGTTGCGCGATTGGGTGGCGAACTGCGACGATACCTTTTACGTGATCGGCACCGTGGCAGGACCTGCCCCGTATCCGGAAATGGTGAGAGACTTCCAAAGCGTCATCGGGCGCGAGGCGCGCAGGCAATGCCTTGAAAAGTACGGCAGGCTTCCAGATCAGGCGATCGCATGCGTCGGCGGCGGCTCCAACGCAATCGGGCTCTTTGCGGGCTTCATCGACGATCCGGGCGTCCGGCTCGTCGGTGTCGAGGCTGGCGGCAAAGGCTTGGCGAGCGGCGAGCATGCCGCATCGATCAACGGCGGACGGCTTGGCATCCTGCACGGAGCGAAGACGATGCTGCTGCAGACGCGCGACGGCAATATAATCGACACCTATTCGGTGTCCGCCGGGCTCGACTATCCCGGCGTCGGACCGGAGCATTGCCACCTCCACGACACCGGACGCGCCGAATACGCCGTCATCAACGACGACGAGGCGATCGCCGCATTCGACGCCCTTTGCCGCTACGAAGGCATAATCCCCGCGCTTGAATCGAGCCACGCGCTCGCCGAGGCAATCAAACGCGCACCGAAAATGCCCAAGGATTCGATATTGCTCGTCAACCTGTCCGGTCGCGGCGATAAAGACATGGAGAATGTGAGGAGATACAAAGATGCAAAGAATAACTGATGCGTTCGCAAAGGCGAAGTCTGAAAACCGCGGCGCGTTCGTCGCCTACTTCACGATGGGCTTCCCGTCCCTGGCGGCAAGCGAAAAGGCCGTCGACGACATCATCGCGCAGGGCGCAGACGTAATCGAACTGGGCGTGCCGTTCTCCGACCCGTTCGCCGACGGCGGCGTCATCCGCTCGGCGGCGTACGAGGCGCTCAGGCAAGGCGTTTCGCTCGCGGATGTGCTCGCCGCCGCCAAACGGCTGCGCGCAAAGCATCCCGGCACCGCCTTCGTCCTTTTCTCGTACTACAACCCAGTCTTTTCCATGGGCTTGGAAGCATTTGCCGCGCTGGCGGCGGACTCGGGGATCGATGCGGTCCTCTCGGTCGATCTGCCGCTGGAGGAGCGCGAGGAATTCGTGGAGATTCTCAAACCGCACGGCATTTCGTACATTCCGCTGATCGCGCCCAATACGCCGCTTGCGCGAATCAAGGAGAGCGAGGCAGGACTGGAAAACTCGTTCCTCTATGTGATTACCGTGAAAGGCACGACCGGCGCACGCGCCGAACTGCCGCCGGATCTCACAACGCGCCTCGATGCAATCCGCGCATCCGCGAAGCTCCCGATTGCCGCCGGATTCGGGATTTCGACGCGGGCGCAGGCGGACGAAGTCTCGCGCCACGCTGACGGCTTTGTCGTCGGAACCGCGCTCGTCAAATGCCTCGCGGAAGGAAAACCGCCGTGCCTCGTCTGAAAGTCTGCGGAATAACCGACGCCGGCTTTGCCGCCTGCGCGGCCGGGCGCGGCGTCGATTATCTGGGCCTCATATTCGCCGGGAACTCGCCGCGCCGCGTCACACCGGAAAAGGCGCGTGAAATCGTCGGCAGGGCGGCTTCGGTGAATCTGCCGCACCGACCGCCGCGGTTTGTCGGCGTGTTCACTACGCAAACTATCGACGAGATCGCCGCCATCGCTTCATCCGTCCGGCTCGATGTCATTCAACTGCATGGTGAATACGACGATGCCGACGTCACTGCGCTCAAATCGCGCGGCTGCGAGGTTTGGCGGCTTTTTCGCGGAAATCCAACCTGTGAAGATGCCGTGCTGCTCGACGGGCGATGCGGCAACACGAGCGGCATGGCCGACTGGTCGCTGATCGCGCCGCTCAAGGCCGCAGGCCGCCGCGTCGTTTTGGCAGGACGGATTTCGCCGGCCAATATTGCCGACGCCATTGCCACCGGCGCGGACATACTTGACGTCTCCAGTTCGCTGGAGACGTCACCGGGAATTAAATCCCCCGCCCTTCTCGACGAGCTTTTGCTCGCAATTACTTCCGGATAACGCGGAAGGTTTCGCCGCCGTCCTTCTTGGGCACGATGAACTGGATCTCGCCGGCGCCATTCTTCGCATCAACGCCCTCAATCCCCTCGCCCTTGGCGCCAATGCCCTCGTCGAGCGTATACTGGATGCAAGGAAGCGTATTCTCGATTGTGAGCACCACGGTGTCGTCGAGAACATCGATCTTCTTGAACTTGGGCTGCGTGAAACCCTCGGGGAGCGCGGAAATCTGCGTCACCGAAACCTGTGCGCCTTCAACCGGCGCAAAACCGTTCACCGCAGTCGGCTGGCTGCCGCCGGGGGCGAGCGTGACACCATCGGCAAGGCGCGTATCGAGCAGGAACAGGCGGAAGTTGTCGCGCACGGGATTGTCGATGAGCTTGGCGCTCACCTGAAAGCCGACCGTAGGGAGGCAACCGCCCTTCGCGAGCGCGACGACCGCCACCTTGGTGCCGCCGGAGATCGCGCCATCGGCGGCGATCGTCACCGCCGAAGCGTCGTCGGCATAGACGAGCGCATAGCGTTCGCCGTCGAGCACCGTCTTGCCGTCGGCGTAGGTATCCGGACCCTTGGTGCCAAAAGTCACGATCGTATCATTCTCCGCCGCAATTACGGCTGTCGCGGCAACCGCCGCCAAAAGCGAAATAATTGTCTTTTTCATTTGCTCATTCCTTTCGTTTTTAAATTCTTGCTTATTCTTATTTTAACGCAGAGTTTGCAGAGGACGCTGAGAACGCTGAGAGGTTTTCTGAATTCTCTGACAGGTTATACGCTACACGTTTCCAGCCATCTTTGATCAGTTTCTTTCCGAAATTGATCACTATACCCAGTTTGCACCCGGAAATTTTGAGATACGTCAGAGTCTGAGCTTCAAATATAGGATTATCTTTCTCGGTCGCCTTGCATTCAACTACGACCTTGTCTTCCACAAGCAAATCGAGACGATATGGAACCCCAATCTCAACCCCTTTATAGATGACAGGTAAAAGTTTCTGCTCTTCGACTTTAAGCCCGCGGGAACGCAGTTCGAAAGCAAGAGCCTGCTCGTAATACGACTCAAGCAATCCCGGTCCACCAAGTTCCTTGTGGACGGCAATCGCTGCATCCAATATTACCGAACTAATCTCGTTTTCGGTCATTTCTCTGCGTTCTTTGCGTTCTCTGCTTATCTCTGCGTTAAAAATTTACCCGCGCTTGCGCTTGAGCGCCAACAGTCCCATGCCGAGCAAGAGGAGCATCGCGCCGGTAGGCTCGGGGATGTCCATCGAAGTCTTCACCGGCACCGACGTCGTCGCGCTGGCCGTGCCGCCTTCGTACACCTTGGTGAAGAGCGAATCGAACGTATAGCTCACGCTCGAATCTACCAGCAGATTGTTGCTGTTGTAGAGTTCGATGACGTAAGTGTAGGCCTGACCGGTGGACTGGTTTTCCCAGAGATAGGAGATGTTCGCCGCGCCAGATGTCCCCCGGCTGGAACTGGCGACCGAGTCTGCCATGTCAGCCGTGGGCGACGTGTTGGCGGCGTAATATCCCGGCGAACCGGCTCCGCCTGCGGCATTGGAGTCGTAGAGATATCCGACCTTGCTCGTATCCTGATACGCGGCAATCACCGCATAGGCATAGTCCTGCCATTCGTCTTCAGAGAGCGTCCAGCTGAACACGTAGGAGGCGTTCGCGGCGGCGGCGATGAACGCCGCAACCACTCCGATGAGGATTTTATTTGTCGTTTTCATAAGTTCGTTTCCTTTCAAATTTTTGTTTCGGATCCGGGCGCTTCGGGCGTCGGGCTCTCAGCCCTCAACCCTCAGCGCTCAGCCCTTTTTCCTCACCAGTTGATCGTGGGCGCACCGCCGCGCGAGATGTACCAGAAGCCGGTGCCGGCAGGAATCTTGGAGTCTTCGCTCCAGCTCTTCACAAAGCCGGTCCTGACTTCATGCTTCCACTTGCCGCCCATGTAGTAGAACACCGTAGGCGCTCCGCCATCGGACGAAAGCTGGATAGTGTCGCCTGGCTCGAAGAGCGTTGCCGTCGGCGCGATGCCGCCGGTGAAGGCGCCATTGCCGTTCAGGTCGAATGCGGCGGCCTTCGGGCTCGCGCAGAGCGTGAATGCAGGAGCGTTCTCCGAGCCGATATTAGTGATCTCCTTCGAGCCAGTCACCGCGGCTACCTGACCGATCAAGACGATCTGCGACTCGTTGCCAGGGGCGATTTCCACCCAGAACGCACCACCGCGCGCAACCGTGGCATCCGCGAACGGCATGAGCGTCGTCTCGGTCGTGTCGGTAGCGTCGTCGACCTTCACCATCGTGACCGGATCCCAGGACTTTTCAGTTCCGCTCACCTTGAGCTCCCACACGTTGTAGGTATCGCCAGATGCGCTGTAGACATAGACCTTGTCGCCAGCATTGAGCTTGCCGGTATCAAGGATCTTCGCAACCTTGACGTTCGTCGAGCTATCGCCGATTGCCGCGAACGGCACGGAGACGATGTTGAGCTTCTTGGTCGTGTTCGGCGAGGTCACACCATAAACGGCGGACTCATTTTCGCCCTGGACGACCTTGAAGTACTTGGTTTCGCCGACAGAGACCGAAACATCGTTAGCCACATAGTCGCTGCCCGCAGCAGACGTCGGGTCATTTATCGGGGAGCCACCCTCGGTGCAGATTACGATCTTCGTGTTATCCGCCGCAGGATTGAGCCCAGACTCGGCATTGATAATCGTTTCGATCTTGATGCCGTCGGTGACCGGCGTCTGAGATTCCTCGAACTGCGCCGTGTAGGTGGCATCGGCAACAGCCGGGCTCACGACTGCCGGCGTCCAGCCGGTGAACGTGTAGCCTTCCTTGACCGGATCGGCAGGAGCCGTAACCGCCCCGCCATCCCTAATCTCTTCGATCAGCGAATCGGCGCCATTGTTGAAGTTCCACGTAATCGTGTAGAAAACCGCAAGCTCATAGACGCCGGGCGTCTCGGTCTCGACCCACTTGTAGTCCGCAGGCGCATCAAGCTCGACAGCAGACTCGATCGCGCCGTAGGTCGTCGAGTTG
>OCTX012190508.1_pt1 | contig 43842 bp, 70 predicted proteins | sample 1539691 | NCBI WGS metagenome assembly OCTX01 (sample SAMN02144231, study PRJEB22623) | gut metagenome | biome: sheep rumen | host: Ovis aries | place: New Zealand
CCAGATCCATGTCGAGATATGGCTCGACCCTGGCGGGGTCGGCAGCCACATTGAATGTGACCACCGACTGCCTTGTCCTGTAATCAACGCCGATATTCTTAAGCGTTCCCCGTGTCTCCATTCTTCTTGTCCTTCTCGTACTTGTTGATCATCTCGTTTGTCTTCCAGAACATCTCCTCTGTCATCTCGCCGATGCTCTGGATGCCGAAGTGGGCAAGGACCTTTTCAAGCGGTATTCCTGCTCTCTGCAGGGCGCTCGTGACGGCACTCATCTTGACGGTGTCAATAGTCTGAGAAGCGACGGCCTTGGTCTTCCTGTCGTCGACTCTCTGTCCCTTGGTCTTTCCGTACGTGTAGACAACCTTATCCATCTTGTCGTTCTTGATTTCCAGGGCCGATATGTTGCCATCTTTGTCGTACCGGATCTCTGTCAACGTGAAGTGGTCTTTAGTTATCTTCTTGCCGTTGTTGTCCTCAAGATTGACATTCCCTGCAGGTATCCAGACGAACGGAGCCGTATAAAGCTCTCGACCGATCCCCCAATTGAAGCAGGCTCTCTTGAAACTGTCCGATGCCTGTCCCTTCTCTTTCTCTGTGTAGGATTCAGTCCCGACATCTTGTTTAGCTATCCACTGGCCTTTTTCAATGTCCCAGATTTCAACTGTGCAGTAGAGCCTGTCACCGATAAGCTGATGGGAGCGTTTCCACCTCATGGGACTTACAGTCTCGTCCAGAATGTTCTGGTCGCATCTCGCGTCCTTGTAGAGCAGGAGGGAGCATCCCCTTGCATTGATTGTGCTTACTCTGCACTCAATCTCATCTGCCCTCAGCGGGCGAAACATGTACGCCATTATTCGTCCTCCATATCTGTCCATCCGAAGATGTCGCACAGTGTGTCGATGCCGATAGCCGCACACGCCTTTCTGACCTCCGGCTTGTGGCTGAGCCACTCACGCTTTGCGAATCTGTGAAGGACCTCTATCAGCGCCGCGCTGTCAGTCGTGTGGATCTCACAGCATTCCTTCTGATGATCGTCGATGCATTCGACAACCATTTCGTCAATATGTCTGGCAAGTTCATCAATCTGCGCGTCGATGTCGTCAATGTTGTATTCTCTGTTCATGTGTTCTCCTCTCTGAAAAAAAGCGGCGGCAGGTGGCGTTACATGGGATCCAAACCAATACGGTGTTTTTTAGCATCCACTCCTGCTCTTACGTGGCAATCTCGGACACTCCGGACTTGGAGTGCGCTTATGAACCTTCGCCGCTTTGCAATGACTATTGATGTGTGTTAAGATTTAGTTGTCATTTTTGTTCGGAGACTCCTGCGTCTCCCGACCGTCGGTTCCCGCTGGCGGTCATTTTTTTTCTTCGCCGATGCTTTTCAGGATCATTCGGATCTCTGCCAGGCATTCGGTCTCCGTCTTGGACGAGTATGCTGCGTCTTTGATGAGTGATAACGCTCCCCATGCCGCATACAGTCTGACGGTCAATTCGCTGTTTCCCATGTGATCACCTCCTTTCATTTAGTGATGTCATCACACACCTCTTCATCTACCAGGTGGCGAAGCATCCTTATCTCTCCGGCTGAGAATCCGTCCGGGTCTGCCATTCGGTTCGTCCATGTCCTTCGACTGATACCAAGTACCCTGCAGGCATCCTGGACGGTGTAGCCGTGGCTCTTGAGTGAGCCTTGAATCCTGTCACTCGTCTTGATCATTGCTCAATAGATCCTCAATAGTGACGCCGAAGAACTGTGCTACCTTCAAGGCGTTGTCAATGGAGAGATTGCCGCCTCTGTACTTCAGGTTGGAAAAGACAGTTTCCGCAACCCCAGTTTGTCGAGAGACTTCGGCAATCGTTACGCCCCTGTCTTTAGCCAGGGAAGCAATCCTCTGATACAAAATCTTGTCCTCCTTTCCTCTATATCTAGCGGTTGATTGTCACTTCACAAATGTGTATACTCAACTTAGGTAGATCGAATATGTGGAATTCCAAGTGGTGTATAACTCAGATTTCTTTACCATTTTGTGAAGTTCTATGAGTATACTATCACTTCCATTTTGGGGAGTCAACACCCTTTTTATTCATTTTGGAATTTTTTGGGAGGGATTATGTACTCGGTATTTTTGTGGCTCCTAGAGCAACGCGGAATGACCGTCGCGGACTTCAGCAAGGCGACAGGAATAAGCCAGTCTACGCTTTCGAACTGGAAGCATAGGGACAATTTGGTGAGCGGAAAGAATGCGCAGATCATCGCGAACTTCTTTGGAGTCTCCGTAGATTTCCTTATGACTGGAAAAGAAATTGAAAGAGAAAGCGAAAGTGGGAATAAGTACTATTTTTCGGACACCACCGCAGCCACCGCTCAGTTATTATTTGAGAACAAGGATCTCCGTGTCCTCTTCGATGCGGCACGGGATTCCAAACCAGAGGACCTGCAGATGGCAGCCGATCTGCTCAAACGACTAAAGGAGACAAATAGGGATGGATGATGTGTTCGTCTATGTGGTTGATATTCCAGGGAAAGCCAACGAGATGATTACACCATGTCAGGACGGTTACACCGTGTACATTGATGACGCACTATCACCGCAGGGAAAACTGGATGCATACATCCATGCGGTGAGTCATATAGAAGATTACGAATCAGACAAGACAGCAGATGAAATAGAGGCGATGAGGCACAGATGAAACTACCCTCCGGCAATTACCAATATAAACTGTATATCGGTACAGTAGACGGGAAGAAACGGTACAAATCCTTTACCGCTAAGAGCGACCGGGAGGCTCGTAGAGCCGCTGACAGGTGGCAGACGCTTCACGCATCAATGGCAGACGATCCGAGCCTTGCAGAGGCTTGTGGCGCGTTTCTGGCAGGGCGTACGGATGTGCTCTCCCCGTCGACATACAAGGACTATAGCAACAGGATCCAGTACCTGAAGAAGACATTTCCAGATCTGTTCAAGACGAAGCTGTCGGTGGTCACCACGCAGAACATTCAGATGATGGTCAACCGCCTGGCGGTGAAACCGAACGAGCGGACAGGGAAGCCTATCTCTCCCAAGACCGTCATGGAATACTATTCTGTGATAGCTACGGTCCTGTCGTCCTACGGGATCACTTTAAGTCCCATAAAACTCCCTCAGAGAAAACCACCTACTCTGAATATCCCTGAGGAGGAAACGATCAAGGCGCTTCTTTCAGCCATCAAGGGGACTGAGCTGGAGGTTCCTGTTATCCTTGCCGCCCTGGGACCAATGCGCAGGGGAGAGATCTGCGCTTTGACCATGGACGACATCGACGGCAACGTGATCACCGTCAGCAAAGCGATGGTCCTGAACGAGAACCACGAGTGGATCGTGAAGCTTCCGAAGTCTACGGCAGGGTTCCGGTCCATAGAATATCCTGAGCACGTGATAAAGCTCATCAGGGAGCATGGACTATACCAGGGGAACCCTGATATGCTGACAAAACAGTTCGCTAGGACTCTTAAGAAGCTCGGCATGGAACACTTCCGGTTTCATGACCTCAGACACTACTCCGCATCTTTTCAATTATCTTTGGGGATTCCTGCTCTTTATGTGATGGACAGAGGCGGCTGGCACTCGGACGCCTCCATGAAAAGATATCTTCACGCCCTGGACAAACAGAAGAAAGAATTCTCTGACAAGGCAAACTCCGCATTCGGAAAACTGTTCGAGTGATCATTTCGTGGAATACTTCGTGGAATACATGGTGGCAAAAGTATTCCATAAAGTGGCAATTTGTTGCCATATTCGAGTGGATACAGGCATAAAAAAATCCCCGAAACATCAGTGTTTCCGATGTTTTCGGGGTTTTCGTTAGAGAGCTGGCAACGGGAATCGGACTATAGGCCCATTCGCTGGGAGTCAGCACTTAATCGTTTTCTGTGGAATACTTCGTGGAATACCCTCGATGAAGCTATGCAGAGTGAGGGGTCTCTGCATAGCACATCAAGGTCAACAAATTAGGAGGTCATGAAAACAACCATCGCCATGTGATGGGACCTACTTCCCCATCAACGACAAGGCCGTGATCAAGCTGATATTTACGAACGGCGCCGAGAGTCTCAACGCCGAACACGCCGTCAATCTTTACGGGATACCCTTTTACATATAATAGATTTTGCAACGTGATGACGGAATTCACGTCACTGCATCCCATGCGAACGATGGGGAACTTGTCCACATCCACTCTTGGATAGTTGTCTTTCTCCATCTTATAGTTTGGCCTTCCGTATCCTGCGATTCGCTTGTAGTTAGTGCTATAACTCTTAAGCCGCACACAGCCACCGTTCGGGACTACTCCAAGCTCAGATGAAGTATTTCCCTCGACAGTGTACACGCGATCCGCACCGACCTTATAAACCAGACCGGTGTGGCATATCTCCCTGTCGTTCTTGAAAAATATCTGGTCACCAACCTGAGGCTTCTGATACCAGGCATCCTTGTCCTTGTAGAGCTGAGCGGATTTTACCGTGTAATCATCGAAGTCCCCACGGAGGAGTTTCTTGGCGTTTCCTACGCCATACGCCTTGTAGAAGCACCAGTCTACAAATGCATCGCACCATGCGGCAGGGTAGTCCATGTTCTGCGGTTGGATGTTGTGCATCTCATATCCGTACTTCGTGTAGTTGTTGGCACCGGCGTTTGCTGTCTTATCATACAGGTCATTTCCGTTCTTCTTCTCAACGTAACCGACCTCAGCCACAGCGATGTCTATCACCTGCTGCGGAGAGAAGTCTTCGTACGTGACAGGCAGCCTCGACAGATCCACGTTACCAGACACGCCAGGAACGCTTCCCTGGCTCGTATATTGCCAGAACAGATATTTCCCCTTATACGTGCAGGCAGGCGCGTACTGAGCCACCCAGACGCTATAGGGAAGCTGTTCCATGATGAGGTTATGCTCAAGCCAGTACGTGGAAGCGTAGATGCCTGCAGGGATCCCTTTGCTCTGGAGGCGGTCACAGAATATCTTCAGATATCTGGTGCGGAGTTCCGGTGACAGAAGGTCGGCTCTGCCGGATGCATCACCAAAGACCTTCTCGGAATCTGCAAACACAGGGCAGGCAAAGTCCTTTATGCCGTCAAGTTCTTTCACCACCCAGTCAGCTTCTTCCTGTGCTTCCCAGTCATTGATGGCAGTAGGGAAATAGTAAAAGCCATGCGGAATCCCATAGGCTTCACACATGGCTCTGTGTTGTACATACTTCTTGTCGTACTTGATGATGCCGTCCCTGCTGCCTCTGTATCCCATCCTGATGATGACCAGGTCTACGGCGTTCTTGACCGCTTGCCAGTCTGTTACCTCATTGAATTCGGATACATCGATTATCATCTCACACCTCCGGCAGGCCAGTGACTACAGATGTCGCAAGGGAAAGTATTGCCGCCAGCGCTGATGCTGACAGGACATATCCCCAGTTGACATCAGTCAGTACCACCGCAGTCCCGATGGAAGCCACAAACGCCTGACAGAATGTACGTAATGCTCTGATCCCTGCTGCCTTGAAGAATTCTCTTTCCATGTTCTCTCCTTACATGTAATGAAAAATGACAGCTATGATAGCTGCCCCGATTGCTGTTGCTATTGCTCCGATGATGCCTGACTTCATCTGCCGCCAGTGGTCGGCAGGCTCTCGTTCGAGTTCATTGAGCCGTGTTGACATATCCTCTTGCTTCTCAGCCATGTGATCCATGCTAACTGCCATTCGCTCAACCGCGACCGTAAGGCGGTTAAGGTTCTGCACAGTTTCCTCCAGTTTGCTGAGACGGTGATTCTGTCGGGAGTTCTCCTCTTCAACACGCTTGGCGAACTCGTTGTGTTCGTACCGCGTCACAAACTCGTCCATCATTCAGACACCTCCGACCATCCATAGACACCAGGTTCCCAAACATTGTTGTCTATATCAGAAACCCATGTTTTGCCATTGTGCCGGACCTTATCGCCCTTCATATATGGATTCGTGGAGCCTGGCTGAACCCATTCTGGGATAACTGACGGATCTGGGATAAGGACATCTGCCCATAATGATGCAACATCCGGTATCCATTCCGTTGTCGAGGTATGAGCTTGCAAGCATTTCTTGAGACCGGCCTTCCATCTCACCCTGTCACCTACGTTGTAAGAAACTCCAACCGACCATTCATCGAACAGTGTAGGAACGGCTATCGCCTGTTCATCGGTAACATCGGAGACATCAATAGATGGCTTTAGTATCTCAACATCTGACAGTTTAGTTAGGAATATTACCCCGTATTCACCGTGCCAGGACATTGAAGAAAACTGAAAATACATGTACGGAACATTATCTATCAGATAATACGATAGGTTTTCGTCCGTGCATTTCTTAACAAACGCTACAACGTTATCGATATTACCGGAATATATGACTATTGAATCCGGTTGGGAGTCGTCTGATATTTGAAAAACAGATCCATCCTTAAACTTGAATTCCATGTCGCCTCCTCGTTATTTATTCTAGTACTAGCCCCATTACACGTCTCACACCGGCTTCAGGATTGTTGTCATGACCATCAATGGATATTCGTGTTGTGGACTCAAAATGTGCAGTAAAATGGACAACCTCATTAGTATTTGGGTTGTTGATAGCCATGAACGAAAATTTGGCTGTTGGGTCCGTTAATACTGGTGGAATCAGCACATAGGTATATCCGTAGTAAGAATTGCCAAGTACCAGGAGCAACATGATACACGTAGTAATGTCTCTGGTGAGGTTTATTCTCCCAAGCAAAGTATTTCCCCATGCTGAGATAGATACAAATTTAAGTGTTGGGTGCGGAAGTATCTTCTGCCATGCACTCCACTCTGACGGTTTCCATGTGCGGGTATATATTCCTGTCGAATCATAGGACATCCATGTCTGCCGTATGTACACATAATCGCCAGTATCCGCATACAGTGAGTTTTCCACACGAAGACGGAATCCAGTATTTGTAACTGGGACATTTGTCATCGTTGACGCTGCACTGTTTCCGTTTGCAACATACTCGCCTGGAGTCTTATAGTCGTTGAGGTTCGCTCCATTAGGCAAAACGGTAAGCGCTCTAAGTCTGTAAACATCTCCGTCACGCCATGCAGGGTTGCCAGAATCATCATTCATCCAAAACTGTCTATCGTGTCCTGATCCTGCGGCAACGTACCCTTCTTGCGAGGAAGAGTTAGCATGCCATGTATTATTATCCCGTTGTGTAAACGTAAAGGTGGTTCCGTCAGCGCGTGTTGCGGTGAATGTCGTGCCATCTCTTGTAATATCAACTATTGCATCCGGCTGTCCCTCTTCATCTCTCCACGCAGGAGCGCCACTTTCATTTGTCTTCCAAACCTTGTTGGCATGATTTGCTCCAGAGGCAACATAACCAGCAGCCGTAGCGGAGTTGGCTGTCCACGTGTTATTTTCAGCGCCCAGATTCATCCATACCCAGTACGTACCGTCATACATGTAGTAATTTACACGGTTCGCGTAGCCATAGATGGTCGTATTCGTTCCAGTATTTCCTGCCCCAGAATGGGTGTTGTTGTACCAGATATTCTTGGCACCGGTATTGTTTACGTTGAGAGTGATTGGACTTGCTGTGGCGTTTGAGTAACTGTTCGAATAGCTGAATTTAACACCGACAATGGTCCCAACTCTTAATGAGAAGTTCTGGTCGGAAGAAACCGTAACTTCCTTTGCCCTCGTTCCCGCCGCTGTGGTACACGTGCCATAATACGCTTTCCACGTGTCTGTCGGAATCGAAGGCTTGTTCTTGATATACGCATCAGAAGCAGTGTCAGTCTCATTCCAGTCACTCTGAACATTGACCTCTGCACCAGCCGCTATACCGTCCAGTTTGTTCTTCAGCGTGGTGGTGAAGTTATTATCCGTGTGGACATAGTTCGCATCGGATACAAAATCGCTATCGTTCGTGAGATCACTGGTCTTCGTAGGGATAGTGGGTTTGTTCTTGATGAAGGCATCCGAGGAAGTGTTCGTTTCGTTCCAATCGGACTGCACATTCACTTCTGCCCCTGCGGCAATGCCGTTCAGTTTAGTCTCAAGGGCATCTGTGAAGTCGTTCGTTGACAGACCTTTGCCGCTGACCTTGTCGACCTTGGTCGAATCGTGCGGATGTACGTGGTCTTCTCTCGCATACTTGGCAGATGTTCCGACAGCCGCTGTGCCATCCATGAGGGGAGCGGCAGACGCAGGAGTATAGGTCGTGTTGTTATCAAAACCCTGACTGACCCAAGTCCAATACGTGCCGTCATACATGTAGTACGTAACACGATTAGCAGTACCGTATACGGTTGAATACGTTCCAGTATTGCCTGCACCGGAGTGTGTAGTGTTATACCAGATGTTCTTCGCACCAGTGCTGTTAACATTCAATGTAATAGGACTGGACGTTACATTGGAGTACGTGTTCGTATTGCTGAACTTTACTCCGACAATTACACCCACACGCAAACTAAAGCTTTGGTCAGCAGACACGGTGACTGTTTTCGCTCTTGTTCCGGCGGCGGTAGTGCAGGTTCCGTAATAGACCTTCCATGTATCAGTGTCTGTTGGAATAGTAGGCTTGTTTTTGATGTACGCATCGGAAGCGGTGTTCGTTTCGTTCCAGTCTGCCTGTACGTTAACTTCAGCGCCCGACTCAATACCGTCAAGCTTATTCTTCAGAGTGTTGGTGAAGTTGTTGTCGGTATGTACATAGTTCGGATCTGAAACGAAGTCACTGTCGTTCGTCAGGTCACTAGTCTTAGTCGGAATCGCAGGCTTATTTTTTATGAATGCATCGGACGCGGTATCCGTTACATTCCAGTCTGATTGGACATTGACCTCTGCCCCTGCTGCTATGCCGTTAAGCTTATTCTTTAATGTCGTGGTGAAATTATTGTCCGTATGGACATAATTTGCATCTGACACAAAGTTGCTGTCGTTCGTCAGGTCACTGGTTTTGGTCGGGATGGACGGTTTGTTTTTGATGTACGCATCAGAAGATGTACTCGTCTCATTCCAGTCACTTTGTACATTTACTTCCGCACCTGCCGCGATCCCATTCAGTTTATTCAGGAGAGTAGTAGTGAAGTTGTTGTCTGTATGAACGTAGTTCGCGTCAGACACGAAGTCACTATCATTAGTTAGATCGCTGGTCTTCGTAGGAATGGACGGCTTATTCTTGATGTACGCGTCAGAAGATGTATTAGTGACATTCCAGTCCGACTGTACGTTTACCTCAGCTCCTGCCTCTATTCCGTTAAGCTTGTTCAGAAGCGCAGTCGTGAAGTCGTTTGTAGACAGACCTTTCCCAGCTTCTTTATCGACCTTGGAAGTATCAGAAGGATGCACATGGTCTTCACGTGCGTACTTCATGGAGTCACCGACATCTGCCGGGCCATCCATTAACGGAGCGGCTGTCGCAGGGTCTCTCATGTTATCCTGCTGAGTAAACGTAAACGTAGTGCCGTCCGCTCTGGTAGCCGTAAACGTAGTCCCATTGCGCGTGATATTCACCACAGCATCCGGCTGTCCTGCGTCCTCGTCATCTCTCCAAGCAGGTGTCCCATTCGCGTCAGTCTTCCATACCTGATTAGCGTGACCGCTGCCCGCCGCAACATAACCTTCCTGAGAAGCGGTATTCGCCTTCCAAGTATTGTTGTCCTGCTGAGTAAACGTAAATGTTGAACCGTCTGTTCTGGTGACAGTGTAGGTCGTTCCATTTCTCGTTATACTTGCGATGCCCTGATTGTCTCTCCATGCAGGATTGCCGTTTGCGTCAGTCCCCCACAATTTATTTGACTGATTCGCACCGGAAGCCACGTATCCCTCTGAAGTAGAGCTATTTGCCTTCCACGTATTATCATCCTTCTGCGTGAATGTGAACGTGCTCCCATCAGAACGTGTCACGGTAAACGTATTGCCGTTCCTTGTGATACTGACGATTCCCTGATTATCTACCCATGCAGGGTCCCCATTGGCATCAGTCCCCCACACTTTACCAGAAGCGCCTTCAGTCGCAGGAACGTAGCCTTCCGCAGTGGCAGAGTTCTCCTGCCATGTATCCTTGTCATCACGCCACGCAGGAACGCCAGATCCGTCCGTTTTCCAAACCTTGTTATTATGCCCAGACCCCGCCGCGACATAGCCTTCTTGCGCGGCAGTGTTAGCCTTCCAGGTATTGTTGTCTTGCTGAGTGAACATAAATGTCGTTCCGTCAGCGCGTGTCGCGGTAAATGTAGTTCCGTTTCTGGTAATATTAACTACCGCATCAGGCTGACCGCCGCCACCACCGACATCTCTATATGTGCCATCAGGCAATGTAATTCTGGTTAAGTAAGCCATTATACGCCTATTCCATGAAAACTATATCGCTGCTACAATCACCTTGCGCGAAGTTCTCGCCGATCTCTAGTGGATGAATGAAGATACCAGTGCCGCTACAGTAAGTAGTAGGGCATGCCGGAGCGAACACCGCAGTATTTCCGCAGATATCCATTATTTCTCCTTTCTCAGCATGTCAGCAAAACACGCAGCACAGTCAGTGATCTCTACCCCAAGGAAGTGACTCAGAGCCTTCGTGAAGCGCTTATTAGCCTCCACAGCAATATTCAGCAGGTCGGCATCATCATCGGATGCCTGATATGCTTCAAACGCCGTATAGGCCGCTACGCCGAGGTGCTTGATGAGACACCAGTAGTTCTTGTCTCCGTTGTACATATTGAAGAGTTTCAGCATGATGGATCTGCGAAGCTCGGCAAGAGCGTTTATCTCATACTGCACATCCTCGATGAGACTTATCTGCTTCTGTACTGCCTCATCATTACCAAGATCGATGATGCCGTCAGTAAGCTGTGCCTCGAACTTCTCCAGTAAAGTCTTCGCATGCACTTCCGCACATGCCGTCTGGACGATAGAACGGATCAAATCTTCTGCAATTCCATCACTCTGGATGTTCTTAGCCATATAGCCACCTCCTGCACTCCTCAATCTTTTTCAGTTTCTCTCTTCTTCTGGCTTTCAGTCCCGCGTCAATACGTTCTGAATTCTTTTTCAGTGCATTGATCCTGACCATCTCCTCTGGATTTTCTTTCACATATTCCTCGTAGATATCTTTATATTCCATATAACCTCCATAAGAGAGGACACAACGCCAGAGAGGTTACGTCATGCCCTCTCTTACAGTTGCTATCTATTGCAGTGTGAATATTTGCAGTAGAGGACTAATGTAACCTGGAACGGACTTGCGGAGAACACTTCCACCTTTTTGTAACCAGAGCGCGTTATCTTGTCCGCATCTTCGTGCCTGTTCTCGGCACACATGTCTGACGCAGCCTCCAGCAGGTCATAATCCTCTCCAATCTTGATGGACGGGTAAACGCCTTCGCCTGCTATCCAGCCGCCATACTGGGCCATCAGGTAGGGCGTGACGTCAATTCCTTCCACATGGACCAGGAAGTCAGATGCCGTTGTGTGGATCTGACCCCTGTTCATCGTGATGGAATGCCTGTGTGGGTCCTTGACCGTGTTGTAGTTCAGGATCAGCTCGTCGCCCTCGAACTTGGCATAATCAGACGGGATAATGGACGCGTCTCCTGCCGTGCCTCCAGTCGTACTCAGGAACGGCTGAATGATCAACTTGAATTCAAACCTTTCCAGATAGATCATATCCGGCGATATGGATATATAAAAAGTGGCAGGGGCACCATCGTCACCCTGCCTTGTAAACTCCATACCGTAGATGTCAACTACCTGGTTACGCCGTTGCCTGTACATCCGGCGTATATCCTGCGTATTCTCGTATGTTCTTTCTGCCACTCGATTGAGGGCATCTTCATATGTCATCATTCTGTGCTTGTCTCTCTGTCGATGCGGAGGTATTTCTCCAGAGTCAAAACGTCTGTCTCGACACCGTCTTCATTGAAGTTGTAGTCGATTCCGGTGATATAGAACCAGTCATCCATTGACAGGATCTTCTTCTGATAAGCTGAGCACTCATCAAGAATGTAGAGGTTGTTGTCGTATATAAGTCTTACCTTATCACCAGGAGCGAGGTCCGCTGGGATCTCCTCGACCTCAATGGTAAGCTTATAAACCCTTCTTGACAGTTTCAGCCTTCGAATAGCTGCGTGGTACGCAGTCTTTGCCGCCTCGATTCTGTCTTCATCGGACACCTCTATGCCCCTGCCTTCATCGTCCGTCTCAATCTGGAACGGAGACAGGTCATTGAATGCGTACGTACCTTCGATGATGGTGCCAGACTCCAGCGCGACTGATTCCTCGTCAACGATGGCAAATTCCAGTTCATTGTTCGGGGCAAGCTTCGGGTACTGCGTCGAGTACATCCGATAGTCACGCTCGTTGTTGACGTTCGCCCGAAGGATGATGACAGGGAAGCCTTCCTCCTGCAGGGATGGATCGTTGTATATTTCCCGCAGGGTCATGGAAGAGACGCCAGTATCATTCTTTTCCGCATACACCGTTGCCACGTTGATGACATTTGAAAAGTCATGCGTGATCACGGGTTCGGATATCAGGCGAATGTTGTTCAGTCCAGAAGGCTTAGTGGAGATAATCCACTGTTTCTTATCACCGAAGTGCGACACGTCCAAAGCTCTCTCATTGACGAACCGCACACGCCAGAACAGATCCTCTGTCAGCTCAACCGTCTTGGACAGTGCGTCCAGTTTGTTCTGCCTGGAGTAAACATAGTCGATGATCTGGTCATCAGCACCATGCTCGTAATTGATGATCCACCCAGGATACGCAAAGTTCATATCCGAATAGATGTCAGCCAGCTCATCAACCACGGACGGGTCCATGATCCACGGCTTGATGTACGGGAACGGATCGTCAGGCTCTTCGCCTTCCGGCAGTCTCACAACGGATATAGACGCATACTGTTTCGGATAATCCTCATAGTCCGCGTCGACGATGTACCTGACCGTGTAACTGCCAGGCGTGTCCAGGACTTCTTCCGAATTCACCATCGCTATCGGAATGACGTTTCCTTCCGTATCCCACGCAATGGCATATGCCCGTTCGATGTATTCCTGCTCCGTCAGGTTCTCACCGTATGCAAGTTCAAACTTTGTCGCACACACGGTAACACCGTCGTACTCTCTGGTCGTGGCTCTCGGTAGCGTTCTGACCGTCATGGTGACAGTCACCTTATCGCCCTTCGCCGTGGAAAAGATGACCTCGTAGTCGTCAGGAATGATCTTGACTGCAGAATCGTCAATGGAAGTAATCGTGACTGGATCACCGTTCTCTTCCCACGCAGACGCACCAGCGCGCTCGATGTACTGCTCCAGAGTCATGTTGCCGACTTCCGGTGTGTAGATCGTGAAGTCGTTGCCGGTGACCGACACGCCGCTGTCATTTTTCTCAACGATAGCGCCTTTGAACACCACGTTGATATTCTGGTCCTTGATGGCGTTATTGACGGATATCTGCCGATACTCCCACTCACGGATGACGTGTCTCAGACCTACGGAGATGGTCTCATCGTTCTTATCCTCCGTGAGTTCCTCAATGATTCCCCAGAAACATTTCCCATTGATGAAGATCTTCATCTCATCGTGACCGTTCAAAAACTCCCGATAATATATCGGGAGTTGTATCTCGGTCGTGGGGATATACATCAGTTCATTGCTCCACCTGGGAACATTCAGGGCATCTCTGCCGCGCTTTATTAACTTTCTTTGATGGTATATTTCAAAGTACATAGATTAGCATCCGTGCGGATATACTCTTGCCTCTCCTCGGTCGATATTCGCAATACTCTGAGTTGAGATTCCATCGTTCGGGTAAGATGTTCCACGATAGACTATCGTGATGTAGTTAGGACCCATCTTCTCAGGATCAACGGTGATCTCGATCCATGCGTATCTACGATCTCCAAGTCCGAAGTCTTTCCATATCCACGAGGAAATGGTGTATGCTTCCCAGAGATAATCGGTCATACCGGTCTGTGCCTGGAAATCTTCCTTTGAGCAGTACCAAAGAATGTCTCCGTCCTCAGCATCGCCGGAAATCTGAACATCGTAAATATGTGGAACAATCCATTCGTAGATTCTGCATGCACCATTCGTGCAGTTCCTTAACCGCTTTTTCACAAATCCGATGCCAATTCCAGTGTTAGTGTAGAAGTTTGGACTTGCTTCTTCCCTCGGTGGAATGATGATGAGGGGGTTTCCGTTCTTCAAACCCAGTTCCCCGATGATCCGTTGAGGGTTTACATCATTATATGGGGTTTTACCATAAACAACAGTCGTGGGGGTCATGGCATTATCGATCTTAATGCACAGATCCTCTAACTGGTCATCATGGTCATGAAGCTTTGCCCACGCACCGCAGAGGGCGCAAATAATGCCTTTTATCGTTTCATACACGTTCGGGATGAACTTATGCATGAACTTCTTCCAGTCGCAAGTCTCATATGCTTCCAGATCACCGTCCATCCTGCCGACCAGGCAGTCGTTGACATCGTTCAGATCATCGCAATCCGTATGAAGCGTTGTCAGACTCGGATTGAGACCGGTGTCATTCTTGAGGGAATTACATTCTGTACTTGTAATACCGTTCTGTACAAAGTGGGGTGCGTATTCTCTCAGGTCGTTGCATGCACCGCAATCAATATTGCTCATAGATTATTTCCTCCGTTAATATGTCCATGAATCAACTTCTATATATGCACAGGTTGTTCCGCAGCAGTCTCCGACATCAATCAGGATGCTGTTGTTTCCCTGGTGTATGAGCCATCCGTAGTCCATACCAAGCGGTATAGACCACGCTTCCACATCCAGTGGGTCTCCTAGGCAGTGGCAATTGTCGTCTTCGGTGTAGTACACGGTCCCGTCCGAGTTGATCGTCAGGATTCCATCGTAGTCACCTTTGATTACGTTTCCGTTGCCGTTTATCTCGATGTACGGATCGTGCATCTTGCCGTGGATCGTTATCCGAATGTTGCTCGTGTCGATGTCCGTATCCGAGTACAGGGTCCCTGCTATCAGGCCGTTCTCGTTCGTGCAGAACTTTTCACCAAGATGTGTCGCGCCGTAGAAGTCTCCGAAGAAGTTCTGTGCTCTCTCGCAGTCGTACAGTATCCTGTAGCCGCTTCCACACCTGTTATAGAAGTCCTGAAGCTCCCCAAGGTGGTAACACAGTGCCATGTCCTTCGTGACGTTCCAGCAGTCATTACAACAGTCACAGAACGTGTCTGTCACCTCAGCACAGTGACAGCAGTCTGTTCCCTGCGAACATGGATTGACATCATGGTAGTCGTAGCAATCCATGAAGTCACACACGTCGTACGGAGCCAGGAAGGTCCTTAGCTTATCAGCCTTATGCCAGATCCCTTCAGGAAGAGCAAAGGACACGTCGATCTCCAACGTGTCCCTTCTCGATGTTCCCTCTGCGTAGTCCGTCATATAGGCATATGCCCATATCAGTGTGTTATCCGATACCGCCCACAGCCGTCCCTGCCGCTGAAGCTCGTTCTTCACGAACCGAAGGTAGAACGGTCGGTCCTCGCATGGAAGTTTCTTCACGTTCAGCGTCAGTGTAAGTGACACGCTACCAGACTCTACGGTTACGCCCCTTCGTTTGTACGGAGTGTATCTTCCGTGCGCGAACGTATACGGAATACTTTCCTGACGAAACGAAGCCGAGGTGTCACCCCCGGCTATCATGTCGTATTCGTCAAAGACAAAATCATTAAATTGCACAAAGTGCTTTTCATAGTGCATGAGCAAACCTACTTGCCCGTCTGTATGTGAACGACGGATTCTGTGTATAAATATTCTGGTTTACTGTTGCGTGGTTATCGTAACTCTTCCTATTATCATAGGTTACAAACTGATGACCAAACGGCATGTGCACCTTTGACATCAGAGCGTCGATAGCGTTTGGAATATCCAGGCGGTTGATCATTGCAAGGACATTCGCGCCGATACTGTCGACTGCCCTCTTGCGGATTACGAACTCACCTGGTGTAAGCATTGCCGGAACCGTGTCCGTGCCGTGTGGACGCATCAGTGCGAAGCCGCCCTTTGCTAAGTACACAGGGCCACCGTTCGCCCTTTCAAGCGCTGGGAACGCGGCAGCGTGTTGTAGGTTCCCTGGTATTTCCATCGTCCCGCCGGTCGCTTCATTTAACGCCTCAATCTGAGAAATCAGATTGGCGGCAGAAGAAGCCGCATTGTCAAAGTACGATGACAGGTTCATGACCGTCGCATTGTACATCAACAAACCGCTACTAGCTGAGCTTGCGGATAAGAAGACACCATCCAGTTCTGTTATTTTCTGCTTCAGTGCTTCACCAGAATCCGTAGCGGTGTTTAGGTTCGCAATAAGCTTTTTCTCTAACGTATCTGTGGCGTATGTAGAAACAATTGTTCCGCTGGCGTCTATCGCATCATTTAATGCAGGGAGTGTCTCTTCACAAAATGTTGTAAGATCCCCCTGAAGCTGAAGGACTGCTGAGTCAAGAGACGTTTCACCTTCTTCCCCAGCAATTAGTGCAGTTGAATTTATGACCGCCTCATCCATTGTGGCAAGTGTTGCCGGAACCTCTTCTGTCACGATGCCAAGGCTTTCCTGAATTCCTTGTACTTTAGATGCGTCATAACTAAACAACGCATTATTTGTCACGAGGTCCTTCAGCGACCCATTCATGATGTCTGGATTGTCTTTTAATGTTTCGACTATCCTGTCAAAATCAGACGCCATCTGGCTTGTTGCTGAAGACGTCTCAACAATGTCCTGAAGTAACCGGCTCCTGTCGCCGTATTCGATACCCAGTCCTGCAATCTTCGTGAAATCACTAGATTCCAGAGCGCGTTCAATCTCGTCGGCAACTCCACGGATCTCACCAAGGTAGTCCCCAGGCGCGGCTGTCATTTCAGCAATCGCGCCCTTGAAACCATCGCTCAAAGCACTCCCGTAATCATATAGGAACTGCTGAATTGTATCGAGATTATCGAGGAGCGTTTCAAGTTCGTCGACCTGCCCCGTAAGGTTGGCTATCATGTCGTCGATAGCAACAGCACTAACCTCGTCTACCTCGTTGAATCCATCAACGATACTCCCAAGAGAATTTGCAACTGTTTCCTGGAGATCGGCAAAAGCCTGTTCAAGCGCGTCAATCTCTTCCTCGGTCATGGACAGGGACTGGTTGACATCTTCAACGCCGTCGGCGACGATGCCCAAAGCTTCAGCCGCTTCCTCAGGGACACCGCCCTCTGTATTCTCTTTTATGATCTGGTTGACGGCTCCAATCCTTTGCTCTACGTCAGCAAGGGACGCCGCAAGTTTATCATTCTCCTCGACGTACGGTTGCATTTCTTCTTCGAGCATCTGAATCGATGTCGTCAGGCCGTTCGCCGTCTCACGGAAGTCTTTCGAATCCGTGTTAAATATGCCTTCATCAAGGAAGGAATGATCCTCTTCCGGTGATCCAAGATTTCGAACCTGTTCCTGAATGGCGTCAAGCTTCTTCTGGTATTCCTCAATAATCTCATTGTTTGTGGCCTGCTGAATAAGCATGTCCATCTTAGCCGCAAACAATTCGTTGAGGTGTTCAGCAGCCGCCTCCGCTAGTTCTGCGCTCTCGATATAGTCGAGGATCGCCGTGCGGTTTTCATAAACCTTTTCGAGGGAATCATCCCAGGCTCCAGTAACGCCGTCTATTGATCCCTCGATATCCGGTATAAGGTTCTGAAGTTCTTTGAGCGCTAACTGCTCTTTTTCAATGATTGACTGGTTCGCGTCTGGATTGTCCGACGTGTAAAGCAGAGCGTCAAGCTTTCCTATCTCATCAAACAGGGTACGTGCCTGTTCAAACTTACTTTCAAGATTAGAGAAGGTATCTCCCCACGAATTAGCAATCTGGTCGTATTGCTCGTTGAGGGACTTCGTGCGAAGCGCAGCTTCCTCTATCTTTTCGAGATCAAGCGCTTCAGCCAACGCCTGCTTGTCAACGTACGACGTTGCACTATATACGGCTGATATTCCACCGGCAAGCGCAACCAGTCCCGCACCCGCAAGGCTGAGGGATGCATGCTGTGATGCGAACCTGAATATCAGCGAAAGAAGGCTGCCGTCCCACTTGACGTCCTGCGGCATATTCGCCCAGGCTTTTCCAATGTGGTTAAAAGCATCGCCGACTGCGTTCAGGGCTGTTGCAAGTGGTTTCCCCCACGTCATACCGAACGCCAGAAGCTCACGCATTATCCCGTCAGGAAGGACGCCTAACAGCTTGGAGACTGCATTGCTCAATGATTCTGCATGTTGTGCCGCACGTTCGAACAGTTGCTCAAAGTCAAAGTCTTTGAACCTGTCATAAACGCCGTACAGGATCGGCAAACCACCACCGAGGACACTGAACAGTTTTCCAAGAGGACCGGCAATAGTGGTTGCAAATGCTATGAAGTCTTCCGTCTCCTCAACTGGGAGTCTTTCTATAATACTCGTGAACAGGTCCGCAGTTTCCAGTAAGCGGTTGAAAGCTTTGTCTGCGATGTCGCTTGCACTAAAACGCCCGATGGCATCCATGAAGCGTTCAATCGCCCCAAGACCCTGCGTGATGTTCTGCGGGTTCTCGGTGATATAGGAACCGATTCCCTTGTACATGTCGTTCATTGTATTACGAACGATTTCCATGTACCCGACAATCGGCTTACCAGTTGAATCTTCCAGCGTAGTATTAAGCGCTTTTAATACAGTTTCACCGCCACGAATTGCGGCGAACTGGATGTTTGAAACCCAGGACTCTAAAGTCCCTTTATAAATACTGAGGGCAGAATCAAGCTGTCTTGCCGCTTCACTCGTCCCCTCTCCCAGGTCCTGCAAGGCTTTAAGGAATGCCCCGGACGAGATGTTTCCGCTGGCAAGACCGGCGGCAAGGTCCCTGTTCGTCATGCCCTCGACGCCCATCGCCTGACGGATGAACCTCATGGATACGCCAAGGCCATTCATGAGTGCGTACCACTGACGGGACTGCGTAAGTGTGCCGGTAGTCAGCAGTCTGTCGATCTGCGTGTACGCATAGTTCTTCATCTGCGCAGACGCGCCGCCCGCAGTGATCGCTTTCTGAACGCCAATGGTAAGGTTCGTGGCAGACTCCAGGTCATCCATGAACATCTGGTATCTGCGCAGTCTCTGGGCGGATTCATCAAGGCCTATAGGAAGACCGAGGATGGATTCGTTAACCCTCTGAAGCGCTTCATTGGCCTCATCAGCGCCAACGCCTGCAAGTTCCATATAGTCTGCAAACGTGGACATGATGTCGAAACGTGAGCGGATCTTGTCGAGGTTTCCTGTGATGGCCCTGGTTCCCATGACCGTCAGCGTCTTACCGATGGTGTCCGTAAGGTCGACGCTGAACAGGTTGCTCATTCCGCTGAACGCGTTCCCTATGCTGCCAGCAAAATCACTTGTCCACTGTGACAATGAGCCGACCGCATGAAGGGCATCTCCAACGGCGCTGATTGCCATGCCTAAACGCTCGTATTGCGCTATTGTTGCCTGGATTGCCTTCTGCTTTTCTTCCTGGTCCTGGCGTTCCCATTCAGAGAGTTCCCTCTTGCGCTTTCTTTCCTCCTCATCGAGTGTCCTCTGGACCTCTGCTACTTCCTGGGCTTCCCTTTTCCGTTGTTCAGACTGTTCCTTTTCTTCCAGGGACATGTCAGCTTTCATGGCCCTTGCGGCAGAAAGAAGCTCCGACTGCTTCTGGAGTTCGAGATTGGTCTCTTTGACAGCCTCCTTCGCCAGCTTCAGAGTTTCCTCGTCACCAGCCATTTTGCGGTTCAGGTTTTCCCTTTGCTTCTCTGACAGGCTGTCGTCCTTCAGCAGTTCCTGGAATGACTTGATCCTGGCCTCAAGATATTGGACCTGCGACTCAAACCCGCTTTTGTCTATCCTCAGGCTGATGACTTTCTTATTAAGTTCATTTACTACACGCTGGATATCATTGAGAGTATGTATCGCATACTTCTCGTCCAACATTCTTATTCTAAGATCTATAGTATCAGCCATTGTCTTCTTCCAATTCTCTTAAGCCTATGAATCTCACCACGTACCTTCTTGGTGGTTTCTTAGTCTCTTTATCCGGCAGATGGATTGCTTTCCAATTCTGATAGTTCTCGTCGGCCATCTCGTTCGCGTACTGTCCATACGCAACAAGAAGTTCTGGCACACCCCAGGTGTCTAGGATTTCATTTGGCCTTATGTGCAATACCTTTGCGACGAAGTGTGCCATGTACGTATACAAATCAAAATCCGCGAAGTAGTTCCTATGCGCTTCACGGATCGGGATATTCTGTTCCTGTGCCTGACGAGCGATTATTCGAAAAAAGTGTCTGACTCATTGACAAGCTCCGGGAACATCTCAATAATGTTCGCCGTTGCTTCCGTGACGCTTTTCCTCGTCATATAGTCTTTCAGTTCTGGATCAATCCCAAGAACAGTCGCGACGATGTCGTACATCATGTCATAAATGTCCTCGGAGAATGCCTTTCTGATTCCTTCCTGCTCGGCAGGCGTGTATCTGACAACGCCACCGTCTTCCGTCACCTTTCGATAGTAAGGGAGGATCGCGGTCATAAACTTGACCAGACGTGTCTCATGGCGGGGCTTAAGGTAAACGTCCTTGAATTCTTTCTCGTGCTTTTCGTATTTGTCGCCCATCGGAATCTTGAACTCAATCTTAAAATTGTGCTTGTTGAGTTCGGTTGCATTTGCATCACCAACGACCGCGATCTCGTCATCCTTTGATACCTGAAACGGGATAACGCTATCCGTAGCCTTCTCGATTCCTTCATCAATGCGCTCGTAGATCTTTTCTTCCATCATGTTTCGTTCCTCTCTGTTTGAAAAAAACGGGGCAGTCCCGTGATAGAAACTGCCCCTGCGAAATTAAGTATAGATTGTCTGGTTGGAATTCGCGCTGCCGACGATCCTCTGGATGCGGAAGAAGTTTCCGTCGTCGTCCTTCGCGATGGTGATCGTGAATGCGAACTCTGCGTTCTCGTTCGTGATGGTCGCCGGGAAGGAGGTGACGTACACATTCTCGAAGACATACAGAAGTCTCACGCCGTCGCTCTGGATGTGCGGAACCACCATGGAAACATGGACGCCGTCCAGGTTGTCCGTGTTGGCGACCATCTCCTCGATCTCCACAAGTCTGGGATATCTGACCAGAACGGTCATGCCCGCAAGGCCTGCATTGAAGAAGATGTCAGTAGAGCCGTCCGCATTCTTGATGACCTGATAGTGACCTTCGTCGATGGTGCCAAGGACCGGCAGGGACAGAGCCGTAAGGCCTGCATCCGTGACGTCGCAGGAATCATCGATCTGCACTGCGATGTAGCCGCAGACATCCTGGTTGACATCAGCCAGAGTGATCTTGCCGTAGCCGCCGTCAGCCGCGATAGTCTTCTGGACAGTGGTCATATCGAAGCCAGTAGTAGCCTCTCCCTTGCCCATCAGAGGATTCAGCTTCCAGTAGTTCGGGGTCACTCTCGTGCCTGTCACAGGATAGCTCAGCGTCGTGATGGAGTCGTTGTAACGCGCCTCCTGGCACTGCGCTTCGACCAGTTCGAGATCGAACGTGCCGCCGATGGTCGTCAGGCATGCGACAGTGACAACGTCGTTCAGCTCGAAGTCTTCGATGGAATCGAAGATCGCGATGGACGAATAGCCGACTGCCTTGTCCGCAGAGACCTGAATGTAGGTCGCGAACTGGTTCGGGGTCCAGCCTTCGCCAGACTCACTGGAAGGCGTCTGGGACAGGTCGATCACGAGCGGGACGAAACCGTCGTCAGTCACCTGTGCAGCAGTGATATTCTTCGTGTAAACGTCAGCGTCTGCCATGTCGTCCTTATCAGAAATGCTGACGGTAACAGCCACCGGAGCAGTGCTGTTCGGATAAACATAAAGCGTGATAACGCCGGCCGCGAACTCAGTCGCGTCGAATCTTGCAAGATATGTAACAGCCGTATTAGCCGCAGAGGTCATCAGGAGTCCTGTGTTCACACAGCCTTTTCTCATGCACTCAAAGCGGTTCTCCGGCTTACGATACCTGTTAAAGGTTACGTTTGCACCCTCAGAGAGTTTCACATAGTCCTTCGCGTTGATCTTACGGCAGTCAGCCAGATCCTTACGAATACGGAAGTCAACTTCTGTGTTCTCGCCAAGAGCCTTGATTCCAATCTTCTTGAGCAGAAGATCGTTATTGCATCTCGCCATTGATGCTTCCTCCTTACTTCGTGTTCATTACCCTGTAGGCAAGTGCTCTCGCCTTCGCCTTGTTGGGCATATTGTTGATAGCTTTCAGTTTCCGCTCAATGAATTTCTGGCGGTCAACCTTCTTGGCTTCTTCTTTCTTCTCAGCCATAAATGCCTCCTTTATAAACTGTTCCAAATGGATTGGATCTCACTCTCAACTTTATCCCTTGTGCGCTCAACAAAGTCTTTACCGCCATTCTTTTCTGCGTCAGTCGGGTCAACGGCATTTGCGTGTCTTATAACGGCGAGACCGGTTACTGGGTCTATGGGTCCTCCCCACCCTGGCGGCGGGTCAAACTCCAAAGCCTTTGCGTATCGAGGCCAGAGTTCTTTTCTGCCTGCCCTGACGATGGCACCAACCTCGCGGATACCGTATATGCCACCGCCGACATAGTCGTGTGTGCCAACCGAATACGATCCGTCGGCCATCTTTGTCTTGCGCACTGTAGATGCCAGATGCCACGTGTAGTGGGGAACCTCCTGTTTCATTACTTCAACAGCTCTGTCCGCCACCGCAGCCGGAAGCTTCTTTACTCTGGCAAGCACTTCGGTAATTTCGAGAGATGCCATCACACCACCTCAAACACAGGTTTCACTTTTCCTTCTGGATCAGTGTACTTATATGACAGCAGGAAGGAGGCATCAGTCTCTGAGACTTCTTCCTCCCTCCCAATTCTGAATGTCTTCGTAATCCCACTCGGCAGGATGTACGATTTCATCGTCCTTAACTGACTATCCGTGACGCGCTTTCCGCAGACTGGACAGCCTTTCGTACGTTTCTCAATGATACCGTTGAACTTTATCTTCATACGACCATCCCCCAAAGCTTATCGAAGCACTTATACAGGCTGATCATACCGATCTGCTTCTTGTACTGCTCCACCAGTAATTTACCAATGTCAGTCTCCAAAGCTACCGATACGACATCACCGGACGCGTACTTCACCTGCTGCTCCTGGTTCTCACAGCCGCAGTCGTCACAGCAGTTGCACTCGTTCTTGGCGTGAATCACTTCAAGCACGTTGCAGAACACAGGAAGCAGGCATTCGGGTATTTCTTCGTACCCTGCGATATATTCAACGATCATCTTGTAGGACGGAGGACATTCATCACACGTGCAGGGTTTGCACTTGCAGGACGGCAAGCCGGGATCAATGTGGAACATACCGTCTGACTGGTGATATGCATAGTCCGTTATCTCCGTTACCGTTTCCTCCAGGCCATCCACCTTCACCAGATAGAACTTGAAGGAATCCACATTAAATGGATGGTAGTACGGTTCAAACGTAATCGGGCAATCAGCACAGGACGGGAGATCAATGACCTCCCGTCTCTCGCCAGTTAGGAATGTGTCACATGGATCCTTGACCCAGAATGTCGCCATGCTGATGGCTGTGACCAGCTCATCAATGTCCTTGTCGTCTACGTCCTTTACGCAGTCACAGTAGTCTGAAAGCTGCTCCTTAATCGTCATGCGTTAGGGATCAGAGTCTGAGGCAGGATCAGGGCGCCGAGGTCACCTGTAGATGCCGCGCAAGCCGCGCTCACCGGAATACCAGTGATTCTCATCAGCTTGTTCGAGTTGTTGTTGAAGACGGAACCATAGTTGTAATAGAACGTGCAGGAAGAACCGCAGCCGTTCGCAAGAGTCTCTTCCTTGTGTCCGCTCTCCTTGATGAAAGGATCAGCAGGCATAAGGTCAGTCGCCATCCAAGCGCCGACAGCGTCGCCCTTGAGCGCCCAGACTTCGCCGGTTCCCGCAGTCAGGTTGACCGGAACGTGGCGATCCTGGATGAAGCCGATGCCGTGGAAGGTAAGCTCTTCGCCATTCACTGCCCAGCCGCTCGGAAGCTCACCGAACTGTCCGGGACGAACCACGGAACGAATGGACTCATAGATCAGCGGGTTAACCGCGAACGTGTAGTCGCCAGCGCCCAGGAGCGTCATGCGGCAGTACAGGGAATCGAATGCGGACAGGATATCCGCACCTGCGACCGTGACGACAGCCGGATTGGACATAACTTCCATAAGGCCGTGGAAAGGCTTCAGGATGTCAGTCGTAGCGGAAGTCGTGCCGAGGATGACGTTGTTCATGGTCAGGAAAGCCATGGAGATACGAGCGATACGCTTCTTGGTCTCCCAAAGGCTCTCACCCTGACGCGCAAGATCGCCATAGGAAGCGTTCATGCGAAGCAGGCCGCCAAGCAGTTCATTATCAATATTGTCGCAATCTTTCAGGCAAAGGCGCTTGACCGGAACGCTGGATGCGCACTTCGCGAAATCAAACGGCTGCCAGCAGCACTCTTCTGCGGTAGACTGCGCAGGCTCACTCCAGTAGGAGCCAGGGATATCGATGACATAGTCATCATTCGACTTGTGCAGGATGCACATGCCGTTCTCGCCGTCGATCATTGCTCTGACTCTACGCGCCAGAGACGTGTTGATAAGGTAATTGTAAAGGGGGCTGAAGTTGATCAGCTCAGTCTTTACGTCCGCGCCAACACCGCAGCAGTCCGGGATCACATCGACGAAATTCGTCGCCAGGGTCTTCTGGTCCACCGCGATACTGGCAAGCATTTCCATTTCTCTTGTCATGGGTTTACTCTCCAATCCCGTCAGTATAGACGTTTTTAACTACTTCCTTCGTTGCAGATCTCTCTGTTGCAAGGCTGACCGAGAGTCCTTTGAACTTCTCAATAAACTCAGCCTCTGCCTTACGCTTCGCGGACAGTTCCGCAGACAGCGTCTGGTTCTGTTCTTTCAGTGCCTGGACCTCATCCTGAAGGCTCTTGACCGTGTCAAGGATCGCCGACAGATCCACAGTAGGCTCTTCCTCAGCCTCCTCAGTAGCCTCTTCAGCGGCCTCTTCAGCGGCCTCTTCGGCTTCCTCGGCTACTTCTTCAGCTTCCTCTACCGCAAGCTCTTCCTGAGGCTCCTGGACGGGTTCTTCGACCAGTTCCTCAACCGGAGCTTCGTCCGCTTTCTCAAGCAGAGCGTCAAGCTTCTTGTTGATCTCAGTAAGGTCAGGCTTCTCACTGCTTTCAAGCGCAGCAGCGAGGTCTTTGACATTTACTGCCATTTTGTCTCCTTTCAGTTGGATCCCTGAAGAATTCACATTCCCCGCCTCGCCAACAATGGCAAAGTTGGAAATGAATACTTCGTCCAGGATCTCAATTCCGTACTCCCTAGTAAACTGTTCATTCAGGTGATACCCGAACTCCGCTGATACACCAAGGGTGTAGTCCGCTCTCCGAAGCTCCTTTACGATGAAGCTGTCTTCATCCAGCCGAAGACGGACATTTAATCCCTTTCTCCCATCCCCGATGTCGACCAGGGAGAAGTCTTTCTTCGTCCACTGACCGAGAAGGAACGGGAACGTGGCGAAGTCCATGTGTCCGAGGTTGATGCTTCCTACGTAGTCATCCGGCAGCGCCTCAAGATATTTCTCAAGCGTTCCCTTCATGATGTAGAAAAGGGGACTGCCGTATGCATCTACGACCATCCCCTCATCCAAAAGCCTTACCTCTTCCTCACGGGATACCGACAACGTGAGCATGTCGTCGTATTCCTTCTTGCGGAGTTTGCGGTATACCGTCCGAACATCTCTCTCATCAATGATGTTCATACTACCTCCACAAACCAAAGGTCGATCTTTTTCGCCCGACCTCCGCATACTTTGCATGTGACCACTTCGTACTTTGCTCCGCTTTCTTTCAGCACCTGTTCTTTCTCAGGAGTGTATGCGACTCTTTTGTGTGCATCTTTTAAGGCGCTCATGAAAACTTCGTCTTCGATGTGGTCGTCGTACTTCTTCCCGGGACGAAGCGTGTAGAACTTGTACACCTTCATCCCATCCTTCGTGTACGGAAGATTCAGAGAAACGGATTCGTGCACAGCATCAATCAGTTTGTAATACTGCGGCATCCTTCTTCCTCCTCTTCTTTGGCGGCTCTTCCTTGGGAACGTATTCCTTCGGCTCTTCGCCCGCCTGCGTCAGGTACAGATAGTACTCTTCAAATGTGTTAAAGTGCGGGATCTCTTTTTTCATCATCCCTCCGTCTGGCAGGTCGGATCTTCGGGATCGTCGACCGTCGCCTGAGTGATCGTCACGACCGCGTGATCAATGGCGTCAAACGGGATATAGGTTCTGGTCTCACCATCAATGTAAACATCACGGTGCGCCTGGATCGCGGTGTACGCCGCGCTGCCCTGACCCGCTACGACACTGTCATCCGCAGTGGCAGAAAACTCCGCCTGAGTCGTGATAACAACTTTAATCTGTGTCTTGGTCATGTGTCCTTGTCTCCTTTCGTTAGATTGTAAGGCCCTCTTCGGTAACCCCAGCGCCAGAGACAAGCAGCGGCAGCACCGTCTTCATTGCCTCATGGTTTAATATATGAGTAAAATCAGCGATAAATTCGTTATCACTGATTGTTACTGTCTTTTCGAGGTAAAGGTCGCCCTTCTTATTCCTCTTCACAACAAAAGCGGGGATCTGCTTCATGTAGACTCTCCCGCTTCCCTGCTCCTTGATCGCCCTGTAATCCGTGACGATGTACAAGGCATCTTCGGCTTTCTTGAACCTGTTGATGTAGTAGCTGTCCAGATTCACGGACACGTACTTCGTGGGCGTCTCAGCCACTGTGCCATCGGGGTTGAAGTTTAAGATCCCCATGTCCGTGTTCATCAGCTTGTCGACCTGTGCCAGGTCCCTTTGCTCCTCGAAGGTGACGACCGGAATATCATTCATCATTCCTATCGGTTTTACCTTCTCCGTCTTCTCGATCAGTTCTTTCAGTCCCATAGTTACTCCTCTCTGATTTTTATAAAATTAGCTTAAAGTTCTAAGGTTCCCATAGTCATCATGCGTACTGGTACCAAGGACCTCGGCAAGACCGTTGATTACTTCTTCGATCTTTCCGTTCGGATTTGCCTTGGACGCGTACGACAGGTTCATGATCGCCTGCGACAGCTTCATGCGGGCATCATTCTCATCAGCGACCTGCTTCAGCTCGTACTTGTTGAAGTAGACTTTCTCTACGCCCACCTCCGTAGCGATCATCTGCGAGAACTGGATGGCAAACATCTCACGCATCGGGACGATGGTATTCAACATGGCGTTATCAATGATCGCCGCCATCGAGACGTTTCCGGACCATTTACCAGTCTCCATAAGGACCGGTGACATGCCAAGAAGTTGTGCGATGATCGTGCCTTCCTCGTCGATCCAGCCGAAGAACTCCGTCGCCTTCGTGACTCTGGGCAGATGCTCTATCTTGTCACCAAAGCCGGACGACAGCGCAATGACCGAATCGGAAGAAGACGTCTTTATCTCGGTCGATACGCGGCGAACTTCAGCCATCGCATCCTTATACCTCTTCTCCTGCGCGACAGAGTTCGTGTTCTCGATCACCGTGGAAGTTGAGGTCTCGTTATCCTCGTCCGAAACGAATCCCGCCTTGGGACGCACGATGATACGTCCCGGACCGTCGTACCGGATGTCGTAGTTTAATCTCTCGTACACCGACAGCAGAAGGTCCACGCGAAGCTTGTCGTACTCGAACGGACTCCTGCCATGAAGCTCTGCAGTCGTGTTCCGAAGGTTGACGAACTCCGTAGGGTCCAGAAGGATCAGGTGCTGATCGGAAAACCACTGGTACACATCACGGTACTCGCGGAACTTGTCCCAGTCGTCCTTTTGGAGTTCCTTATCGACCCTATCCTCGTCCTCACGGATGTAGTATGCGACGACCTCTTTATACCCTTTCTCCTGCTTATACAGGATGCCGTAGTAACCGGTCTTGTACGTGTACAGTGCTCCATCGATGATCCGAAGGCCGCACTCGCCGTACACAGTCGCCTGACCTATCGCCTCACGAAGCACAGAGTAGTTCGTCGCTCCGGTCTTGTTCTTGCCTTCGTACATCCACCTGTCCAGGCGGTTGTTCTCGTCCTGACTGCCTGCAGCTACGCCGTTCGAGAAGATGTAGTTCAGCATACGCTCAACGGTGTACCTGAGGGCAGGAAGATGCTCTACGAGCCACTCCGTACCCTTCTCTACGCCTCTCTCCAGGCACACGTGCTCTATGTCGTTACACGTGCTACCGCAGTTGTTCATGTCTATTAAGATGTCCTGTTTGTAATCGTCGTTATTCATGGGCATAAAAAAAGAGCCAGCTTTCTACTGACTCTACTCCTGATACTCATTTTATCATGTTTTCTGGGCTGCAAGCGCTTACTTATGAAATTTTATTGTCATTTTCCAATCGCTCGATCCTCTCCGCTATCGCCTTCTTTATGAACGTGTTCACCGGCTCTCCGATGGAATCCGCGATCGGCTTGATCACTTCGTCGTAGTACTCCTTCTGCACATCGAATGGAATCCGCTTTAAATGTGTCTTCGCATATTTGATCGTGTTTGGCGCGTTGTTATACATGTCGTCCTCCTCTCTGATGTACATATAGTATCACGTACGTGTTGGGCTGTCTAGGGGAATTTTTCGGGGGAGGAAAAAATAGGTGCGGCGCTGCGGCCGGGGCCGTGCGTTTTGACGCGCGGGGGCGCGCGCGGGCGCGCGGGCGCGTAGGTGCGCGCGTACGCGGGCGTACGGGCGCCCAGGGGCGCAGGGGCGGGCGCACGTACACGGGCAGGCCTGCAGGCGCCCAGGGGCGGCCAGGCGGGCACGTTCCCAGGGGCGGACCTGCTGCCCGGCCGGCGTACATACATCTATGCCGACGGGGGCTTGACGTACTGCACGTACGTGTAGTACTATGGACATGGGAACACGTACATATAGCACCACTCGAACACACGTTCGGGAACACGGGCGCCCGGCCCTGACCGGGCAGAGAGGAGCGAACATGTTACACACTGCACTACTACACGCGGCCGCCCTGGTCACGTACGCCACCGTTCAGCTATACCCGACCGCCGGCGTCATCACGGCCGCCGGCCCAGACGTCGCCCAGGTCACCACCGTCAGCGGCCACGTCTACGAGCTGACGAACACGGAAGCGGACTGGTTCCCCGGCGACGCCGTCGCGCTCATCATGACAGACAACGCCACGCCGGAATGCACGGACGACACGCCCGTCATGGCGCGATACATCGGCGGGCGGGACACGCTCTACCACCTGGGCCAGTAACGCCCAGGCCCGGCGGCCGGCCACCACGGGCGGCGCAGGCTCATGACCTGGCCGGGCCTCTTCCCACATAAAACGCCACCGCCGGCACGGCCGGCAGAGAGGAGAACACATGCAGAACGCAAACACCACCACGAAAAAGCGCCCGGTCCGGCCCATGAAGCCGGAAACGGTCCGCAAGTACATGACACGCGCCACGGCCCGCCTTGACTATTACATGAGCATGCCGGCCGACGAGTTCCAGGCCGTACATGTTTCCGTTTCCCTGGGAAACCGCAAGCTCGGGAAGTGTCTGAACGTTTCCCTGCTGCCCATACTCACCTGCCCAAACTGCGAGCACTGCTGCCAGTACTGCTACGCGGTCAAGGCGCTTAGATATCCAAACGTCGTCGACGCCTGGGCGCGTAACACGGCCATCGCGCGCCGGGATGTCGAGCGGTTTTTCAGAGAGGTCCAGGACGCCATACGCCGGCATCCGTCATACAAGGGTTTTCGCTACCAGGTAGCGGGCGATGTAGAAACGGCCCGCTATTTCGCCGGCATGGTAGAGACCGCCGACATGTTTCCGGCCGTCAAGTTCTGGACGTACTCAAAAAGTCCATACGCCCAGACCGGCCGGACGCGGCGCCTGGTTGTCATGGACTCCACCGGGTTCGGCAAGAGCTACGACCTGCGCAAGGACGCGCAGTTCCACTGCGTACACCCTGGGACGGTCCCGCCGGCTGGCTGGTATATCTGCCCGGGGAACTGCGAAATATGTATCTACGCGGACAGGGGCTGCCCGGCAGGGGAAAACACCTGCGTGAACTTGCACAACTGAGCGCGGGCGACAGCGCACGGCCGGGGCAGGCCCGGCCGGCCCGCTTTCCACATAAACACGTTTCAAGCCCGGCCAGGCCGGGCGGAGAGGAGAAAACATGTGCTACACAAACAGACAGTACCTGAACAGACTGCAGAAACTGGACGCCCTGCGCGCGGAGATTAAGCGCTTGCAGGCAGAGGCCGACGCCGTCCGAGACGACATCATCAACGACATGCCCGGCGAGGCCGTCGACTGCGACGCGTTCAAGATGTCGGCCCGCCTGGCAGAGCGCCGGACCGTCGACCGGAAAGAGGTCGAGAAACGGCTGAGCGCGGACGAGTTCCAGGCCTGCCTAAAGACCACGGTCTACGTCGACTTCCGTTTCACCCTGAAATGATACGCGCAACGGGGGCAGGGGCTGCGGCCCCTGCTGCCCGCCCTGGGAGGTGCAGCATGATGGTAACAATGACACTTGACGCGTTCGTCGTCGCAGTAGTAGGGCCGGCAGTCATGGCCGCCTTTATCACCTGGTTTTATATGGAGGACCGGAAATGAAGCAGAGGTACAGTTCAGCAGATACATCACTGGCAATAGTCAACAAGGTATACACGCAGCGCGCGTACGCGCCCGGCAGCAGGGTCCTGGACTACGGGGGCGGCAGGTACGATCTGAACGTCGAATACATGCGGGGTCGGGGCGTGACCGTCTCCGTCTACGACAAGTTCAACCGGAGCGAGGACCACAACGCCCGCGTCCTGGAAGAGGCCCGGCGAGACCGGCCGGACTACGTCGTCTGTTCGAACGTCCTGAACGTCATCATGGAAGACGAGGTCGTCGATAGCATCCTGGCCGACTTGGCGTCGTTCGGGACGCGCGTACTCATCACGGTGTACGAGGGCAGCAGGACCGGCGTCGGAGCTGCGACGTCGAAGGGATACCAGAGGAACGCCCGCCTAGCTGCGTACGTGCCCATGGTGGAGCGCCACCTGGATATCATCAGCAAGAAGGGCGGAATCCTGGAGTGCATGCCCAGATAATCGGAACGTGTGAACCGGGGCCGGCAGCAGGACCGGCCCCATGGATGGAAGGAGGTACGACATGACGAGGATTGTGACGAGACTGGAAATGGACGAAAAGCTGCAGGGGCTGGAGGTGACAGCGCACGACAAGCGCGTCATGTACGCGGTGCTGTCAGGGATATTCCAGGAGTACGGCCTGGAGGGGCTGAGCCAGGTGCTTGGCTCCCAGGGCGCCAGGGAAGCGGAGCAGCTCCTGTACAAGTTCGACCTGGAGTGGAACTACGGCTCCTACTGCCGGAGGCACGGCATCAAGGTAGACGAGCTGACGGCCGACGACATGGCCGACGCCTGCCAGGAATGATACCGCCTGCTGCCTCTTGACACGTATACGTACGTGTAGTACTATGGACTCAGGTGGAGATGCCCTGGCGGTAGGAGGTCAGACCGCAGCAGGAGGTAGAGGTATGAAGGACCTGAACATGGCAATCATCATGGTGGACTACTACGTGCAGGCCAGGGAGGCCGGCCACCGGCAGCAGGACGCGGTGGACATGACGCACAGGTTCATGGACCGGTTTTCCCAGGACATCAAACCGGAGGAGGCCCCCATCATCAGCGGGCTGATTGACAGACTCGGCAGACTGTAGGAAGTGGCATCCCGCCCCGGAGGTTACGAGGGCAAGGAGGTACGAAGATGCTGGACGTGGTGAGAAGGTGCAAGCTGTGTGGCAAGCTGGTGCATGATGGCATGATGAACGAAGATGGCTTCTATGCCCACGAGGACTGCTTCAAGGTGCTCATGGACAGGGACTACGGCCCAAGGAACTGGAGAGCGTCCAAGGAGGAGCTGGAGTATGGCGGGTTCTACGCCGCGAAGGAAGGCGAGGACTGGGTAGATACGGGTATCTTCTACACGGACTTCGAGGACCACGACTGCGTGGAGTACGTGGCGTACGTGGACGGCGAGGAGGCAGACAACTTCACGGCGCCGGAAGGGCTGAGCCTGGAGGAGTACCTGAACGAGTGCCCGTGGTGGAAGGGCCGCAAGGTGCAGATTGTGGAGGTGGAAGGATGAGGCAGAGACTGTTCGAGCGGATGAGGTGCGACATAGGTGTTATGGCTGAGTGGGGCGACGATGAGGCCGCCCTGCTCGCAGAGGTGATGACGTGCGACGACGAGGTGCTTCAGGCGTACCTCGAACTGTGGGAGGTGGAATCATGAAGTACTACATAGTAACCGAGGGCAAGATAGCTGATATCATATACGGTTCGCAATATCCCTGCTGCCTGTCTGAAGCAGAGGTCAAGCGATTGTCACTGGAGTGGGAAACCAATCTCTTCGCCTATATGCACGAGGCTAGCAGGGATGAGATTGAAACCTATGGAACCTACGAATAGGAGGTGAACCATGAAGGCGCTGAGTATCATCGAACCGTATGCCTCTCTGATCGCTGAGGGGCACAAGCATATCGAGACCAGGTCCTGGAAGACGAACTACCGTGGGGAGATCCTGATACACGCGAGTGCGACAAGGATCCCGAAGGAATACCGACACCTGCTGCCGATGGTGCGGCAGGTGCGACCTGGCTACATCCTCTGCCGTGCTACCCTGGTGGACTGCGTGGAGATGACCGAGGAGTTCCTGGCTACCGTGGACCCGGTGGAATGCGAACTTGGATTCTACTCCCTGGGCAGGTACGCCTGGGTCCTCGATAACGTGGAACCGGTGGAGCAGGTCAAGGTGCGCGGTTCACTTGGCTTGTGGACCGTGGTATAATTCAGATGTGTATCCCTTTCCAAGGGTGCGCGTTTATGTGGGTGGACCCGGTCAGGCGTGGCTGGGTCCTTTTTCGTGCAAGGTGCACAATCGCCTTTGGTACTGGCCCGGGGATTTTCGAGACCCGTTCGTCAAATTGCACAATAGCCCTGCTGCCGGTGGCACACCCTGCAGGTGGGTGCAGGGCGGCAGGTGCCTCTCTCACGCGCGTGAAGGTGCCTAGAAGCGCCCGAACGTGCGTTCTGGATACTTCTTCGGCTGACGTGGCAGCAGGCGCTCCTAGGGGCGTTCTACGCGATAAACGACACGGATTCCTCCGAGTACAAGACTGCGGCGTGGAGTGCCAGGAGCACAGCATCAAGTGCGTCAGGTGAGTGCCCGATCTTGTTCTTGATCTCTATCTTCGGTATCACTGCTATCTTTCCCGTGGCCTTGCGCTCACTGGTGACATACGGCAGGACCTCTTTAATCTGCGCGTAGGCAGCAGGCGAGAAGGTGGCCTTGCGGTTATCTATCAAATCCTGCAGGTCAAGGTGCATCTCGGCTCTCATGTTCTGTGCATTCGTGGCAGCATAGTGCCTGGCCTTCACTCTCTCCTTCGTGGCTCCTGCACCAAAGTTAATGCCCTTCACGTTCACGCCTCGAAGTGCCAGTGCCTCTACCAGCCACACGCCAAAGCCTACGTCTACGCACACAAGTGCGGCGCCCAGCTTGTGGTATATCCGTGCGATCTGGTCAGCTATCTCCGTGCTCGTGACACCGTCAATCCACGTGGGTTTCTTGATCGCCTCAACAGCCTCGAAGTGGACACCGGACGTGGTTATGACGCAGTCACAGACCTCGATGTTATCCTTGCCCTTATACGCCGCATCAACGCCCAGGACGTGGATGCCGGCAGCAGGTTCCGTGGACACACGAACGTCGCCAAACATGCCGCTTCCAGAGCCTGGCAGTTCGCACAGCAAGTATCTTTCGATGGTGTCCGTGTGGTTCGCGAAAGTCGTGTTTAGCGAATAGTCTGCGTTCCACCTGCCCTCCTGGCATGCTGTCAGGATGTCCGACCACACAATAAGGGTGCGGTCCGGCACGTGCTCCTGCGTGAGATCATCGTAGAATGTGCCCGGTTTATGCGGGTTTGAGATCATGCAGACTACTTCACGCGACCCGTCCGTCTGGGAAAACTCAGACCGTCCTATCTCAGCCAGTGAATCATCAGACACAAGTGCAGCTTCGTCTACAATATACGCGCCGCCTCGGCCTATTGCCTTATTGCGTGACATATCATCGAACGTATCACCAAGTGAAAACCCTTCTACGCTTCCACCCTGTGCAAAGCTTATCTTCGTCTTACTTAAGCTCTGGTCAAGTCTCTCTATTTTCCTGAGCTGATCTCCACTCAGTGCTTGTTTTATTTCGGGGACTGCATCCGCAACAGACCGTGCGGTATACGACATGATGACACCTGTTCTGTCGCCGGTGGATGCGACGACATTCACCTTGTGTCCTTGGTAGGCATACAGTAAAGCTATGTGGCCCAGAAGCCATGACTTACCATACTGGCTGGGAGTGACAATGATTATCTTGTCGAACTTCCCTGAGAGTATTGAGCCAGCTATTAAAGCCTGAGTGTAATAGAGTCTGACATCAAAGTGCATCCAGAGCATAGCGGCACCATAGTCAGCTATCTTGTCAGCTTCTTCCAGAGGGATCGAGAGTCTCTTAAAGTGTATTGGCTTATATCCCTGACCTACCTGACCTAGTTCAACCATAGCGAACTTGTCCCTATGTTTGTCACTATCCTTAAGTAGGTCAATAAGTCTTTCTTTAGGCGTCATTATCCTCACCTAATAGGGACCTTATAGCGTCCTTCTTATCCTGAATTGAGACTCCCAGGGTCCCGGTTGTATGCAAGTTGACGTTATCAGCGTAGCCTCCCTGCATTCTTGCAAGCTGATCGAAAGCTTTAAGTTTAATACTCTTTGGGCTTTCGGGGTCCACAGCTATGTTGGCTACCTCTGCCTGGATCTGCTGGAGGTTAAGGATAGCACCTGCATCTACCTGGGCCTGCAGCTCAGCTATTCTCTTTTGGATGAAGTCTAGTTTATTCAATCTGCTTGCACTCTCCTTGGCTGACTTCCTGTTCTTGCACTCGTATGCAGCCATATAAGCGTCTGTCTGAGTCTTCTCGTTCACTATCTTCTCGTAGCAGTACTTCTCTTGTCTTGGCGTCAGGCCGTGACCGTTCTTCCCGACGTTTCCATTGTTCGACATATCATTCACCTACAAAAAAGGGAAGCCGTTCTTTGCTTCCCTTTGGGGGGCAACATCTCTCCCACTCGTCTACAGTACTATTATACCTTGAAAAAGCGGGAAACAAGCGCCTTTATAAGTGTTTTGCGATAGTAAAATATATCTGCCTGCGGAGGTTAGAAAACTGCATATGCCCCATCTCCACATCGTAGTCCAGTTTAATCTTCCACAGCGGCATATCCTCTCTGGTTATCGCCGTCAGCATAGGACGGTAAAGCTTACTACCTGCGCATTCCAGGACCGCTTGCTCGATGAGCATCAGCTTCTGGGAGACCTTAAGTCTCTGCAGGGCGATGGACTCTGTCGGATTACTGACATCTGTTCCATGCGGCATGCCATCCATCTCTGGAGACTTCAATGCGGTGTTCAGCTCTACCAGTCTTCTCCTCAGCTCGTCATAGGTCATACAGAACGCGACAACGTACTTGTACTCAGCTTTTGGCAAATACCATTTGGCCGTAGGTTTTGGACTTCTGTTATGAGGCATCTTCGATTCCTAACCTTTCGATCTCATCTTTGATTGCATTGTCTTCCAGTTCCACGAGGAAAGCTATGTTGCAGGCCAAGTGCCACAGCGACGGCAGGCCGCTCTCCTCATCAACTCCATGGGGATCGTCCAGGTAATGCATGAAATGTCTGAAGGCAGCATCCCTGTATCTTTCCACCTCGACCTGTTTCCAGTTGTCCGGTCCACCCTCAGGATATTTCTTGCAGCCGTACTCTCTGATCGTTGCTACGGCCCAGATCAAATCCCTCGGCACAAGCGTAAGCCTGATCTTTCCGGCATCAGCCTTTGCCACCTGATCTGGATCAGCTGAGTACTCCGTCATGCTTTCTAAGTTTCTGATCAGGTCAGGAATAATCTGCTGCGGATCCAGGTCCTCTGCATTCGCACTCTTGTAGAATTCAATAAGCGGTTCCACGTCTACTACTTTCATACTGCACCTCCGATTAATTTTTGTACTGCCTCTTCCGGCAGCCGTTTCCTAGCTCCATCCTCATCCATCACGATGAACTCTTCTCCGTCAAGATCAGCCGTGAGTCCCTCGGCGTATCCTTCGTTGTATGCTTCTTCGTAGAATGCCTTCAGCCATGTATCAAGTTCTTCCATGGACATTCGTTTGATAGTCCGAAGCAATGGTCTCGTCAGCCTGATCACTTTAGCCTCCCTATAAACGCTCCTACCAGAACCCCAATACAGAATCCGAATATAACCAGCCACATCCCGTCAGTGATTGTCATCTCACGCACCTCTTACTCCACTCCGAAAAACGTGTTCCGAACGTCCATTGGTCTTGCTCTAAGGAGCGCCCCAGTCAGACGAGGCGGTATACCCTGACTCTGCATATGGCAGTTAAAGCTCTTACATATCTGCGGTCTGACAGGATAGATTGTGCATTTATCTTTCGCCTTCGAATCGTCCATGAACGGACAGGTCATGTCCATCACCGGACCGGACAGGAAGAACGCCTTGTGTTCCTTCGGCTTAATACCATGCTTTGCAATGTAGCGCCGTATATCAGCTACCTCTGTTTCCGTCATCGGGAGCAAGTTGGTGCAGCATTCACCGCAGCAAGTACAGATCCCATGGTCAGTGTTGTCATATACTCCATGCTCCACATCGCGCCGGACATCTTCCATCGTTCCGATCATTCTGTCTCCCTCATATCAACCCCAAGTTTTTCAAATTCCTCTTTCTTTTCTGCTATATATTGCTCAATCGTTTGCAATATGCGTGTGGAAAGTTCTCCTGGCACTTCTATCCTGTCAAGTAATCCACCATAAGCCGTCACAAGCTTCATCCCCTTTGGTCTATATATCCAAAGAATCTTCCAACATCTCTCACAGGAATCAACGAATTCTTCCAATTTACGTATTTCAGCTTGAAGGCATATCCCCTTTTTTAAGACCTCTTCAGTCATCCTGTCCCCCTCTGCACTCATAGCACAAGCACCGCTTGCCGATGCTCCATCCGTAACGCCGCAGTAATTGGATGAATTCTTTTTTGTACATGTACGGATCGGAGTCAATCTTCTTGCCGCACTTATCGCACTCTGCTGAGTGATATGCGATTGTTTTAATCATCCTGTCCCTCTTCCCACTCTTCAATCCGCATTACATACCATTTGTTCTGATGCTGAAAGCGAAACTCTTTACCATCAAACAATAGGTGCTGTGCTACTGCACACAGTGCTTCGTGCGTCACGTCGCTTTTGTTGCGCCACATATCGCCGTTTTTGTTAAGCGTGCCGGCGTAGATTCCAAACGCACCACACCCAACATGATATTCAGCCATTCTTTTCCTCCTTGTACGGTTCTGGTAGCTCGCACCATGCAATAACGCCATTGAAAAACCATTCGGCATCTTCTTCATCAATAATATGATTTATCTCATAATCACCGTCTGTGTTAATGGTCAGCACTTCTGCTCCATACTCTGGCTGTCTCTCCGTCACTGGAATCCACCTCTGCGGCTGTTTTAACAACCGCAGTGCATCATCTTGTTCCTCTTTGCTTTCACAATGGATGGTAATGTCATAGGTATCATCGTAAAAAGTTGCTTTTCCATCATCGCCAATCATGAACATCATTTCGTCACTCATCCTGTCCCCCTTTATACGGTTCTGGTAGCGGCATCCATGCAGTTGCTTCACTCCCAATCTCATATCCGCTATCTAAATATGAACCGTCATCATCGTAGTATTCGTCCATCTGCACGGACTCATGCCCATTCCACTTTACATTCACAAGTATCCTTTGCCCGTTTTCGGGAAGTTGGCAGTCAAGCATATCCACATAGTATGGATACTCTTTCTTTTCCTCGTCCGTCAGTGGTCTTGTCTTAAACGGTATCCACCGCTGTGCATCACGGTATCCTTTCATGTACCACTCGTGGCGTGAAGCGTGCGTTTCTGTGCGTTCGCAATCGCACGAGTGCGTTTCCGTGCATTTGAGTTCTTTTTGAGTTCCACTCATATTTCCACTCGAATCCGCATCCTGTCTCCTCTCTGTATGGATCGGGAATTGGCATCCATGCCAACACTTTTCACACGGTATCAACCTCTGTTTGGTCTGCACGGCAGGCAACTTCTTCAACACTTCAACATCATCCTTCCACTGCTTATAAGTTCCCAACTCATACTCATCCGTCCACGAATCTGATACTGGATCACGAGTACCAAGCGCATCAATCGCATCCTGTCTGCTGATTAAATCCTTCATTCTGTTCATCCTTCCAGTTATTCATCATCGCTGAAATCTGTCCTGCTGTTAAAGTCAAGAATGCATTGTCCAGACTTTTTAGCCATTCAATCTGCCCTTCAATCCATGATAGAGGAATCGCAGGTTCTGGCTGTACGGATGGCACATTGTTCAACAGTTTTTCTGCAACATCTTGATACTCGACAAACACGCCTTTTAGACCTTTTGCCACCGCATCAATTGCCGCCTGTCTGCTTATTAAATCGTTATTCATATTCTTCATGCTGTGGTTCTCCTGCGTGTAACGCCTCGTCAACTCGCTTAAGCACCTTCTCAATAGCTTTGTGTGGGCTTCTTGCCTCTACAAAGTAATATGCGTCTACCATGCAATCACGGATTAAATATAATCCTTCTTCTGCGTACCAAAATCCCAAATACGGATTGATGGAAAAGTCAAATTCAAAACACGGCAAGGCGTTTTTCAAGGCATGAACACGCTCTATCTTTTCCATGACAGATACATATTTCTGCTTCGCCTGTCTGCTGATGCAGTCTGCTAAGGACATTTGTGTCTCTATCACTGCGGATGGTACATCTGTAACGGGCTTTCTACGATTCCATGCCCTCACAGCATCGCATCTCTGGTGGTATAACTTGTCCTGCGCAATTCCGCATTTGCATCGCACAAACCACCTATTAGTGCCGCAATCCTCAACGGTTGGAATGCGTCCGCAGAATGGACATTTTATTGGTTCAGCCATCTCGTCTCTCCCCATAACTGCAATAGTCCTCATGATTTGTCTCGACTTTAAGCCGATACTGTCCTTCATCGTCCCAATATTCCCGGCGGCAGTACCCGAACAATCTGTCAGGAAACGGATACCAGTCCTTGCAGTCTTTGCACCTAACCACGTTTACCAGATCCAGTTTCCCGTTCTCCTGCGGACTTTGCAGGTCTCTCATAATCTCTTCATGGCTCATTTCAGGTCATCCTCTCTGTTCTCTGACTCTTCCAGGGCCTCTATGGACATCTTCAAAACATCGTCAGGCACTTCCTCTGAGAACGGCAGGCCGAAGGTCGCGAACGCCTTCTGGCTGTGCCTGTACCGTTTCAGGAACTGTATTGCATCACTCTTGGTCATTTCCTACCCCTACAACGGATACATCACTACAGGCTCCCCTGGTGCCATGTATGGCAACGCCCGTATTGTGTTGTATTGGATCCACTCTGCTGCCGCTTCCCGGTCAATGTCGTCGTTTTCCATCAACCACTCGATCATCTTCTCGTAGTCGTACACGACACGGTCATCACTGGTTACTCCAATAATCGCGGTATCGTATGAGTCCCCGGATAAATACTTGACTCCCTCGTACCCGTTATCTAGAAGCAGTTTCTCTACGTTCTCATGTCTCATTTTCCCGTCCTTTTGTAGTATTCGCGCCGCCTTGCTCTCAGCTCTTCCTTATGGGCTTCCCGATACTTTCTTGCCTTTTCTTTGATCATCTCGGAATTTCGACGCCTGTATCTCCGAGAAGCTTCCCGCGCTATCTTTCTCCCAGCTTCTGTCCTTTTCCTGGCCTTGATCTCTTCCTTGTGTTCCCGATAGTAGGACTGATAATACTTTTCCCGGAAAAGTTGTCCCACTATATCGTCTGGAAGCTCACCGCGTTCATTGGCGATGCATTCTGGATACGGACAGTTCAAACATGCTTCCTTATCCTTCAGTCCCTTGCACTTCATTTACCACCCTATTCAGATACCCCACGAGCGACTCGTCCCGCTTACTCGGCGCTTCAGTCGTTCGAAAGACGAAGTCGCACATCTTACACTTTCTCGTCCTCACTATCGTGTTGTACCCTGCCCTCTCTGTTTTCAATACTTTTGTAGCTGCCCCGCACCTCGGACATTTCATCGTCAAGCACTCCATAGTTCGTGCACCAATACGGCTTCCTCGTAAACAACGGATTGACCTTGGAACCAACCAGTTGTCTCCTCGCCTCTGGCGTAAGTTGAGATTTTTTCCACCAGCTCATTTGAATGGCAGCTCCTCGTCCATCCCATCAGGGATCTGCATGAATCCATCCATCTGCGACTCTTTCGTCGCGGTAACCTGCGGCTCCTCTCCACTCTTCTTTGATTCGCAGAACTCCTGGGAGTTGATCACGATGTCTGTCGTGTAGACGGTATGACCATCTTTGTTCTTGTAGCTACCAGTCTGGATCCTGCCTTCGACAGCGATCTTCATGCCCTGATGCAAATACATCTCTGCAAAGTCAGCATTCCTCCCGAACGCCACGCAGTTGATGAAGTCCGTACCCTTTTCCTTGGACCGTCTGTCGACAGCCAGCGTGTACCTGGCGATCTTCGTCTCGGTCTTGTTCAAAATCGACGGGTCCTTTGTGAGTCTGCCAATGCCAATCCAGTTATTCATTTCTTTCTCCTTTCGATGTACCAAAGCTTCAGCTCTGCGTCGTAGTTCAGTTTGTAGTCCCCTTCCCAGTCCGGCTTAATCCCTGGGAGCCTTATGTATACATTCTTGCCAGTCTTGCATACCTTGTTCCCGCGCTCGTTGGCCTCATCGAAGTAAACCCTTTCTAAGCTGATGCCAACCTTCACATGTTCTTTCCTGGTGATCTTCGCAATCGAAGTACCATAGAATGTTATCCGCGTATGCTTTTGGCTTTTCTCTACACGAATTCGCACTTCTGTCCCGTCCGGGACCCTATTGCTCTTACTCTCAAGCCATATGATTTCTCTCATGTCTCCCTCACAAATAACTCTTTCCAAAAATCTTCATCCAGTCTTCCCTGCAGTTCTCCCGCTCGAATGCCAACTGGGCCGTCTGTTCTAGGAACAGATCGTTGTACCCATGGTCGTGCAGGAGCGTATGGCAGATGGGGCACAGATGAACCGTTAGTCCGTAGGCGTCTGCTTCCTGTCGCCTGATACCATGCAGGCAGTGATGCACCTGCATCTTTCCAACCCTCTGGCAGAGGTAACACTTGTATTCCACATCGCCTGGAATTATTGATCTCATATACCCCCCATTGCCGTTTTCATAAGACTTGCGTGTCTTGCGTTCGCCTTCTGCTCCCTGATGGATATCTCCGGCAGCCGTATCGGCTGTGCCATTTCCAGGACCCTGGATGCTATCCTGTCATCCTTGGAGCAGTGGTCAATATCCATGTTGGACGTGAAGATCGTCATCTTGTTGGCGTTATACCTTGCGTCGACGAGGTCGAACACAAACTCCCTGACGAAATCCTGCGTCTCGCTCTGCGCTCCAATGTCATCCAGTATCAGTACAGAGCAGGTCTCGTATTGTCCCACGTCCTCATGGTTCAACCTCATCCGTATGTACCTTGTGACCGGAAGGAACTTGACTCCCAATCCCATCTTCGCGATCTCATTCCCGATAAGGCAGGCAAGCATTGTCTTTCCAGATCCTCTCGTTCGTGAGTAGATGTAGAGTCCAGAGCAAGCCTTGAAGTAGACATCGAAGCCAAAGACAAATGCTTTTACCACATCCTGCTGATACTTTGTTTTCTCTGGATACAGATCCCACTGGAAGTCTTTCAGCGTCTTTCCTTCGTAGTTGTTCGGCATTCCAGTTGATGAGATTATTCCCGAATAATCCTGCTGCTTCGGATAGAAGTAGTCCTGCAAGAAGTACTTCCTGCCGTCCTTGCTTTCCCACTCTGGGACACTGTAGGTAACAAGATATCCGTCGCCGATGTCCCGTTCTGCTTCAACCATCACATCAAGTGATGCCCCATCCTGCAGCGATATTGTCTCTATCTGTCCCTTGGTTCTCATACTCTCTGATCATCCTCGTCCAGGAATCCTCCTGCGGTTCCTGCTTGACGCCGTCACCATTTCTACGTTCCCAGTTCCTGACAGTAGCTTTCCAGTCCTTCATGTGGTTCTTCCCGACCATCCAGCCGTTGCTTTCGTAATAGTCGATGAACTTCTGTGGATCTATTGAGTTGCCACGCTCAGAACAGTAGGCAGTGACCTCTTCCAGTGACGGCTTCTTGAATGTCCTATTAATACTTTTCTTTACCTTCTTACATTCTTTATCTTCTTGTTTAGTGCTCACTGGTTGCTCACTGGTTGCGCACTGGTTGCTCACTTGATGCTCAATTGGTTGCTCAACTTTTTGGTACTGTTCCCAGTTTGTTATGGAAATAAGCCTTCCGTGAGACGTACACTGTTGCTCAATCTGTTGCTCGTTTTCGAACAGTTTTAGTGCTCTGTCCACCTTGTGCTCGTTCATCTTCAATTCGTGCGCTATCTTCTGACGTCCTGTCACGAGCTGTCCTGCATCGAGTTCCTTACGTTTCCCGTTAAACCATGTACTGTACTTTTCGTGTGATGCGTTCAATAGCAGGTAGACCCAAACAGCAAAGTACTCGGCATCATGACATACGACAGGATTCTCCAGGACTTTCCTATGAAGTTTTATCCATCCGTTCTCCGTCATCATCTGCCCACGCTCCATACAAATCGATCCAGTCCTCCAGCCGCATGATCACGAGCCAGTCCTTCCGGTCCCTTCGGTGAAACACTGCAGGCACCCCGTCAGCGCGTTTAGCGGCCTCTTCCACGGCCTGTTCCATCGCGTCGTAGCAGTTGAGCCTTTCCTTGCGTTTGACCTCTGGATGGATACCAGGGAGGCCTACGAGGTCACTCTCGTGTTGAAACACATATCCTCTTCTGGTCTCATACCCGTACTGGTCCCGAAGAAGGTTGGCTAACTCTCGTTCCCCCCTGGCTCCTTTTTCTCTGGAGGCTTTTCCTCTTTTCTGGTTCTCGTTCATAACTGCAACTCCTGCTGTTCTGTCTCAGCTTTTTCCAGTTTCTCTGCGGCATCTTCCTTCAGCTTCACGCCCCACATCTCAACCAGCAGCTTCAACTGGTTCGGCGGCATGGTTTCGATCCCAAGACTCTTTGCTTCCTCTACGGTCGAGTCAACCAGCCTAGACATCTCGGCGGTGTCCATCTCATGGCTTCCCTTGATTCTCCAGAACACGTTGCCTACGACAGGATCTCCGTTTTTCTGGAGCAGCGTTCCGTTTGGTTTGTTCATAGTGACGGACATGCCGGAGTCGATGTAGTACCTCTCGCCGTCCTTGATGATCCCGTAGATGCTTGGACGCTCGGATGTCACTCTCCACTCCATGACACCGTCCGTGATCACGTACGCTCTGTTCTCAGAAAGCAGGCGGTCATGAACCATCGTGTCTGATATCCCTGCCGCCTTGGCGATCTTGTTT
>OCTX012291686.1_pt1 | contig 43698 bp, 30 predicted proteins | sample 1539691 | NCBI WGS metagenome assembly OCTX01 (sample SAMN02144231, study PRJEB22623) | gut metagenome | biome: sheep rumen | host: Ovis aries | place: New Zealand
CGTGAAAAAAGACGGCGACACAAAGGCAACCGCTAAAGCCGACAATAACGTCAAAGAAGAGAAATCCAAGCGAGAGAGAAGATCTCGTGATGAGAAGGCAGACAATGCCAAAGATTCAAAAAAAGCATCCGCATCTAAAGGAAAAGAGCAAAAAGACGAAAAGGTAAAGAAGCCATCCGCAAGAGAGCGTAACAAAGCAGACACGACTATAGCCAAAAGCAAATACGGTCCCGGCACATTCGGATGGCGTGGAACTATCGGAGCCACAATAGCATGGAACGACTATGACGATCGAGAGCACAAAATCGGATTCAACAGTTGGGGATTCGTGTTGAACGGAGGTATGGGCTACCGTTTCAACCACATAGGCTACGTCGGCGTATTGATTGATATAGAAGTAATTGAGCTGTTGGCATTTTCACCGATGTTAGACTTTGTGCTATCCGCGCCAACACCCGTCGCTCCATTCATAGAACTGACAGCCGGCCCATACGTCTCTTATGATGAGTATCGCAAATGGGTGTTCCAACCACGTGCCGGCCTATCATACCGTGGCAAGAAAAACAAAATCATGCGTTTCGGTTTCGGATTAAGAATGTACGACGACGCATTTGACTCAGACTCATTCAAACCACAATACGCAGCAAGCTACTCTGTAGAATTCTGACGCAATGGCACTGCAACTATTCATCATCTTTGCCATGTTGGCATTCGGCGAACTGGTGGTATGGCTGACCGGAGTCCGCATACCATCGTCGATCATCGGAATGCTCACACTCACATTATTGCTCAAGCTTGGAATTATCAAACTTCGTTGGGTGAAGTCGACAAGCAATTTTCTCACTGGAAATCTCGCTTTCTTTTTCATTCCTCCAGGTGTGTCGCTGATGCTATACTACGGACTGATCAAAAGCCAATGGATTCCAATAACAGTTTCCATCATCATCAGCACGATATTGGTGATGGCATCAACAGTATGGACATATAAACTCATCAGAAAGAGCAATGGAAATCATAGAAAATAAATACTTTCTTCTTGCCCTGACGTTTGGAGTCTACGCAGTGTCGAAATACATACAGAAACGTACAAATTTCGTGCTGCTCAATCCCATTCTATTGAGTATCGCAGCAATAATTATCTTTTTGAAAATCACAGGAATAGACTACAGTAAATATAAAGAAGCTGGAGCTATGATCGAAATATGGCTTTCCCCATGCGTAGTGGCATTGGGTGTGCCCCTCTACCAGCAGCTGGATGAGATCAAGAAACAGGTTGTCCCCATCCTTGTGTCGCAGATAGTGGGATGTTTAGTCGGGATTATCAGCGTCGTCTTCATAGCGAAATGGCTCGGAGCAACGGACGAGGTAGTGCTATCACTCGCTCCAAAATCAGTCACCACCCCAATAGCAATGCAAGTGTCCGAGTTGACGGGAGGAATCCCCGCCCTAACAGTATCAGCAGTGGTGTGTACAGGCATCTTCGGAGCCATATTCGGATTGAGCATCTTTCGTCTGACGAGAGCCAAAAGCGCCATAGGGGAAAGTTTGAGCATGGGCACCGCCTCACATGCAGTCGGGACATCACGTGTGATGGAAATCAGTCCACGATTCGGAGCATACGCAGGTTTGGGATTGTCGCTCAACGGCATCCTGACAGCCATTGTCGCCCCAACGATTTTGGAGTGGATAATGTAAATTACTATATAATAAGTGTTCAAATGCAACATGAATAGGTGCCAAAAAGCAGAAAATAACGAAAACCCTTCATAAAAAGAGAAAAAAACTATAGTTTTGTAAGATACAAAGACTTTTTTCAAAGAGATTATAAGAAAAATGAGTATAAGCGGCAAATTGACAATAGCCTTTTGGGCAATATTTTTGGTAGTTGTAGGAGCTATCATCGCAATGTTTATTGGAATCAACAACGGTTCATTTGGTCACCTTCCCCCAGTAGAAGAATTGCAAAGTCCGAAGAATAAGTTTGCGACAGAAATTTTCTCATGCGACGGTGTTGTGCTTGGACGTTATTTCCAGTCGAGTGAGAACCGCGTCTTCACAGCTTATGAAGATATCTCTCCAAATCTTGTAAACGCTTTGATTGCAACAGAAGATATCCGTTTCAAGGAGCACTCAGGCATCGACTTCAAATCACTTTTCCGTGCTATTTTCAAATCTGTGATCCTTCAGCAGAAAAATTCAGGAGGTGGTTCGACTATTTCCCAACAGCTTGCCAAACTACTTTACACAGATGTGGCGAGAGACAAGATGGAACGCGCGATGCAGAAGCCGACAGAGTGGGTGATTGCAGCAAAACTTGAGAAGCTATATACAAAGGAAGAGATCATGACAATGTATCTCAACAAGTTCGACTTCCTTAACAATGCGGTGGGAATCCGTTCCGCAGCGCAAGTCTACTTCTCATCCACTCCAGACAAACTGAAATTGGAAGAGGCAGCGTTGCTTGTGGGAATGCTGAAAAACCCAGCTCTTTACAACCCACGTCGCGAGAGCCGCTACGACATGTGTATGGGACGACGCAACGTCGTCTTCGGACAAATGGCAAAGGCAGGATTCATCACAGAGGCAGAGAAAGACTCATTGTCGAAACTCCCTATCACATTGCATTTCAACAAAGTAGACCATAAGGAAGGTCTTGCTCCATATTTCCGTGAGTATCTAAGAAAGGTGATGACTGCGGAAGAGCCAGTCAAGAGCCAATATCCAAAATGGGCACGTCAGAAATACTACGAGGATTCGTTGGCTTGGGCGACAGACCCTCTTTACGGATGGTGCAACAAGAACAAAAAGCCAGACGGAACGCCATACAATCTATACACAGACGGATTGAAGATCCACACCACTGTAGATTCACGTATGCAGAAATATGCTGAAGAGTCTATCAAAGAATTCTTGGGCGGACATATCCAGCAACTATTCTTCAAAGAGAAGAAAGGACGCAGCACCGCTCCATATTCAACAAAGACAACAAAGGCTCAAAGAGATTCCATGCTACAGAAAGCGATGCGTCTGACAGACAGATACCAACGCATGAAGGCGGCAGGAGCCTCAGCAGCAGAGATAAAGAAAGCATTCAACACCAAAGTGCAGATGTCGGTGTTTGATTGGGAGCATGGCACAAAGGACACCGTCCTCACCCCACTCGACTCAATCATCTACAACAAGCATTTCCTACGAAGCGGAATGATGAGTATCGATCCAAAGAATGGACATGTGAAAGCATACGTAGGAGGTCCAGACTTCCGTTTCTTCCAATATGACATGTGTACGGTCGGACGCCGTCAGGTAGGTTCTACAATCAAACCTTTCCTTTACGCATACGCAATGGAGAACGGTATGAACCCATGCGACGAGGTGGCTAACACTCAGCCATCCGTAAAAGTGCAGACAGGTCTGAGAGAAGACGACTACACTATCTGGCAGCCTAAGAATGTGCCTTACGGAGAGTCGGGCAAAAAAGAGATAGGACAGATGATCACATTGAAACGTGGTTTGCAGACATCCAACAACTGGACATCCGCAAGAATCATGATGCAATACCATCCGGAAGGATTCGTGAAACTGCTTCACTCATTCGGTATCAAAAACCAGGAGATCGAGCCAGTCTACTCCCTTTGTCTTGGAGTTTGCGACTTGACTATCGCCGAGATGTGCGCCGCATATACAGCGTTTGCCAACCATGGAATCCAGATCGAGCCTGTATACGTGGAGAGCATTTTCGACAACAACGGAAACCTATTGGCAACATTCAGCCCACGAATGAAAGAAATCTTCAGCGACGAGACTTCAGAAAAGATGATCTCATTGATGAGAGGTGTGATCGACGGTGGTACGGGATTGAGAATTCGTTCTTCAGCAGCGTCTTTCAACTTCACTATTCCATGGGAGCCCGGTCGTCCTAAGCACGCATATAGAATCGGTTGGGAGACAGAAATGGCAGGAAAGACAGGTACTACACAGAACAACTCCGACGGATGGTTTATGGCATTCATTCCAGACCTGATCACAGGAGTATGGGTAGGAGGAGAAGACCGAGACATCCACTTCGACAACCTGCGTAACGGACAGGGTTCATCTACTGCGCTTCCTATCTGGGGAGTCTACATGAACAAAGTGTTCGACGACAAGACTCTAAACTACGACAGGAAATGTAAGTTCAACGTGAAAGAGACATACAACTGTAAGAACCAAAACACAGGTGACCAGAAAGTAGAGGAGAACGCAGTGGAAGGAATCTTTGAATAACAAATGAAGATTTAAGAATTAAAAATGAATAATGTAGAGACGCATGGCCGTGCGTCTCTATTTTTTAAAATAATATTTGAATATGTCACAAAATTGTACAATATGAGCATAAGCGGAAAATTGACAATCATATATTGGATATTCGTATCAATAATCTTAGGATTCAGCGTTAATATAATAATCCAAACAAAGAACCACTACGATGAATATGCCATGACTGTCGAAGAGTGCTTTAATTCAAAAAAAATGACAGCCCTAATCTATGGCTCACGCGATGCCAAAAACGCCAGCCGAAGAATCTACTGTTCATACGATGAAATTCCAAGTTGCGTCACCAACGCTTTGATTGCAATTGAAGATCCCAATTTCTATGAGCATTCCGGTATAGATTTCAAAAACGTCTTCAAAGCAATGTACAATGATTTAGCAAGAGGAGAAAAGACATTCAAGCCAACTATCACAGAACAATTAGCATATACATTATCTTATCGTTTGTTAATGAAAAAATATAACAGTTTTTTGTATGAACCAATTGTGATAAAAACGATGATTGACCTTGAAAGATTCTTTACAAAACAAGAACTCTTGACTATTTACCTTAACGATACGGACTTTCTCCACAACGCAATCGGCATCTATGGTGCGGCAATTGTCTATTTCTCCACGACACCAGACAGATTAAAGACAGAAGAGGCTGCGATGCTTGTTGGCATGATGAAAAATCCTTCTTTGTATAATCCAACTCGTGAACGAAGATATGACAAATGCTTGGAGCGACGCAATTACGTGTTGGAGCAGATGGCGAAATACAACTATATAACACCGGCAGAGAAAGACTCACTTTGCAAACTTCCAATCGTCTTACGATTCAAAAAAATAGAAAGAGTAGAATGATTAAATTAAGAAAAAGTTCATTAATAGGTTATGACTGAAACTACGTCTATTTCATCATTAAAAAATCATATTTTGGGGGCTATGCTTTCCTCTTCTCGCAATTAAGGATGGAACAATTGGACATTTTTAAGAAAATATCATATTACCCCGAAAATAAATTTTATTTTTGCACATTGATAAATAATATGTTTATGAAAAAAACCTTATCTCTTTTATTCACTTCCTCTATTTCGTTTTTTTCCGTATATGCATTAGACGGAACAGGAAGTCAGAATGATCCTTTTCAAATTGGTTCTGTTGAAGAATTATATGAATTCACAGAATTGGTAAAAAAAGATATTAATGCGTGTGCTGTATTGACAGATGATATCACCATCAACGAAATAGAATTGGACAGCGTAGGCAATCCGACCAAAGATGATTACAAGGAATGGATTCCAATAGGCAATGATTCAACCGCCTACAACGGCACATTCGACGGAGCCAATCACGTCATCCGAGGTATTTATCTTATAAATACAAAACTTGATTATATCGGATTGTTCTCTCACTTAGATTCTCTTGGTGTCGTCGAGAATCTAACCATTAAAGATTCTTATATTAAAGGTGGTAAATTCAACGGATTTATTTGTGGACACAACGAAGGAACTATTAAAAATTGCCAGAACTACGGAAAAATAGCTTATGCAAAAGATTATTCAGGAGGCATTGTTGGTCTTAACGAAAAAGATGTCCTTTCATGTGTGAATTATGGACTAATAATTGCAGAAGGCGGTATTTGCGGAATGAACAATGGTACAATTTCTGAATGTACCAATTATGGCAACGTTTCGACAGGCAACCACTACGCCGGCATTTGCGGATCGCAGAAAGATGGAATAATCAGCAAATGTATAAATTATGGACCCATTGGATTTAAAAGCAGTTCAAGCACATATATCGCTGGCATCTGTGGCGACATGGAGAATGGCACCATTACAAATTGCTTAAATGCAGGCCTTATCAACCAAAAACACAAATACAATGCAGGAATCTGTTCCGATCAACAAGGAGGATTAATCTCTTCATGTCTGTCCAACCAAACAGATTCGATAGTCTATTCTGGCAACAAGAATATTGTCAATTCCGTCTACTTGAGCTACTCATATACAAATAAAAACGACCAGGTATATACTGTCTCTGATTTTCAAATGAAGAATGGGTTGGCTTGCCTCCTATTGAATGGTGGCAAAAATGACGGCAACACTGTTTGGGGACAAACAATAGGTGTGGATACTCTTCCTGTTTTGGGAGGAAAGAGAGTCTATCCAGCATCTACATCGTGTCCTGGACGAGTTTCAAATGAACTGGGCGAAGATTTGTCTCATGAGCCAAACGTGTATGTCTGCAGCTATTGTAGCCATCCCATTGATACCTTTAAGATCTACTCTGCAGATGATTTGTATGAATTTGCGGATGTCGTAAAAAATCAAGGGCCTAATGTTTGTGCCAAACTCATGAACGATATTGTCGTAAATGAGGAAACCATTTCTAATGATGAAAATGGGCAACTTAAATGGACTCCTATCGCATTTTACTCTGGCACATTCGATGGCCAAGGCTTTACCATCAGTGGATTATATATTTCTGGTACTGGATCATACATCGGAATGTTTGCCGACAATAGCGGAGACATCAAGGATTTAGGAGTATCAAATTCCACTTGCGATTGCGGAACATACAGAGGTATAATTTGCGGTATTAATCATGGTCGCATTTCTTTATGTCACGCTGAATTGACAACAGAGATGAAATATTGCTCGAATTCTACAGGAGGAACAGGAACAATTTGTGGAATAAACGACGGAGGAGAAATTAACAATTGTTATTCTTTTGGGGGATCATATCTTTGTGGCATTCATAAAAATGGAACAATAAGCAATTGCTTTGCCAATTCATATATGTCATCCTACAGTTCGAAGGGAAGTTTTATCAATTGCTATTCAATTTTTAATGATGTCTATGATCGTGACGAACATTCTACTGAAGTAGATAAAGCAACAGTACAAAACGGAGAGTTGTGCTATTTGCTTCAAGGAAATCAAGAGGAACAAGTTTGGGGACAAAGAATAGGAAAAGATACATATCCTAAATTTAGTAATGACATTGTGTACTCAGGCAAAAAATGTCCTAAATATTTCACAAATGACACTCTCAATATTAACGAGGATCACTTATTTAAGAAGTGCGTTTGTATACGATGCAATTATACAGGACCTGAAATCCACGAATATGACAACTGCTATTGCGTCAATTGTGGTGTGAAAGACACCACATGTGATAACCATATCCATAAATTGGATTATGGCTATTGTGTCTGTGGATATAGAGATACTACCGCATCATTCTGCTTCGACATTTCCACTGTCGACGACCTATATGAATTTGTAGATCATATAAACAAAGGCAATGTTTATCTTAACGCCAGATTAATGAATGACATTATGGTAAACGACGTGGATTGGAGTCTGTATGATGAAACGTCTGACAATGATTTGATCAAAACTCTTAAAGTATGGACAGGAATAGATTATAACATGACCTATCAAGGTGATTTTGATGGACAAGGACATGTGATCAATGGCTTGTGTTTTATTTCCACAACCGGATTCATTGCTAATGCTAAGAATGCTGTATTTAGGAATATAGGTATTGAAAACTGTAGAGCGATAATAAACGAGAAAAGTCCTGCAGGTATCCTATGTGGCACAGCTGACAGTTGTTCATTCACAAACTGCTATGTGACCGGACATCTTGAATCCAATAATTCTTCCGCTGCAGGATTAGTTGGTGATGCTAATGACTGTGCATTTGAATATTGCTATAATTTGGCAGTCATAAAAGGTTATCGTGCCGTTGCTGGTATAGCATGCAGAGGAGAAGAATATAACTATAACAAAAATGCTAGACTCTTAAGGTTCGATAATTGTTGGAATGCTGGACTCATAAGTAGCACAGATAACAATTGCACATTGGCAATAAGCGGCATAGCTTCTTCTCATTGGAGCTCTCATATAGAAACTACATTAAACAACTGTTACAACATCGGACATATATTGTGTATCAGCAATTGTGATGATGAAAATGCTCCAGGAGGTCTTGTGGCAGGGAATTTGCAACATAAAGCATTCTTATTCAATTGCTATAATTTAGGGGAAGTGACTGGAGGAAAAAATAAATGTTTCGCCGGTATATTCGGAGGTAATCCATATAACATGTACCCTATGCGTAATTATGATTTCAACAAAGAAAAAATCGATGGTTTTTGCCTACATAATTGCTATTACCTCGATAAGTGTATGGGAGATTACTGGAACGACAGCTGTTCAATAAGAACATATACAGACACAGATTTGGATATTCACGCTATGACTGCAGAACAATTTGCAAATGGAGAGGTTTGCTACAAATTGAATAAAGGAGTCACGGATGGCACTCAGCCATATTATCAGAATCTGAACGTGATTCGCGATTCTTCCGCACTTCGTTCGTCAGACATCACTATCGACGCATATCCGGTGGTGGAAAAAACTCACAGAACAGTTTATAACGATGGAGATGAGTATTTCAACTACGGCACATTGACTGGTAGCAAAGGATCTTCCGCAGATAATCTAGAACCAGTTGTTTACACAAAAGACCGCACTATCTACGTAGGAAATGTAGTTGGACGTATAATGTTGAGTGATGTGAATGGCAGAAGCATCTACTCTAAGAAAGTGCAGAATCCTGGCACTTCCAACTTTATTGAGATTCCTATTCAACAGAGCGGCAGCTACTTATTAGTGATAAATGGCAAAGCTTATAAAGTAATGGTTAAATAAAACACCGTCCATCTGCAAATAAAAAGAAGATGATTATTGAGACGCGAATATTCGCGTCTCTTTTTATTTAGATTTCCCTTTTTTCATTATATTTACAGAATCATAAACTAAAAAATATAGAAGCCATGAAAAACGAAGAACAACATATCAAATTCATGCAGATGGCAATAGACCTGTCTGCTAAAAGTGTGGAGGAAGGAGGCGGACCATTCGGTGCCGTTATTGTCAACAAAGAGGGTGAGATTATCGCAGCGTCGCACAACTGCGTGACTCTCAACAACGACCCTACCGCTCATGCAGAGGTGATGGCAATCAGAGAAGCCTGCCAAAAGCTACAGACTTTCGACCTTAGCGGATGCATATTGTATGCCTCATGCGAGCCATGCCCAATGTGTTTGTCGGCCATGTACTGGGCACACATCGAACGCTATTTCTACGCCGGCACACAACACGACGCCGCAGAGATCGGATTTGACGACAAATTCATCTACGACGAGATTGCACAGAAGCCTAAAGACAGGTTTATGAGCAGAAAGCAGATTCTTCGTGATGCCACTCTGAAAGTGTTCAACACGTGGAAAAACAAAGCAGATAAGATTGAATATTAATCTGTAATGACAAATAAAAAAAGAGACGTGGAATCTCCATGTCTCTTCTCATTATAATCTATATAATCTATTGAATATTATTTCCAAAGTGCTTCGTACGCATCTTTCTCTTTCTGCCACTTCTCACAATCCTTTGCTAAAGCGGCTGCGTCGGCAAACTTTCTATCCTTGCCTTTCTCCTTTGGATCAGTCTCAACAGCCTTAAACTGTGCGGCGGCTTTTCCAAACTCTTTTGAGAAAACATAATAGATTCCAAGATCGTAGTGGATTGCCGACGCTATCTCTTTATTGATATGTTCGTAGTTTTCCGAACCTACACTGTCGAGAACCGTTTTCAGCACCTCCTCCACTCCTTCTGTCTCCATTGCGAAAGCCTCTTTATTCCACTCGTCTTCCTTAAGATAACCCAATCCGCTCTTCAACTTGTTGACAGCGTCATTGATCTCAAGATACTCAGCTCCATTAGACGAACGTTTCTTTGGTCTGGCAAAATAGCAAACAATGTCTTTCTCCTTAAACATGAATGTGGCTCCCACAAGACCAGATATCTTCTTGTTGCTATACTCACTCACCACTGCCTCATACGTCATGACAGAAGCTTCCTCCTGCACCTTACCAACAGCTGCACCCTCACTTGGCATCCATCCGGAATTGAAATTCTTTCCCAATTTCACATCCTCTTTATAGGCGATACTCTTGTCGGGAAGTGTGATTGCCACATGAAACGCAAAATCAAGATGCATATACGCGCAATAATATTTATTAGAGCTGTTCAATTGCGTAGGGATCTGCCCCGGTTTCATCTGTGAAGATCCTGGCGGATCAGTGCGTGTGGGCACCCAGAATGCCCCGACCTTGATCTTCTGTTTACGCTGCATTGGATTAAACTTGTCAATAGCCATTGGTGTGACAGCCTCAAACTTTGAATATCTCACCAAAAAATCAGCCTCAGCCGGATTATCCGTCCGTATGAACGACTCATTATGCAGTTGAGCAACAGTGGCCGTGAACGTACCGTCTTCAGCCAACACTCCATTTTCCACCAAAGCGTAGACCTTTTTTCCAAGCGACATCTTTAATTTCGGATAAGCGGACATGCTTAACTTTCCGATAACCTCGGGTTCGGCTTCCTGCGCCGATATCGTCATCGCCACAAAAGAAAAGAAAAGGACTAATATTTTCTTTATCATATCTAAATTTTACTATTTCGTCGCAAAGGTAAAAAAAAAGACGCAATTTATTGCGTCTCTTCATATAATTTTATATTTCAAATATTTATCATTGTGCTGGAGCCGACTCGGTGGCAGGCTCAGGAGTAGCCATCATCTTCTCGTAGGCCATCTTTTCCAACTGCCATTTGTCACAATTTTCTGCAAAATACCTACAATCGCCAAATCTTTTGTCGAGCATCACAACTTCCTTGAAATATTTAGCTGCTTTATCATACTCTTTGCAGAACAGATAGTAAACTCCTATGTTATAGTTCAATCCGCAAGCTATCTCTTCATTGATTCTGGCGTTCTTGTCCTTGAGATCAGCATTCTTCAGCTCTTTCTCCCAAACATCAACACATCCTTCTGTGACTGATTTGAACGACTCGATATCCCACTCGTTTATCTTGATCAAAGCAGAACCTTTTTTCAATTTCTCCACAGCCTCATTCATTTCAGCATAAGGATCCTCTCCTTTTGTACGCTTCTTTTTCTTGCCATAATAGCATGTCACTTTCTTGGCATACATCATATATGACGCTCCCACCAAATCTTTAAGTGTCTTACTGTTACGTCTTATCAGATTGTCCAATGTCAGATAAGACGCTGCTCTCTGCACACTATCCACAGCCAAGTGTTCCACTGGCCACCATCCTGAATTAAACTCGCCACTTTCCCCAACGAAATTCTCATAAAGCACAGTGCCGTCTGGCTTGGAAACGGTGATATAGAAGCTTACATCTCTATACAAGTATGCGCATGCGTATCCTGGTCGTGGATGATGTGGACCCTCTTTCACCTCTTTAGGACGAGTTTTTATCACTACATTGCCAATTCGTATGACCTGTCTCCTCTTTTTTGGTTCGAAACGCTCAACCTCAATCGGCGATTCCTCATGAAGATTAGTATAATTGAAAATCAAATCCACGTTTGACGCGTTCGCTTGTTTGATCATCGAAGGTCCGTCGACACTTGCATTATGGTACACGACATTTCCCGGAATTGCAACGTTACCCTCCTCCAGAAGAGCGTAAGTCTTTGGACCCAGCGGAAGTCGCAACTGTGGATATGAAGAAGCGTCAAAAAATCCCAAAGATTCTCTGTCGGCACTTTGAGCCGACGCTGAAAGTGTGATTGCCGCAGTGGCAGCACACATCAATATTTTATTTATCAGTTTCATAACAATCAATTTATTTTTTAGCAAAGATATATTTTGCTGACCATAACAGCCATAGTAGAAATAATAAATAGTGTTAATTATCTCAAAATGCATTTAACATTCCGACATCCTATTTTTACAATGTAGATCCCTTCCGCAACATTTATGTAGTTCTGCCCATCCTGCAAAGAAATCCGCTTGATGATTTTTCCGTCGACGGAATAAATCTCTGCTTCACCTCTCTCCTCCGTATCTATCACTATTCTACCGCCTTCACAATAAACCTCGAATTTATCATTTTCATTGTTTACCACCGACGTAGGATAACAGTTTTTCTCCTTCAAAACGATGTCGGAAACAGTCACCGTCGCCGCAGGATTACTTCCAAAATCAAACAGGATCTTCACTCCGTCCATATCCTTTGGAGCCACCATCCCGACCAGCACAACATCTTTTTTCTTACCAGCCACAAAATCATGATTCTGGAAATCTGCAGATGGAATATAAGCTACGTCATCTTTCCCATCGTATATCTTGACCAAAACCTTACTCAAATCTGCGTCGCTCTCCAACGAAAAACTCATATCATACTGCACATCCTTCTTTATCCTCACATCTGGGAATAGCAACGAAAATTGAGCCTGCCAGCGCTCAAATGTAGGCGACGGAAGGGTTATCTCGAATTTCTTCGCATCTCCTGATGTCAATGCAGTCTCCTCCTTCCAGTTTGGAGCAAAATAGCTGCTGATTTCACTTGTTTTCCCATTCAAAAGATTACATTCAGAAACGTAGTCAAATGGCTTATTATCAGCACTATTATAAAAACGTGATTCCGGATATGCATCAATATCCTGGTAGACGCGGACCCAATCCACCTGCATCGTGCGAGATTCTATCGTTCCGTCAACGTCGCCACCAAACTGACCTCCCATAGCCAGATTGAGAATAATATATTGAGCCTGATGAAAACAAGAGAGTCCATTCTCCGTCGTCGCACCCGATAGATCCATCACATTGACGTTATGGCGTGAATTGTCTTTCTCGTCTATTATATAAAACTCTGCTTTCTTAGGTGTCCATTCCACACCATAAACAAAAAAATCCTCATCGAATCCACGACTATATTTTAATGTCTGTCCGTAATCGCAATGCAAATATTCGGCATTCGTACCATTCCAATGCATAGTGGAAACCGTCTCCGCAGGTTTCGACCCTCTCCATTCGCATATATCTATCTCTCCGCAATAAGGCCAACCCTTCTCTTGATTTTCTCCAAGCATCCAGAAAGCCGGCCATACACCCTGACCACGCTCAGGCAACTTAATGCGAGCCTCTATCCTGCCATACTTTGTTGAGACGTTACGGCGTGTATGAATCTTAGCTGATGTGTACTTTATTCTGTCCGAAACATCTTTGTGGGCATCGCTACGCAAAGCGACGATATGGAGTTTGGAGTCGGCGATAAAAATATTTTCCGAATTAGAGGTATAGAACTCCTGCTCATTGTTGCCCCAGCCATAACTGCCCCAGCCGATATCATGGTTCCAGGCATCAGAATTGAAAGAGTCGAACTCTTCGCTCCACACAAGTTTGTATTCTGCGTGGGCACAAAGCATAGAAATAAAAAAGCCTACAAAAGCTAAAATGTTTCTCTTAGCGACCATAATCAAATATACGACTCGTTCGGACCGTATTTATTGTTGATTAATAAGACGTTGCAAACTTACATCCGTACTGAAGGTTTGCCTTCATATACCTTTCAAACGCAGCGTCTTTACTGCCAACATTTTTAAATCCTTCTGGCGTTTCAATCCAAATTTCTGAATATTTCGACTCAGGAGAATAGAAGTAAAGTTTATCCTTTGTTTTCAAGGCATATTTTTCTCCATAACCGAAAAATACAGTATCTCTCTTTGAACGAGCAAGGTCGATTCCATAACCACGATAATCCTTATAGTCAACGCCTGTCAGGGCAAGCATTGTAGGCAGCACATCATATTGTACACCTAGCGTAGAATCAACTCTTGGCTGAATTTCAGGATGATTGATAATAAGAGGAATATGATTACTTGCCAACATATTTGAAACATAATGTCTACCGTGGTCAGCGACAAACACAAACAAAGCATTTTTACCCCACTCTGTGTTTCTCACCAAATTATAGAACATTTTTAACTGAGCATCAGCATAGTACACAGCTGCTTCTTCATCACTAAACCCTTTCTTGTGATACTCATCCGGAATATTGTATGGAGGATGGTTTGAACAACCATATACCACACTTAATGTCTTATCCACACCAGAAGCGATCAAAGAGTCTGTTTTGCGAAAAGCAAACTTAAACAAATAATCATCTGGAGCTCCCCAACTAAACGATTGATACTTAGCAGGATAATCGTCCAAACAATACTGGTATTCGAATGGATTCGCAGTAAAAAATCCGAAAACATTATCGAATGTTGGAGCATGAGGGACAAAGAATTGCGTAGTATAACCTTCATGACGATACGCTGTTGAAATTACCGTTCTTTTTCTTGGAGCTTTCTCCATCGAATGAAAATGGGCAAATGTAGGTGCAGAACTAAATGTGGCGCACATACCTTTCTGTGTTATCACTCCTGCACTATAGAAATTGCAATAAGACAATGACTTTGCATAAATAGAATCAAGGAACGGGGTAATCACCTTTGGATAACCAAACGTCTTCATAACCTTCGCACTCATTCCCTCCATAAGGACAAGAATGACATGATTTTTTTGTTTGATACTATTAGCATCTGCTTCATGAGGATAATTCTGATATCTCAACGCAATTTTCTCAGCCTTATTGTTCGACATATACTTAAATTTACCCTTCTTTGTCTGAGCCTGTGACTTCTCTACAAAGAAAAAGTCGTTCATTGCAGACAAATTGAGCAACATCTGGTCGCTATACTCAGCAAAAGATGTGTTTAGAGGATTTCCAATAAACTTTTGGAACTTTTTAATATGCTTCTCCTTTGGTTTACTGCGACCTCTAATACCGATTGCCATAAGCAAAGCAAGCACAATAAAAATAATAATGCTGAAAAGACGCGTTTGCTCGCCATCCTTTACAAATTTCTTAAACAACAACCACAACAGGTAGACAAAACCAACACAAAAAACAGTTGAAAGAATAAACGCTACTATGTAAGTGCCGGAAGTCATCATTCCCAAGACCTCCGTACCTTGACCAAGTGCCTTGACAGCCTCGAAATTTATGTTGGCAAGCTGATACTTCACATAAACTATATTCGCACAACATATTGCGAACTCAACAAAATAAAATACCGCTGTTATCCAAAATCCAACCTTAGACACTATTTTGTTCTCCTTTCCAATGATACTCTGAATTCCTAAAACAAGAGTAACAGGGACAAGTGCCAAAAGTGAACAATGATTATCATAAACAACTCCACGACCGAAGCACTTCAAATATTCAAGGAATGGAGTGTTGTCTTTCAAAGAAACTGAACTATAAGCAATCTGAACTCCACGGACAATGGCAAATGCCAAAAGAGCTGACAAATGTGCCAACAAAACGAACTGCCAATAATTTATTGTTTTCTGTTTTTTCATTAGAAGTATTTTTATCGTTACAAAAGTAATCATTTTTATCAACCAAGACAACTTAACCTAACAATTTGGAGCGGTAATCATATAAATCAATATTTTTTTTGCATATTTGCCAAAAGTAAATTTAACGCTTATGAGATTTCTCCTACATACATTGATCGCTATTCTGTTTGCATTTAACACCCATGCAACAGAAATTTCTATTATTGATGTGGCACAAAATTTGGCAAGTAAATATTGCCAGAACCCTTCATTAAAGAAGACTGGCATAAAACCATATTCCTCACTACGTTCTGCATCAGAGAAAGAGCCGTCATATTTCATTTTTACAAATGATACAACAAACAAATTCTGTATCGTATCCGCAGATGCAGAAAAGGTTCTTGGCTATGGCGACAACTACTCCGAAATTTTACCGCCACAGCTTCAGGAGATACTTGACATGTATGCGGCGGCTCCTCAACGTCTTCCTGAACTAAGAAACTCCAACACAAGAGAAAACATACCTGCATTCATGGATGTGGTGTTCGGCACACGTTCTCCATACAACAAATATATTCCAGACAGAGATGGATATGGTCCTCCTGTCGGCTGTGTGCCTGTGACTCTGGCTCAAATAGCCAAATACTATGAGCATCCAGCAAAACTGATGAATGATATTCCAAGCTATGCTCATCGTTCGTCAACAGACCCAGATACGATTTTTCAAATAGAAGGACAAAAAGCAGAAAACCGCACTTACAACTGGAATCTCATCTTAAACCATTACGATAAAGACACCACAGAAGAACTGAACAATGAAATCGCAAAATTGATGTGGGACTGTGCAAGAAGTGTGGAGACAACTTTCGCACAAAGCGGAAGTGCCGCCCTTACTGACATGCTGTTTTACTCCCTTATACACTATTTCGGCTACAACAGCGACTCTCTAAAATTATTGACAAGATCTTCATATTTTCGTGAGGAATGGCTCGACATAATCCATGAAGAACTGAGCAAAAAGCACCCAATATATATGTCTGCGTCATCCTACAATAATGGAGGACACGCTTTTATCTGCGACGGATATGTTGACGGATTCCTGCATATCAACTGGGGTTGGAACGGTTCTGGCAATGGCTATTTCGACGTCGACATCCTGGATTTCAAACGCGATAAAGATAAAGAACAGTCTAATCCAGACAACGGTTATTCTTTCTACGAAAAAATTATAATTGGCATTGTGCCAGGTGAAGGAAAAACAGAATACAAACAGCCTCAATCAGCAAGTGCTATCATAAAAACAAAACAAGAAAAAATTGATGTCGACACAAAATATAGAGCCACAGACAACGGATTCATAATGTATACATCTTTCGAGGCATACAAAACAAACATAGACAAAAAAAGATACTTTGCTCTCGGCTATGCCAAGGAAAATGAAAACATTTCTTTTTTAGGAAATGGAAAGTCAGACATTTTTTTCTCTAACACTCTTAGCTTTAATATAAAAAGTGAATTAGACTCTTCATATCTTGGCAAAAACATCACTCTTTACTTATTAGAGTCGGATAGCAGTAAAGCTGAAACCCTTATACAAGACACCATCTACAAATGGTGGCATCAATCTGAGCTGTTTGATTCTATCACAATCAGGATTCCAGACACAATAGTGAACAGCTTTAATCTGATTGAACCTAAAGACATCAAATTCCTTGGCGAATACTCCGATTCAACCATCATCCTTAATCTTCAACTAAAAGCGGAAAGACCAGAAGGAAGCATGAGACACTTCGCTTTGGCCATATTGGTGGATGGTGACACTTTAATGTCTGAAAACAATAAAAACACCTGTGACTTTGGCGAAAATATCGCGGATATCAAGAGAACATTTGAATATCCTGACATTATGGATAAAGAATTGACTTTAATAGCCCTGCAATCCGATAGCTTCACAAAAAAGCCAAAACTGAAAAAAGAAGACTGGCAAATATGCAATAACTTTAACCCTATCCATTTCAAATTGTCTGATTGTAAAATATTTTCAAAAGAATTGAAAGTAGACACTATCGTACACTCTACAAAAGGCACAACACAGAGATTTGAAATCACATTCACTAATCCAACTCCTTTTGAATTTTATAACGACGTCTATTTCCTTATTGATAATGAAGGCACCGGACTAATGGTCAGCATACCAGCAGGGGAAACGACAAAAAAAATCATAGAACGAAAACTACCTTTATTCACAAATTATATTAACGGTCATTTCAAAATATATAATCAGTTCGGTTCCCCAGCTGAAATGATATTCACAAAAGACACTTTCAGCCATGTATTCTACGGAATTAGAGGTGGAGACGAAACGACAATCGCTCTTCAAATTCTCAATGGCACAAATGAAAAATACAATAACACTTTCATTTTGCGCTGTGATTCCGACACAATTGCCACTCAGCCTGTAACTGTAGATCCGTTGACTGGTGTACAAATAAATTACTCTATTCCCGTCACTGTGAGCGATAGCAACATTCTATTTGTGAACTATACCATATATTCCATCTACGATAAGGACGATAATCTATTAGAGAAAACGTTGCCCGCGGATTATTATGGTAGAGTCTTACAATCTTTCGACAACGACGAAAAGATTATCTCCATCGACATGTGGCCAATCATAGACTCCATAATGCCTCCTTTGCTTATCGGCATCACATCATCACTGGAAGACTCCAGCGCATACGAAAGATTAATTTACACTCCTGACACCTCAGCAAAAGCAATTACTCTTAATTTTAAGCTAAGTGACTATTGCTCTCTTGAAAAACCTAAATATATAGGTCTTTGCAAAGAAGACGGCACTTTCTATGCATATATGGAATTGATGTGGGACGACGGTAATTCTTCGCCTAATATTCCTTCAAACGACATTTCTATCATTGCTGTCGACGGTGGTATATGGATCTATTCAGACGTGGACATTCCTTCTTTGCCAATCTACAACGTCAAAGGCAACCTGATCCAAACTGTGAAATTAAAACAAAATTCATCATTGTTTGTGCCTCTACCAAAAGGCATCTATATCGCAGGCAACAAAAAGATTTTGATTAAATCATAAATCCACATCATTATTGCTGTTGTAGAGACGCACGGTCGTGCGTCTCATTCGTTCGGTCGTGCGTCTCATTCGTTCGGTCGTGCGTCTCTAACGAACATATCCAACCAACGGACGTGTCCATAAATAAACAAAAAGAGACGCACGATTAAAAACACGTAGAGACGCACGACCGTGCGTCTCTACGTGTTTTTCTATCTTTTCTTTTTGAAAAAATCCGTCATTAATGTTGTGCATTCATTTTCAAGGACCCCTGATGTGACGGTGGTTTTGGGATGCAACGCGTTTGGCGCAAACCTCTGGAATCCTCGTTTCTCATCCTTACTGCCATACACGACTCTAGAAATCTGGCTCCATCCCAACGCTCCAGCACACATCACACACGGCTCAACAGTGACATACAGCGTGCAGTCTGCCAAATATTTGCCACCAAGATAGTCGGCCGCCATGGTTATCGCCTGCATCTCCGCATGGGCTGTGACATCATGCAACGTCTCCGTCAGATTATGGGCAGAGGCTATCACCCTGCCAGCACATACAACCACAGCACCAATAGGGACCTCACCCTCTGACATTGCCTTTTTTGCCTCCTTCAAGGCCATCTGCATATATTTCTCGTCGTCTGCCATGGAAAAATTTAATCAAAAAGTGTGGGAGCCTCGGCATACTGCTTCGCCATTATCTCCGAAAAGACAATGCGTCTGACAAAATCCGATTTCTGAATCTTATGTTTACGGCAATAATTGGAAAGAGCCTCATACTCCTTCTCATTCAAAGACACGACCACCCTCCGATCGCGTATTAAACTTTTATGTTTTGATATTGCCATACTCACCGTTTATTGGTCGTAGATATACAAAATTATGAATTAAAATGTAAAAATCATCCGTTTTGGCTAATTTTGTACTGCTTAATGAAAATATTCGATGAAAACGCTAGATTCCGCAGACTATATACATTCGTTGATTGAAGAGGGTGAGCATGTCTGCCAAGACTTCAAATTTGAGATCTCGGACGCAAGAAAAATAGCAAAAAGTTTCTCCGCTTTCGCCAACACAAATGGCGGACGCCTTCTTATCGGAGTGAAAGACAACGGCAAAATATCCGGCGTCAGCTCTGAAGAGGAAGCGTATATGGCGGAAGCCGCCGCCAACGTCTACTGCACACCTCATCCCGATTTTGAAATAATTCCCCATAAAGTAGACGGGAAGACGGTGCTAGAAGTGATTATCCCCGAGTCGGCCACCAAACCTATATTCGCCATCGACGAGGAAAACCGCAAATGGGCATACGTGAGAATCGCGGATGAAAACATCCAAGCCACCGCCATCCACCTTGAAATGTGGCAGCAGGGAGGAATGCAATATGGTGTGACCATTGAGTTTACCGACACAGAGAAAGATCTCCTAAATTGCATCGAAAACGACTGTTTCTCAATCAACAAATTCGCTAAATCACACAGCATCGACAGACGTGATGTGCAAAAACTGATAGCGAAACTCGTTAGATTCGGAGTGTTGGACTACACTTTCGTCGACAGAAAATTCAAATTGTCTTTGTAGTTTTATTCCAAAGTATCGGGAAAATCGGAAAATTATGCTATATTTGCGTCTTGCAAAAAGTACGTGGCTCAAAAAGGAGATAATATTAACTGCTTTCGTACATTGCAGTAAATAGAAATGAAACTTACAGCATCGATTGTAACCTACATAACTGAACGCAAGGAATTGAAGAAGTGCATAGACTCAATGTTGGCAGACGGCATTGATTATGTGTACATTTCCGACAATTCTCCATCCGACGATTTACGTTCGTTCTGCGAAGGGCTATCGAATGTGGAGTACTTCTTCAACGGCAAGAATCTCGGCTACGGAGGCGGTCACAACGCAGCCATAAGAAAAGCCATCGCTTGCGGTTCGGACTATCATCTTGTGATCAATGCGGACGTTTACTTCAATACAGGTGTGATTCCCGCAATCACAAAATACATGGCGGAAAATGAAGACGTGGCGATGGTGCAGCCAAACGTACTTTATCCAAATGGAGAGCAGCAATACACAGTGCGTATGCTCCCTACTCCTGCCAACCTGATATTCCGTCGTTTCCTTCCCAACAGCTGGGGAGAGAAGATGAACTACAAATATCTGCTGAAGTTCAACGACCACAAACATGAAATGAACATTCCTTACCATCACGGATGCTTTATGTTTTTCCGTGTGAAATGTTTCGACACTGTAGGACTGTTCGACGAAAGATTCTTCCTTTATCCCGAAGACATCGACATCACACGTCGCATGCACAAACATTTCCGCACCATGTTCTGGCCGGGAGCTGTGGTAACACACAAACACTGCGCGGCTTCATACAAAAGCAACAAAATGCTTCTGATCCATATGAAAAACATGATCAAATATTTCAACAAGTGGGGATGGATATTCGATGAGGAGAGAAAGAAATGGAACGCTGAAATTCTTGAAAAATATTCTTGATGATAATGGCAGATGGCTTATAGCTATTAAATAAGACGAAAAAGACGTGAGCAATCACGTCTTTTTTCGTCTTTCGTCTTTCGTCTTTCGTCTTTCGTCTTTCGTCTTTCGTCTTTCGTCTTTCGTCTTTCGTCTTTCGCCTTTAAAAAGTCAGATTCACCCCTACTCCATTTCCAGTCAAACCGAATTTCAATTCAGACACATTTTGATTTTTTGAGTTATATTCGAAATTATACTCTCTCAACACATTTTTGGAAATTCTTTTGCCAGTCACAAATTTCACCATTCCTACAGAGAACAAGACAGATCCAGAACATAATGCAGTCAACGAGACACGTCTGGCGGCATGAGAATCGTTGATCGCTGCCCCAATCGCAATAGGTCCGGAGACAAACACCAAAGCAGCTCCCGCAACCCACATCACACGTCCTGTGCGGTAGCAACGAACATTTTCACGGAACACATCATAATCATGCCCAAGTGTTTCATACGCCTCCTGTTCTGAAATGTATTCGGAGTTGAAAACAAGCAAAGATGGAGAATTCTTACGGTATGCCAACGGATATTTGGCTGAGTTCATATGACGTGACACGACCTCCTTTGTGTCAACATCCTTTTCTGTCTTTTCTTCCAGGTTCACAGATTTCACTCTTTCCACATATACCGGACCAGCCTTCACCACCACATGTTTTCTTTGCGGTGATACTAAATTTTCCTGTGGAATAGAATCAAACACCTCCACGTCGCCATTCTGAAACTTGATAGACTCCACCTCATCCTCATTAAGCAAAAACAATGGACCGTCCGGATTATTGAATTTCTTGTATTTTACCTTGCCTAATCCCACTTCCGCCACTTTAGCAGCCTCAACCCTTCCATTGCGAAATCTGATTGTATCCTGTGCTGATGCAAACATACACGTCATGAAGACAATCAAAAGAAAAAAACACCTCTTCATTTTATACAAATTTGAATTTTTCACATTTAATTTTAGAAGCTGTTTAATTATATAATTCAGCTATAAAGTTTGAGGATTGTTAAGGGCCCATGTTTGATAGATATTGGCCCTAACCCCTCCTCTCTAGTGCGAACCGTAGGCGAGCACTTATTATTTTTTGCTTTATGCAATGAATTTCAATCATATGTAATCTTTGTGAATTAAACAAACAGCTTCCTTATTCACATCTGCAAAAATATCAAAAGGTTGAGGCAAAAACAATTTTTATGCTCACTTTATGATTAAAATCCGTCTATATCAGCAATAAAAAAGTGAGTATCAAAACCTATAAGGTCACGATGCTTCCTCTTTTGATTTATCCTCTTTTCTTATCAATTCGATTTCCTTATTGGACGGACACTCGTACTATGGTGTCGCCAACACTCAAAATAATTACCGTCAAACTTGCCATTATATGTTTCATACGGATTTGATGGCAAAACGACATCTTCATAAGCATAATCTCCTAATCTTGAATCTCCACTATGTCCATCAAAGAACAAATTGTATGAAGCGCTATAGCTATTTGGATTAGGCATTGACGTCATATATACACCAAGATATCCATCACTACTTGCCGGGCTATCATTATTCCTGCTGGCTCTATCGTTATGTATATGTCCAGCAGCTGGAAGCCATATTTTTTTGTCACTATAGCTACCCCTACCATAAACCCACCAACCATTATCAGTAGGTCGCTGTCCACTTGGTTTTGCCTGCCAATTTTTCCAGCTTACCCAATCTGTGAATTGCTTTCCTCTGTCTCTTGAAGCGACAATAAGATCAAATAGTTCACGCATCTGAATCAAGTTAGGTGTAACCCATCCTTCTCCCCAATGATATGTGGCAGCATCACCGTATTTTCTTCCTTGATATTCCTTGTATAAACCTTGGAACCCAGTCATGTTGCTTCGATCATAAGGGAAGAAGTCAGCGATATCATTTGCACCCTTGTTTGCGAAATAAGTCACACTCTGATTGTTCCAACCAATTTGATAATCTTCTTCCACAGTTCCCCAAGGGAAATAACCACCGTAGCTTTCCTTGCCTGGTTGATCCGACGTTGCTCCGATATTCATTGTTGCCCACTTAACACTTACTCCCAACTGGATGGCTGTATGGGTAGGCTGATCAGGCAATTGTATGTTCACAATCGAGCTGCTGCTTGCTCCTGGATATTCAAAATAGTAGTGATACTCATCTCCTGTCTCCCACTTACCTGTCACATTATCATAAGCATAGATATAGATTCTAAGATCAGTTTCATTTGTAATCTTAGCCAAATCTGGCATAGTAACATACATATCTATATCCCCATCCTTATCAACCTGTACAGGGAACAACTCTTTTGCCTCCTGTTTCCAACCCTCTATTATCAACATAGATCCTGCAGGAATCTCTCCAGGAGCTTTTCCAGTAATATGAAGAATACTCTTTGCTCTGTCTGGCAATGGCATCTTGAGCACTTCATTTTTGCTGACCGATATATTTCTAGTACATTTCATGTTGTAGCGATACTCATCACCACCTTCTGTTGTACCTGTTTCTTCATTATAGGCGTAAAAATAAAACTCAAGTTTTTGGTTATTATTGATTGAAAAACCTGCAGGCACAGCAACATAAATATCTAATTTGTCACCTTGATCAGCAAACACATATCTCGGATCCGATCCTAAGTTGACCAAATATTCTTTGTTTTTATCTGCCTTGTCCAAACCCTTTATCTTCAACTGTGAAGTTCCGATAAACATTCCTGGCGACGTCGTCTGGATATGAAGTAGACTCATATCCTGGTCCCCTAATTTAGCCGGCAAAAGAGAGACTGTTGGCTTACTGTTTCTTTTTAACACAATTCTCGTGGCCTCACCTACCAAATACTCACAACATTTGTTATTTTTCTCTTGAGTCTGAACATACAAATTTTCATTCAATGGATTTCCATAAGAGACAGTGCCCGACCATGAAGCAGAATCTGGAATCTCGCCATAATGGAAAAACTCTCCATCATTGCCAACCATTTTTCTAAAGATAAAATCATACTCTCCATTTGCGTTTTTGAGTTTAATTCTATCTCCTTTATCCCAACTTACAACAATCTTTTCTCCGTTTTCTTCATAGTGAGCACGAGTGGAAGGTGTATCGTCAGTCGACACCAAGATAGTGTAGCATGGCACATTATCACTTGGCATAAAGGCACTCTCTTCTTCGCACGACACAAAGATGAGCATTGCTAAAAGTATATTTAGTATGTATAATAAACGCTTCATTATTCTAAATTTTATGAATACATGCACTGCATATTCAGCATTTATATTTATCTATCCACCGACTCCCAAGAGATTGTCTTCTGATCTCTCACACAATTCACAAGCAACTCCTGTTTCATTTCATAGTTTGGCATCACAGAGAAATCCATGGAATAACTACTGTTTCGTGTGATTTTTTTATATTGAGTTACATCATCATCTTTACCTTCTCCAAATTGACCTGACTTTATAATATATTTGGCATAGAGGGTCCAATCGTAGTTGCCAAGACGAGAAGATGCCTGTATTTCAGATCGTTGTTTTGACAATTTATCATCATCACTTATTGTCAACAAATTATATCTCAAGAATAACCACAAATATGTTTCCCAATAATCATTTGTTTGAGTATGTGTTTTCAAAAGATTCATTGTATATTTTGACTCTTTTGCATTAGGATTGTCTAGTTTAAAATGTACATATTGACTTGAAGACTTATTCGAAGTGGGAGATCCATCTATATTTTCATATGGTGCACTCCAGCTCCACTTAGGTGCAGTTTGTTGCTTAAAATATACCATTCCATTATCCACATGAGCATCATTAGCCGTATTAATCTGGAAATGACGAAGCATACAAACTTTGTCATTTGTTCCCGATATTTTCGCATCTGTAGCATTTTCCAACCTCCAAAAAACTTGATCCTCATAAGGGATTTCATCCTTAGAGTCCTGCATTCTTGACGAACATATCTTCGTGCCATCATAAGCAATCGAATGCAATTTCTCATTATTCCAAATCACATACGCATTTTCAGGATCAATGACGGTTGTCTTTAATCCCAAATTCTTACCTCTGTCAACCTTCAAATTGTATGTGTAAGCGTCTCCTGTCCCTTTTTTATTCTCAAACACATACATAGAGACAACAAGATCATCACCATTCACTATCTTGTTGATTTTATGATCATTTGTCTTTGAGCCTCCTAATGCATTTAGAATATTGAAATCTACAGCATCAGTCTCAGAAGGAGTGTAATTATTTCCTTTTGCCACACTATCATGAAAATAGTTTGTTTTTTTCGCAAGCACTTTCTTTATGACAAATTCGTCTACATAGATATTATTGGGCAAACTTTTCTTGGATTCATAATCCTTATATGTTCCTGTAAAGTTTCTGAAAGTCACCTGCAGACGGGCACAGACACGTCTCATGTGGACTGAAAATTTTGTAGCTCCCTTCTTTACCTCAGCATCTGCTGTTCCGTTAACGGGCATTCCTGTGCATTTGGTTGTCACTTTAACTTTATCGTTACCAACTTTATAGTTTCCAGATTCAGGCACAAACCTTATATTATAAATGTCGGTATCATCAACACTAAGAGTTGCATTTATCAAATTATTTATCTCAGCATATTGGCTGATCACTTTTCTTGTCGCTTCTACCGTATACCCGTTTATCGTATTCCATCTGTCCATATCCACATTTCCAAATGCATAAACCTTGGCCTTGGCACCGTTGGTTGTGTAAATTTGTACATCCGGGAATATCACCTCATATTGTTTTACTCCTGTCGACGTCGGACGATCTCCATACCATTTGTTGCAATGAATCGCATATACAGAATCCTTATCATTGGTCACCACAACAATTATATTTTGGAATCGGCCTCCATTCTCTGTCTGGTCATGCTCTATATTAGCGTTGTCATTACCAGCTCGCGTACCCTCAAGACCAACCGATAAATTTGGGGCTGCAGTAGAAACCGTGATCGTAGTAGTGACAAATTCACCTCCACGCACATCTGTCGTGTCATCTCCATTTTTATCCTGCTCCATTTCATCCTCGTCGGTACAGGCAAATGAGATGACACCCAATAGCATTGCTATCAATAACGTATATATATATTTCAATTTTTTCATTTCAACTCTCCCTCATATTCATGTTTTTCCCATTCGGCAACATCTATATTGACATTCACCTGATACTCATACATTCCAACTGTATAGGTATATTTTGTTCCTGCCTTCCAGTTGTCAATTTTGCCTCCTGCTGTAAGATCAACCGTCGCCTTCAATCGTCTTCCTACGCCTGGGTCGTTATTTCCAAAATAAAATTCAACCTCCCCATATACATCACGCTTTAATGTTACATTACTTAAATTTATTGTCTTCACAATCCAAGATGTATATCCATTATCCTGTCTTGCTTGTATTACTAAATTTACCCTTTCTGACTCTTTCCTCAAGTTCTGAGGAATAAAAAGATATCCTTGATACCTGTTTTCTCCCTCATTTAAATTCACATAACCAGAACCCGTACTAAGATAAATTTCATTTGAATTATTTATACTACTTATCTGATTAAATGCCAACTCTTTATTATTGCTACTGCTTTTTATCACATATTTATCACCACTGTAAACAACCGTGCCGTCATTTGTATTTTGGGTCATTGTTATAGACACGTTATTTGTCGGCCTTGTAATTTCTGTCCATCCTACAACATTGCCTTCATCAATAGTACAGTTTCCTTCTGAAGTATATCCTACGACTGAGAAATCTGTGATTTTTACAGGTTTGTCTTCTCTTGATTGGAATTTGAAACTCACATTAGCCAACAAGTGCTTCATATCCAATACAACAGTCTCCGTATTATTATTTCTCGTTATTTGTTGCGACACCATAAGATCCGTATTCTTACGTGGATCCGACGCTGATTTATAATTATTCAGAGTCAATGTCGTTCGACCATTCACTTTATTATCAGTCTTGGGGAACACAAATCCATTCTCACAAGTTTCTCCCTCAACTGTATTAAACCCACTTGGCAGACATGGATAAAAGCCTCTGAATTTATAGGTATAGTCATTCTGCCACTTCTGCTTGTTCTCATAATACCATGTCGACTCACCTCTATAAGTGATAACAAGTGCATCTATAGGTGTGTCTGCAGCGTCTACAAATACTCTGTCCCAAACTGCACCGTCAGCAGATTTCATCGCCAATACAGAAACCTGTTCGTCTCTAAAAAATTCCTCTTTCTCGCCCCATCTCGTCACTGGCATCTGGAATCCATCTCGCAATGCACTGAATCTAATCTCATCACCAGATGCAGAACCGTCAGCAAAAGCCTCATCTTCATCATTGCACGACGCAAACAATGCTGGCAACAACGCTGCCAACAGACATTTGATTAATATGTTGTATAGTCGTACTCTCATCATTTATATTCTATTTAAAAGACGCAATATTATTGCATCCTACTAATTATCATTTAATCCAGAATCTCAATGTTTACATTCCTCTTATCTTCATCCCAACCATAAACCTTCACCGAGAATTCAATATATTGATTATTGTCCATTCCAAACTCCGCCTCACTTTTGTCTCCATCACCATCAAGATCATTATTATCATCATCAAGATCATCGGCGACACCATCGCCATCAGCATCTCCAAGGAAATTGTCAGTCGGTAATGTTATGACAAAACGGTATGACTTTCCTGCTTCCCAACCATTTGAAATCTGATCTTCAAGATCAACTATCAATGTCTTGCAACCATAGATGCCATCCGTCGCATCATGATTTCCTTCTGTATCCGTCTTTGAATATCCACAATTGCCAATCAATTCTCCATAATCATCCTCTACCTTATAATATACGCGAATGACAATCTTGCCCTTCTGCGGAATAAGCATGAGAGTTTCATTCATAGTAGCATCAGTAGTGCCAGCCACAATATCTGCACCATCATAATAAGTATAAATGACTCCTTGATTTGCGGCAGCAGATGCATTCTTCTTTACCAAAGGATTCGTTTCAGTACATTCAGAAATAGCTGTGAAATCCCAAGAAAACTTTTCCTCTGAATTTTGTAGACTTGTTGATGTCTCTCTAAAGGTCAATTCAGGATCTTGATGAGAAACTTTTTCTCCGGCTGCGATAACCTCAACCCTGTTGATCGTATATTTGTAGTTGTCATCAGCACCAACAAAGGAGAAATTGACCTTAGAAAGTGCATGGACAAAATTTAATGGCTGAACGCCATTCTCCGGCATAGAATTTGCTTCTGCATAAGCAACGACCAAATCCTTCTGCTCAAAAGCTTTCTCCTTGATAGGGAAACGAATCGACTTACATTGATCATTAATCCAAGCAACTCCAGACTCTATATTGAAAGCACGGAAACTAATGTTTCCAGCTGAGAAACTTGGCCAATAGTATGTATCACTTTCCGTATCAAAGGCATCAGTAATTTTATTAGTGTTATCAATAGTAAGGCCATTCTCGAACAGCGCCTGATCATTTAAATACAACGCACCATCATACCAAGCCGACACCTGAAAACCACCTTCTCTGCCTGCTACTTTTCCTTTTAGCACATCACTTGTCACATCCGCCGCTCTTGTCACTCCAGCGGTATATGTGGAAAAAGAGATGACTTTACTGTTTGGATTTCGTCTGTTGCCAGAAGCTTCATCCTCATCTTTGCACGACGCAAACAATGCGGACAAGAGTATTGCCAGCACACATTTGATTGTTATGTTATATTGTCGTACGTTCATTTCGTCTTTCGTCTTTCATTGAAAATTTATCCAGCAGAGGCACTTTCGCGCCTCTGCCGAATAAAATTTAATTACTTGATTGTGATGTTTGTGTTATTCTCAGCAGTCTCCCAAGCTGAAACTGTTACAGAGAATCTGATTGGAGTCAACTGATCAAACTCAGATTCATCTGGATCGTTATCACCATCCAAATCAACAGGATTAGAAGGATCTGTCTTGTCAAGTCCATCAGGCACCTTATCACCACTTCTATCACCAATGAAGTTGTCAGCAGGCAATGTCATAGTGAAACGGTATGCCTTTCCAGCCTCCCATGCAGGAACATCTGTAGAGCCAAGAGTGATAATAGCAGTCTTGAATCCATAAATAGCAGAACCTGCTTCATAGTCTGCATCATTTTGACCATCATGACGACCTGCAGCATCAGTCTTATAGAATCCACAGTTACCGATCAACTTACCTTTTGCATCCTCAACCTTGTAGTATACACGAACTGCGATCTTTCCACTCTGAGGAAGAAGCATGAAATTCTCATTCATTGCAGCTGCTGTTGATCCTGCAGCGACATCATAGTAAGTGTAAAGAACACCCTGAGCAGCACCTGCTGTTGCTTCCTTTTCTACCAAAGCATTGTCACCATTAATTGCGGTGAAATCCCAGGAAACTTTGTCCGCCTGTGCATTAGTATTAGGTTGAGAACCATCAGTTGTTCCTTTTTCTGCACCTAATTCAGTTGTCTCCTCAAATGACATGACTGCATCATCCTGACCTGCAGCAATAACCTCAACCTTGTTGATTGTGTACGTGTACTTTTCATTTGAGCCAACAAATGTGAAGTTAACCTTAGAAAGTGCATGAGTAAAGTTCAATGGCTGAACTCCGTCTGCTGGTTTTTCTCCAGTCTCTGCATATGCAATCACCAAATCCTTCTGTGTTGCGGCAGTAGATGCTACTGTAAACTTAAGCGACTCATAATCCACATTCCAATCAGCTCCTACTCCGTTGTTGAAAGCACGGAATCCTATTTTGTTGGTAGATGTGATTCCTGGCCACCAGTATGTATCTCCCTCTGTATCAAAAGCATTATCAATTTTATCATCAGTATCGATAGCCAAACCATTCTCAAATAGGGCATTGTCCTTAAAATAAAGTTTGCCATCATACCATGCAGCTACTTGGAAACCACCATCTTCAGCCTTTGATTTCTTAATATCTGTACTTGTCACATCTGTAGCACGAGTGCCACCAGCTGTGTAAGTAGAGAAACTCAAGACAGACTTGTCTGCTCTGTTCGAACCGTTTGTCTTCTCAGCAACGAACTCCTCGTCCTGAGAGCACGATGCAAGTGCTAAGCTTGCAAGCGCGAAAAAGAAAATTTTCTTCATGTTAATAAATTTTTAAATTATTTTTCCTTTTGTTTTTTACAGATCGATATCGATATTGATCTCATCTTCCCAATCGCTCACCGTAATGTCGAATCCATTTCCTTCCTCCGTCTTATTCACCTTAGGAAGATCCAACGGGTCCTTCACCTCTATAATCAAATCTATATCGTTCTCATTTGACGCCCTGACCTGATTGCCCACCGGCAAATCATAAGTCATGATCGTTTCGCCGTCGACGAGCATCACATCCAAATGCAGGTACAGCTCGTCTGGCTTGTACGAATATCCCTTCACCAGTCCGAATGTCTGGAATGTTGTCTCCACGTATCCGGTACTGTCTTTCACCGCTGTGCCTTTCCATCCCGTCAGCTCATGCGCTGTCATCTCCGTCAGCGCGTGCATCTGGCTGATGTTGTACGACTTTGCCACTCCGCTTATCACAGCCCTCACAGTGTAAAGGTTCTCATATCCGTTGAAATGCACTTTCACACCCATCTTGATGATCGCCGACTTGGTGTAGAATGTTCCGTCGTCGAATCGTGTATGAGGTGTAAACTCTCTAATAATTTTGTCTTCGTCAATTATCACTCCTTCATGGCAATCACTGGCAAACCATATCGGCTGCTTCGTGGTGAGTGAATATTCATCCGCTCTTGTCTCTGCGTTTGCTCTTGTCTGCTCTGCCCAAGGTGAATGAGATCGTGTCACCCATTCTGCTCGTGAGGTAGAAAACCATCGCGATGTCTGAGGAATCGTCTCAATCTGTGCCGACGCATATTTGTCCATACCACTGAATTTTAACGACGCATATTCCATCACCGACTGGTTGAACACGAAAATGTTCCATTCTCCGTCATATAGCTTAAGCTGGACGTGTTCAAGATCATTTGTCACCATCACAGCTGGCTGCTGACTCCCCGTCTGATCAAAGGCATACACCGACATTCCCGTTGGCGCGTCACCCTCGTCGAAATCAGCAAAACGGCTCTTGCTCCAGTTCACATTAATATCCACCGGCACAAGTTCATCCCATTCGTCCCATAGCTGGCGTCTGTCGCAGGACGTGGCGACCAACATCAGAATAAACATCAACCACGTAGAGACGCACGGACGTGCGTGTCCTTGATGTACATGTCCTTGAAAGAGTGACCTATTCTTTGATTGCATCGTCACCTCCTTCCTGTTTTTTCTTGTGCAACTTGCTCGGTCTCTCCACTTTTCTGTGGATCAGATAGCCAATATTAATGTCAAGTTTTGTAGGGCCGATCCATGTGTAGCGTCCGTCGCGCTGCCACACCAGATAGCTGTTCTGCAATCTGCCCTCGTAGTAGCTGTAGTTGGTGCGCATCATACCCACTCCGACACCAAACTGCACTCTCCAACGCCTATTTTTACCAAATCTTTTGGCGTAATGATAAGTGAATCCTGCGTTGACGCAGATCTCTCCCTGATAACCCTTTGAATTACGCTCAAGATCGTAGTAACCTACACCACCGAACAAGCCTAAAGCATGACCTGTCAAAACGGGTTCAAAGCGTCTGTCGCCCAACCAGTATTTGCCTTCAACTTCCCAATACTGAATCTGGTAGCACCAAGAGTCGTCTTTTGCCACCCACCATGGGAAGACGTATGAGACATTGAAGCTCAGCATCTTTTTGATCGGAAACTCTACTCCGAAATTCGGAGCCAACGCCGCATCATAGAGCACGTTAGAGTTGACTGCGAACAACGGCTGATATTCCGTCACCGTCGTCTTCCTTGGCTTCCTTTTCTTTTCCTTTGGAGCCTTAATCGGATCATGAGGAGAAAGTTCGTCGTTAGGCTTTTTGACACGCACAAAAGATTGATCCTCTTCTTCTGGAAGAAGTTTATGCATTTCCGGGAACTTCTTCCCCTGGCTCGACCTCTTCTTGAAATAGATCACCACATCACATCGACGCAATACTGGGAAAAATTTCTTTGAAATATTATCCCAAGTCGCACCGTTTTTATCAATGGATTGGATTTTTGCAGGCACGTTGCCTCCTGACAAAATACACTGCAACACCCTCTCCTTATTCGGGATATCAGATTTTCTGACTTCCGCCGCAAGGTTCTGCCAAATCTGCGGTATCGTCACCTTCGCGTCGAAATAGTTCTCGTTATATCTAGGAAGTTGGAAATACCTTTCAATAAGATGGATGGAATTGTCGAGACGTTTCCATCTCACTCTAGAGTTTGCCTCATCAGAACCCTCTGGAGAAACACCAGCATAAACATCCACACGGGGCACATATATAGAATCTGCACCCTGCTTCTCCTGCAATGTGCGCAATTTATTAAGCATAGCATTGTTAGTGGAGTAGTCAAGATCTATCGCTCCGGAGCCTACTTGAAAATAAAAAGTGATCTTTGCGGAATCAACGTAATCGCTGAATCCACCATTTTTCTGAGCAGTAGCAATGGCTACGTTCAATACAAATATTACACAATATGCAACAAGGTTTCTTATCAACTTTTTATCCTAATATGCCATCATCACATTCATCATCTTCAGCCGCTCATCAACCCTAATACTAAAAAGACAATCGATATATTGTCCCTAATCAACCACACTAAATATTTTTTTGATATCTGATTCCTAAATTTCTAATTCTTTTCGCCTCATACCTACAGATATCTTTTGCAAAGAAAATTAAAAATAAAATACATTATATACATACGCTGCATGTTTTTTAGCATCTTTGTGATTTTCATCTATAAAATAACGGATTTTATATATAAATTGTCCGTTTCGTAGATAAATTCACAGAATGGAATATTTGCAGAAACTGGAAACGTGCCAATAAATTAACAAATTCAAATTGGCACAAGTAAACAACTTCTCATTCCATTCAACAAAACAATTCTAATACAGCAATCCAAACATCCAGAGAGGGACTCTATTACCATGACCTATTTCAGTATCGTCGACTGCTAGATAACTATCAGGAATGTCCTTTATCTGTAAAAATGTCTTATCTGCGCCACCGACCTCAAAAAGATATTTGCCTGATACTAGGAAATCTCCCTTGGGAGCCGACTGTATTGAAGCAACCTGCTCAACCTGATTCATAAAAAAAGTTTCACGTTTATTGCCAATCTCAGACTTTGACGCAAGAGATTCCATCAAATTAGTATTGTTTAAGTATACCTTTTCCGGAGAAACCAAATGTTTGTAGCTTTTCAGTTCACGAGTAAGAAGACTTAATATATTAGCTCTTTCTAATGCATATAACATTCTCAAGCAACTATCTCTCGTGGTCTCTAACGCTGCGCATAACTTAGCAACATTTGGAACAAACGGCACATTGCTGGCAATAATACTCAATAATTTTTTTGTTTTCTCTACTGTAGCATATGTGACGTCTGTGACAGCGACCATATCTGATTCAATAACAAGATTCACCGTTGCCGCTAATTGTTGATGGAAATCAAGGCCTGCTTCCTTAAAAAATGGATAACATCCATGATTAATATAATCATCAAAATGATGCATCACCTTTGTTTTTGTAGAGACATCCATTGCAATTTCAATATGATTCGACAGCAATTGTTCAATGGATATCGCTGGTATGGACAACTCTCCAACGTATTCAAGATATTCCCTGAATGACATAGACGACAACGTATATAGAATCTGACGGCGAGCCAAATCCACTTTTGAATTATCTATTTCAAGCATAGACGATCCTGTATATACAATCTTTAAATCAGGATATTCATCATAAAAGTTTTTTAGTTGCTCCGCCCAATTCTTACATTTATGAACTTCATCGAAAAAAATAATTCTAATACCCCTCACATACAAATACTCAACAAGTTCATCTACATCATGCGTCTTAAACCAAAGATTATCAAGCGACACCCATAAAGTATCATCTATATTGGTAAATGTTTCCTTGATATGTTGCAAGACAAGAGTAGTTTTTCCTACGCCTCTTGCTCCTTTGATCCCTATCATTCTTGCATTCCAATTTATAGATTTATGTAAATATCGCTTAAAATCCATCGAAACTAAGGCTAATCTTCGATGATAGACATTTATAAGTTTTACTATATCCTGTTGTTCCATCGTTATCTACTCTTTGATTTTTAATGCGAATATACAAAAATAGCTTTTGGAAAAGTGGTTTTTGATCAGAAAATAGCTTTTGGAAAAGTGGTTTTGGGCTAAAATCTAAAAAAGACACATTTTTAAACCAAAAAAGACGCTCTTTTAAAGCGTCTTCTTTGAGTTTGGTGATCGGGAAGGGATTCGAACCCTTGACCCACAGCTTAGAAGGCTGTTGCTCTATCCAGCTGAGCTACCCGACCTACCTTAACTGCTTTCTTTCAAAAGCGATGCAAAAGTATAAACTTTTCAGCTCAAAACCAAAAAAAGCACCGTTTTTTTTGAAATTTTATTCAAACTAGCAGAATCTGATTCATAACTCAGCATTTTTCTGCTATCTATATGAATTCAATCACTCCACAATTTCGCCTATCAATGTGGCTGATGTTGTCTGCAACACTTTGACATGGACAATGTCGCCAACCTTCGCGTCTCCCTTAGGGAAAACAGCCACTTTGTTCTGCTGTGTGCGCCCAAACAGCTGGTCCGCGCTTCTCTTGCTGCGTCCTTCAACCAGCACTTCAAACACTTTGCCAAGGTCACGCTCATTGCTGATTGCCGACAGACGTGTCTGATTTTCAATAATCTCATTCAATCGGCGGATCTTCACCTCCTCAGAGATATTGTCTGGCAAAAACTTAGACGCGTATGTGCCTGGTCGTTCCGAATACTTGAACATGAACGCAGAATCAAACACCACCTCATTCATCAAAGAAAGAGTCTGCTGGTGATCCTCCTCCGTCTCCCCATGGAATCCGCAGAAAATATCCGTTGTGATGCCACAATCCGGAATTATACGGCGTATGGCAGCGATTCTCTCCAAAAACCATTCGCGGGTGTACTTTCTGTTCATAGCCTTCAACACAGCTGAACTTCCGCTCTGCACCGCAAGATGTATGTGTTTGCACACATTGTCCCATTTGGCAATCGCATAAAGAATATCATCAGTCATATCCTTAGGGTGCGACGTGGTGAAACGGATACGCATGCCTGGGAATTTCTCCGCGATTATCTCAAGCAGCTGGGCAAAAGTGGTGACGTTTTCATTCTCGTCGACGAAGCGATAAGAATTGACATTCTGTCCCAACAAAACAACCTCCTTGAATCCCTTTTCACTTAGATCGTTGACCTCATTCAGAATACTGTCGACAGCACGGCTTCTCTCTCGTCCACGAGTGTAAGGGACAATACAGTAAGAACAGAAATTGTTGCAGCCTCGCATGATAGAGACATATCCCGAAATACGATTGTGTCCGAGTCTTGCCGGGATGACGTTGCGGTAGGTCTCAGTAGTGGAAAGATCCACATTTATCGCTTTCTCTCCTGCCTCCACACTTGAAATCAAGTTTGGCAGATCAAGATACGAGTCAGGGCCACACACCAAGTCTACAACTCCTGTCCTCAGAAGATCTTCCTTCATTCTTTCAGCCATACATCCGATAATACCAATGATAAGCGGACGCTTGGCATCACGCTTCAACGACTGGAAATACTGAATGCGGGAGTGTATCTTCTGCTCCGCATTATCACGTATCGAACAAGTGTTGGCAAAAATAGCGTCTGCCTCCGCTATATCCTCAGTGATTTCATAACCTACCGTCTGCATGATTGCAGCCACAACTTCCGTGTCTGCCACGTTCATCTGGCAGCCATAAGTCTCAATAAAAAGTTTTTTTGTCGCAGATTTAGAGTCTGTTTTCATCTTTTATATATTAAAATTGTTGCAAAGATACTCATCTTCATTTATTTTTGTAGTTCATATAGAAGAATTTAGAAGAAATAGGTTTTCAAATGAGCGCAGAAACAGAATCAAAGTCGACATCGACTAAGAAAAACAAAGAGCCATTTTTCAAGAGATTCATCAAAAATCCTTTGGTGATCAGTATATTCGCATGCATCATAGTCGTGCTTATCGGTTTGGCATGGACATCAAGCTGGCTTGACAGCTACACCAATCACGGTGTTGAGATAGAGACACCCAACCTTAACGGCATGACAGAAAAAGAAGGTGGTGAGATTCTTGCCCTTCGCGGATTAACATATGAGGTGATAGACTCGATGTATGTCAACGGAATGAAGCCAGGTGCTATCGTCGACCAAGTGCCAAAAGCCGGAGCAAAAGTGAAAGAGGGTCGCAAGATCTACGTCAAGATCCAGGCTTACAGCGCGAAGAAAGTGTCGCTTCCTGAAGTACGTGAAGGATCAGCACGTCAGGCTGAAAACTTGTTGGCAAGCGTAGGATTGAAGGTCAACAATTTGGAATACGTACCGTCGGAGCAGAGCGGAAACGTGATTGAAGTGAAATACCACGACCAGATCATCCTACCAAACACAAAACTGACAGAAGGTTCAGCAGTCACTTTGGTTATCGGACGTGGATTGTCTAACGAAGAAGTGCAAGTGTCTAGTTTCCGTGGACTTACACTTGACAGAGCAAGAAACGAAGCTCATGAGAAAGATTTGAACATTGGTTCTATCAATTATGACAAAGGCATAACAGATCAAGACAAAGATAAAGCCATCGTCTACAAACAGACACCTATCACAGGCAAGACAGTCCCTGCCGGCACCCGCGTCGACCTATATCTGACTATCGACAAGTCGAAGATGGAAGAGCCCGAAGAGGTGTTCAAAGACGAGACTGTGCAGGATTCTGTGCCAGACAGTGAGGACGGACTTTGGAACTAATCTGATTTTTGTGTTTTTCTCAAACAACCCTGCAAAGACAGGATTTTTCAACAGTCATTAACAAAAAAAAAATTAACATTATGGAAACAACAGCTATTGAATACTTGTGGGGATATATAAAATCATTGAGTACAGACAACAAAAAATGGTTGTCTGAGAAACTTCTCAATGATATAAAGTTTGAAGATGAGAGAAAAAAAGCAAAACCTACAAACAAAGGCAAACGAAAAATAGAAGTGTCTCCTGAAATACTCAAATATATGGGTATTGCAGGAAAAAATATTGACTATAACGCAATGATGGAAGAAAAAGCCAAAAGAAAAGGAGATATGAAACTTCTAGTGAATTTCTAGATTTGTTGAATATCGAATACTAAATAATAGCAATGCAAGACGAAAACGAAGATATAGAGATTTTCAAAGACGGTGAAGCCCCAGAGGCAGAGCTCGGCAACGACGGCCAGCTTCACGAGCATTTCAGATTCAGTGTGCCAGAAGGCAAAAAATTGGTGCGCATCGACAAATTCCTCGTCGGTGTGATGCCTCACGTGAGCCGCAACCGCATACAGATGGCCGCTGATTGCCAGACAATACTAGCCAATGGCAAACCAGTGAAATCGAGCTACAAAGTGAAGCCAAACGACGAGATTTCCGTTATGCTGTCGTATCCGCCGTCGGATTTCACTATAATTCCACAAGATATACCCATCAACATTGTGTATGAGGATAAGGATGTGGTGCTTGTCAACAAGGCTGCAGGTATGGTGGTGCACCCTGGATTCGGAAATTTCCAAGGCACACTGCTAAATGCACTCGCATGGCATTTGAAGGATGACCCCGACTACGACACTACAGATCCTCGTTTGGGATTGGTGCACCGTATAGACAAAGACACATCCGGACTCCTAATTATAGCCAAGAATGACGACGCTAAAAGTGATCTTGGCAAACAATTCTTCAACAAGACCACACGCCGACGCTATAACGCTCTTGTTTGGGGAAATGTGGAGAAAGATGAGGGTACAATCGACGCTGACATCGCTCGTGATCCAAAAGACAGAATGCTCTTCACTACGTTTCCAAACGGAGAGAATCCATCTGCCAAACATGCCGTGACCCATTATAAAGTGCTGGAAAGGTTTGGTTATGTCACATTGGTGGAGTGTGTTCTTGAGACAGGACGCACACATCAGATCCGTGTGCACATGAAACATATCGGCCACACACTGTTTGCCGACGAAAGATACGGAGGCATGGAGATATTGCGTGGAGAACGCACATCCAACTACCGCAAATTTGTCAGCAACTGTTTCGCCATCTGCCCACGTCAGGCACTGCATGCCAAGACTCTCGGATTCCGTCATCCACGTACAGGCGAGGAAATGGATTTCGACTCTGAGATTCCAGGCGACATGAAAGCGTTGCTAGACAAGTGGAGAAAATTCCGTGAAAACAAAGAATATTGACACACAGAGATTTTATGAGTCAATTACAACGCACAAAAAAACGCAGACACCTAAATGCCTGCGTTTTTTATTCCTTAAATTCAGACTTTTACGCCATTGCAGCAATGTAAGTTTTGTATTTAGCAAGGAAATCAAGTTTTTCTTTAAGTCCCTGCTGAGTAGCGGCATCTGCAGACACTCCTGACAAGAAACCTTCCTGCCAAGCAACGTCATCAGACTTATTAGCCCATGCCAAAACAACATTTACAAGCTCAGTCTGCTGATCTGCAGGCAAAGTCTGGAACACATTAAACATTTGATCCAATCCTTCCTCAGTAGCAGGAATAGAAGCAAGTTTCTCCTCATAAATTGCATCAAACAAATCCTTGTGCGTTGCACCTTGCTTAATACCGTCAGCCTCGCCCTCACCAAGCTGATCCTTTCCTTCAAAATATTCAGAGAAAGTATCCAACAAATCCTTTGTTGTAACTTCGTTCATCACAACACCAATATTCTCAAGCTGAGATATTGCATCATCCAACAAATCTGTCGTAGCCTTTTTGTCAGCTTCGCTAGATGCAGCAGTTCCCAAGAATGTCTGCATCCATTCCGAATTGTTCTTATTCTTGTTGTATTCAACCACTGTCTCAGCAAGTTTCTGCAACTGATCCTTTGTCATAGATGTTGCCTGATCCAAAAGATTAGCACCTTTAATGTTGTAACTATCTACGACTTCCTTCATCACATTACCTGCCTCTGTTGCCTTATTAACTTGCTCTTGTTTTGGTTCGTCTTCATCATCGTCGTCACCACAAGAAGTTGTTCCCATAGAGAAAGCACATCCTATCGCAAGTGCCACCCAAAAATTTCTTAGTTTAATCATAATCCCTATTACTTTAATTAAATTATTTTCCATTATGACTTTATGTCATAACATGGCAAATATATCCCTTTAAATTCAAAAAACAAATTTATTGCTGATTTTTAACTTTTTCCGAGTAATATTTTTTTCACTTCATGAAGTTTGTTCAAAGCTTCAATCGGAGTAAGGTTGTCGATATCTATTGTCAGGATTTCATCACGCACCTGTGAAAGTGTAGGATCATCAAGTTGGAAAATACTAAGCTGTGTGCCGGCAGGAAGTTTTGGCTCCGTTGCCTTCTTTATTTTCTCTGTCGTGACGTCTGTGTCTTTATGTTGTTCCTCAAGACGGTGCAGAATCTCGTTTGCTCTGTCGACAACAGTAGATGGCATACCTGCAAGTTTGGCCACATGGATACCAAAACTGTGCTCGCTTCCACCCTCTTTCAATTTACGCAAGAAAATCACCTTGCCGTCTGCCTCACGCACCGAAACATTATAGTTTTTCACACGCTCAAACGTGTTCTCCATCTCATTTAGTTCATGGTAGTGAGTGGCGAAGAGAGTTTTAGGATTAGCTTTGGGATTCTCGTGAAGATACTCCACAATAGCCCATGCAATCGAGATTCCGTCATAAGTGGAAGTTCCACGACCAAGCTCATCGAAAAGCACAAGTGAACGATCGGTGATATTGTTGATGATGCTCGACGCTTCCGTCATCTCCACCATAAACGTTGACTCTCCCATCGAAATATTATCAGATGCTCCCACACGTGTGAAAATCTTATCCACGACACCGATATGGGCACTGTCGGCAGGCACAAAACAACCAATCTGAGCCAACACCACAATCAACGCAGTTTGGCGAAGCAGCGCCGACTTACCAGCCATATTAGGACCGGTGATCATCATAATCTGCTTCTTCTCATTGTCGAGCTCCACACTATTTGCGATATACGGGCTGTCTATCGGCAACTGACGCTCTATCACCGGATGACGACCCTCACGGATATCAATCACAAGACTGTCGTCGACGACGGGACGAACATATTTGTATTTTTCAGAGACAGAGACAAAAGACATCAAACAATCAAGCTGAGCGATGATAGATGTGTCAGTCTGTACAGGTGATATATAGTCGGCAAGCTCATCAATAAGCTCCATGAACAATCGCGTCTCCAACGGAATGATCATCTCTTCCGCCTTGGTGATTTTTGCCTCAAGCTCCTTCAATTCAGGTGTGATATAACGCTCCGCTCCAGTAAGTGTCTGCTTGCGGATCCACTCCTGAGGCACTTTGTCCTTATGAGTGTTTCTCACCTCAAGATAGTAGCCAAACACATTGTTGTAGCCCACCTTAAGTGATGATATTCCAGTGTGTTCCATCTCCTCATCCTGGATTTTCAAAAGCACATCCTTGCTGTTGGTAGATATTTGTCTCCAACTGTCGAGATCTTCATTATATCCTGGAGCGATCACCCCACCCTTCGACAGCAAAGCTGGAGGATTAGGCACAATCATCGAGTCTATTTTAGCACAAATATGCTCGCATGGATTCAGTCGTTCAGCCATTCCCTGAAGGTTGACGTTGCTGCTTTGAGAGCAAGCAATTTTGATAGGCCCCACCATCTTCAAAGCCGAGCACAAAGCCAGCACATCACGTGGATTGGCACGTTTGGCAGCGATTTTAGAGACGATACGCTCCATGTCGCCAATCTGTGGCAGACACTCGTTAAGGAGCTCACGCAACGGCTTTTCCTGGAACAACGTCTCCACTATCTCATGGCGCTCCACTATCGGGGTCACCTCCTTAAGAGGCTGGGCAAGCCATCGCATCATCTGACGTGAACCCATAGGAGTCATCGTTTCATTGATAATGCCGAGAAGAGAACGCTGGTTTTCATCCGACGTAGGGAAAAGTTCAAGGTTTCGCACCGTAAAACGGTCCATCCAGACATATTTTTCCTCCTCAATACGACGGATTGAATTGACGTGGCTGATATTTTTATGCTGAGTATAGTCGAGGTAATGAAGAATGGCTCCGGCAGCCACCTGGCCCACCTGAAGGTTCTCCACACCAAATCCCTTCAACGACGAAGTGTTGAAATGGGCGAGCAGCTTTCCTCGCGCACTGTCAGGAGTGAAAGCCCAGTCGTCAAGTTCGTTCACGAGATAGTGTTTTGAGAAAGAGTCCTCAAAATCACGTCTGCAACCTCTTTCAATCAGAATTTCTTTAGGAGTGTAGACGGAAAGAAGTTTGTCTACATAGTCTTGTTTACCTTGCGAAAGAAGGTATTCACCAGTGGAGATGTCGAGGAACGACACTCCGTATATATCACCGGACTTTTTCTCTTTGTTGCGGCATACCGCGCACAAGAAATTGTTCTCACGTGGATCAAGGATATTCTCACTCATCGTAACACCCGGAGTGGAAAGTTCCGTAATGCCACGTTTCACAAGCCCTTTAGCCTGTTTGGGATCCTCAAGTTGGTCGCAGATTGCCACACGGTATCCGTGGCGGACAAGTTTAGGCAGATAAGTGTCGAGAGCGTGGTGAGGGAAACCGGCAAGAGGCATTTCACCCGAACCGCCACCATTGTTGCGTTTGGTAAGCGTGATGCCAAGAGCCTCAGACGCTTTTATAGCGTCGTCGCCAAAAGTTTCATAGAAATCACCCACACGGAAAAGCAGGACTGCATCAGGATACTGCGATTTATACTCTGAATATTGCCTCATTAAAGGCGTTTCACTTTTTTCTGCCACGTCTCTTAATTTTATAAATTACACGCAAATTTACCCAAAATCCCTCTATTTGCGTTGACGTGGGGAAAATAGATATTAACACATTATTAAAAAGACAGATGGACGATGGCTATTGGCTGTCGACGATAAACAATCCATGCAGAATTGATGTTGAGAGATTATTTTAGAAATTTCACAGACTTGCAATCGTCAAACGCATAATCCCCAACTGAGATATTCTTCTCCGATTTATCAATGATGACATCAAGATTTTTACAGTTCTTAAATGCAAATACACCTATGTTTGTCACACTCGATGGTATCTTTATGTTTGTCAATGCTCTACAATCAGAAAACGCATAATTTCCTATACTTATCACACTGGAGGGAATCATTATGCTTGTCAATCCACAACAATTCCAAAACACATCATTTTCTATACTTGTCACACTCGACGGAATCTCTATGCTTGTCAAACTATGACAATTCCAAAACGCTTCATTTTCTATGCTTGTCACACTCGATGGTATCTCTATACTTGTCAAACCTCTACAATACATAAATGCATAGTTTCCTATACTTGTGACACTCGATGGAATAACAAATTTACCATTCTTACCTGCTGGAACACAAATAAGTTTTCTCTTATTTTTATCATACAATACTCCATCTTCAGATGAATAAATAGAATTATCAGAAACCACATTTATGCTTGACAACACATCACATGACCCAAATGCATTTTTTTCAATATTTGTGACACTTGATGGTATTTCTATGTGTGTCAAGCCGCTACAATCATAAAACGCTTCATATCCTATACTTATCACACTCGATGGAATCTTAATGCTTGTCAAGCCACTACATCCCCAAAATGCATTATTCCCTATGCTAGTCACACTCGATGGAATATCTATGCTTATCAAACCACTGCACCCCCAAAACGCAGATTCTCCTATGCTTGTCACACTCGATGGAATTTTTATACTTAATTCTCCAATACTCGTAAGAGGATAAGAAAAAACATCAATTTGAATCTTGGAAGGGATAACGACCGATTTCAACTCTTTATACGATTCATCATATATCACCTCCGCCGTAGTATCTGAAGAGATATGATACCACAGTGGAGAAACAAAAACGTCCCCATTCCCATCAATTTTCACATCAGTGCCATTCTGATTCTCCTTCAATTGGGTTTCAGGCTCTGCGACAACAGATATACATATCAAAGCCAACAACAGCGGCACAAGTAGTTTCTTCAGCATAGCGTATTAATTATTATTATATTGTCACAAAAGTAGGAAATAAAATGAAACAATAAGTGGTTGAGGATGGATGATTGAGGATGGATGAGGAATGATTATGTATTGCCTTCCAGGCAAAGATTGGGCATTGTGGATTTCATACCCCGGGACTTCATCCCGGGTTACTTACGCTCCGCTATATGGCGTCT
>OCTX014525804.1_pt1 | contig 43593 bp, 57 predicted proteins | sample 1539691 | NCBI WGS metagenome assembly OCTX01 (sample SAMN02144231, study PRJEB22623) | gut metagenome | biome: sheep rumen | host: Ovis aries | place: New Zealand
TATATGACGTTATCCGATAGTGCGGCTTATCGCAATATTATCGGTTGCTTAATGTATCAGCCTCAATTACTTTTGGAATATTCGGATATTAATCCAGTAGATTTTGATTTTAAACCCGCGCGCGTATGTTTCAATACAATTAAAAAGATGTATGAAGCGGGTGCAACTGAACTATCTGTACTTGAAATAGACCAAGAGATTGAACGTAATGGCGGTGCGGCATTACAGATTTATAAAGGCGAAGGTGGACTAGACTTCGTAAAAAATGCATATGAGTCCGCGAACTTAGGCAACTTTAAATTTTATTATGAACGACTTAAAAAGTGTTCATTATTGAGAAAATTACAACGTGCAAATTATGATATTAGTGAGTTTTATGTTGATGAAAAGAGTACAGTAGATCCGGCAAGAGAACAACAGATAATACAACATTTAAATGAATCATCATTAGAGGATATATTAAATAGTGTAGAAAAGAATTATTCTGAGATAAGAAATGAGTTTTTAAATGGCGGCCGCCTGAAAGGCGATCCCGCAGAAGGAGTATTTAAATTAATTGAGGACTTGCGGGAATCTCCTAGTATTGGTCCAAGTCTGGAAGGTAAAATATTTAGTTCTGTTTGTCGTGGTGCAAGAGATGGATGTTTCTTCTTAAAGAGTGCTAGCACAAGCGCAGGTAAATCTCGTACAAGTATTTTTGATGCTTGTCATCTCGCATATCCGAAGCGATGGTCGCATACAAAGCAAGCATTTATTGAAGAAGTGGATGCAGTGGGTGATCCGCGCGAACCCCGTAAAGTATTGTTCATCGTAACAGAAATGGATAAAGAAGAGATTCAGACAATTATGTTAGCATATTTGTCTGGAGTAGATGAAGATCATATTCTAACCGGTAAGTATGAATTAGGAGAATTGACTCGAGTAAAATGCGCCGGTAAGATTATGGAAGAATATAGCGGATATTTTCTTATTGAAGAAATTAGCGACCCGAATCTTCAAAATGTAGAAGCGACAATTAGAAAATATGCGACAGTGGATAATGTGAAATATGTGTTTTTCGACTATATTCATAGTACTGCGAGTATGATTTCACAATTCAGTAGAAATAATGTGCGCGAAGATGTTATACTTATGATGATGGCAAATTAGCTAAAACAGGTAGCAAAAGATTATAACTTATTTATCTTTTCTGCAACACAGGTAAATGCACTTGCGATGAATGATGAAGAAATGGCCTTTAAGGATGAGAAAACGATTCGTGGTGCGAAAAGTATAGCTGATAAAGCAGACGTAGGATATGTAATGACTCGTATTTCAGATAAAGGATGGAATGCGATATTGCCAGGATTAAGAGTTGCCGCAAGAGAAGGAATTATTTCAACTGATATTTTTGATAATAGACCAACTCATGTATTAGATATCTATAAAATGCGGCGAGGTCGTTATAAAATGGTTCGTATCTGGACAAGATTACATTTAGGTACGGGAGAGCGTGAAGATTTATTTATTACAACAGCAGAAAATCAGCCAATAAATGAACCGATTGATTTGTTTTCAAGTAATGGAGAACGAGTAATTAAAATATAGGAAGGGGAGTAATAAATGCTCACCACGTTACAAGGTGCGGATGAAGAACTTGAATTGATGGATATTAGTTTACAAGATATCGTTAATTCAATTACACTAGAAGATGTTCGTACTTTTCTAGAAGGATTAGGCGTAGAGCAGATTGCAATGTATGAAGATAAAGGGTATTTGATATGCCCAACTATCTGTCATAATCCATTAGAAGAAGCTGAATCTATGAAATTGTATTGGTATCAGAACAATAAAATATTTCGTTGCTATACTGAATGTAATGAAGCAATGTCTATATTTACCCTATATCAAAAGTTTATGCAGATTAATTACCATAAGGTAAGCTTTGAAGAAGCGGTTGATTATGTTAAAAAATGTGTTAAACATTTAATAATAACAGGTACGAAAAAGTATCGCTCTGATTTTAATATAGATAAATACAAGTTTGATTCTTCTATTCCGTATTTAACAAAGTATCCTAAAACAATGCTAACATATTTTCCAGCATATCATCATCCATTGTGGTTAAAGGATGGGATTAAACCTGAAATTATGGATAAATTCCATATTGGTTTCTCTCTCGCGCAAAATAAAATAACAATTCCCCATTTGGATATAGATGGGAATTTGGTAGGCATTCGCGCGCGTACCCTTGATAAAGAAGAAGCGGAGCTATATGGTAAATATCGTCCATTACAACTTGGAAGCATATTATACGCTCATCCTCTTCATTTTAATCTTTATGGGATATATGAACATCAAGAAGCAATTCGGAAGCGCCAAAGCGCAATTATTGTAGAAGGCGAAAAATCCGTTCTTCTTGATGATGGATATTATGGGCAATGGGCGAATGCGGTTGCTTGTTGCGGATCTAAAATAAATAAATATCAAATTAACTTATTAACAAATATATTGGGTGCGAATGAGATTACAATCGCATTCGATAAAGAATATACAGATTGGCGTACTGAAAAGGCGCGTGAATATAGAAAAAGAATTGAAGCGGCCTGCCGCAAGTATGCAGGTCAAGCAACTTTTTATTATATATGGGATATGGATAATCTACTTGAAGAAAAAGATTCTCCATATGATAAAGGAAAAGAAGTATTTGAACAGTTATATAGAACTAGAATAAGAGTGAGGTAAGGAATGACATATGAAATATAAGCTAAAGAAAAACTATACGACTGACCCAGAAGCTGCGCTAGAAGAAATTCTAAGAGACCGCGGCGTTACTGATATTGAAAATTTTATGTATCCATCGTCTATCTGCGAACTTAATCCATATTTATTAGATAATATTGAAGCTGCCGCGGATCGACTGCTATATCACCTACGAAAAAATAACTCATTGCTATTTGTTGTAGATGCTGATGCGGATGGATTTACAAGCAGTGCTATCTTGTGGTTGTATATAAAGCATATTTTCCCCAATGCTAATTTACATTTTACTGTACATACACATAAGCAGCATGGGCTTGATGATAAAATTGACTGGCTTGAAGATAATCCCGATTATGATTTGGTTCTTTGCCCTGATTCAAGCAGCTATGATAAAGAAGAACATCGACGCCTCGGAGAATTAGGGATGGATGTTATTGTTCTTGATCATCACGAACAAGAATATGATTAGGCAGGCAATCCAGTTATTTCAGATTCTCCAAATACGATTATAGTAAATAACCAGCTTTCGCCAGATTATCCAAATAAATCATTATGCGGCGCGGGAGTAGTATATAAGTTTTGCGAAGTATTGGATGATATTCTAGGAATTGATCAAGCTCAGAATTATATGGATCTTGCCGCATTAGGCGAAATTGCCGATGTTATGGATAGAACGGATACTGAAACTAATTATATTATGATGGAAGGATTATCATATATCCGTAATGAAGGATTTAAAACTCTAATTGAAGCGCAGGCTTTCTCTTTAAAGGAAAAAGCTGTTTACCCCTATACGGGATTAACTCCAATTGATATTGCCTTCTATATTGCTCCCCTTATTAATGCTATTACTCGCGTAGGTACTATGGAAGAAAAAGAAGCAATGTTCTATTGCTTTATTGAGCCTAGGCGTGAAATGAAGAGCACAAAGCGTGGCGCAAAGCCTGATGATATTGAATATGCGGCAGAGCAGACCGCGCGCGTAGGTAAAAACGCAAAAGCACGGCAAGACCGGTTAAAGGAACAAGCACTCGGTATCGTAGATTTCAAAATCCAAAAAGATTGTTTGGATGATAATAATATTATTTTAGTAGAGCTAGATAATTCTGATAACATTCCACAAGAACTTACTGGTTTAATTGCTATGAATGTTGTTAGTAAATATCATAAGCCAGTTATGATTGGCCGCCGCAATAATAAGAATGAGATTCAAGGAAGTATTCGCTCTGATGGAAACTTCGCGGGGTTGCCTAGTTTTAAGAAGTTTTTGGAAGATAGCAAATTACTTAATTATACTGCCGGGCATGATAATGCTTGCGGATGGGGTTTAAATGGAAATAAGGTGGATTCTCTTATTGAATACGCCAATAAGCATTTAAGCGCATCAGACTTTGAAAATTGCTATCTTGTAGATTACATCTTAAAGGCATCAGATTATAATGATGAGCTTATTGCCGCGCTTTCCTCTCATCCTGAGTATTTCGGCAATCATGTTGATGAAGTACGAATTGTAGTAGAAAATATTCCACTAATGAGTGTCATGCCTATGGGCGCGAATAAGGATAGTATGAAGATTTCATATAATAATGTTGACTATGTGCGCTTCAAGGATTCAGACTTTGTAGAGCAGGTAATGGAAGATAGGACAAAGCTACTTACTATCTATGGACGCGGAAATCTTAATACATTCAATGGACGTACTTCAGTTCAAGTATTTATTGATGATTATGAGCTCAAGGAAGATAATAGTAAATATGACTTTTGACTTTTAATAAAATTTATGATATAATTGATATAGATAAGGAGGAATGTGAATGCTAAAGTATCCGGGAAGTTTGCATAATCACACCATGTATAGTAATGAAACATTGCGTGATAGTACAAACCGAGTTGAAGATTTGTTTAATCTGGCATTTGAACTTAGACATGAGTGTGTAGCAATAACCGATCACGAAACTATATCAAGTTATATTAAGGCAGAGAAATATTATAAGAAGGTTAAGAAAGAGCATCCGGATTTTAAACTTATTAGAGGAAATGAAATCTATCTGACCCGTAATGGTTTGAGCGCGAAGAACTTTGATAGAACGAAAGATAGATACTTTCACTTCATCCTTCTGTGTAAGGATTTGGAAGGATATCATCAGATTTGTGAGTTATCAACTCGCGCATGGAATCGTTCATATATGAGTAGAAAGTTGCGGCGGCGTCCGACATATTATTCTGACTTAAAAGAAATTGTAAAGCCGAATCAAGGGCATTTGATTGCAAGTAGTGCATGTTTGGGTTCTCAGTTAGATAAGTTTCTTCTTCAATATATGGATACAGATGATGAAGAATTTTATGAAACAGCAAAACGTTGGTGTTTATATATTGAAGATATTTTTGGTAAAGGAAATTTCTATTTGGAGATGCAGCCTTCAAATGGAAAAGAACAAGTATTTGTAAATAAACAGCTTTTGAAGATTAGTAAAGAGCTTGGAATTAAATATATAATTACAACCGATAGCCATTATGGAAGGCCAGAAGATGCGGCGGTTCATGAAGCATTTCTTAATTCGCAGGACGGTGAGCGTGAAGTTCGTTCATTTTATGCGACAACTTATATGATGTCGGATGAAGAAATTAGAAGTTTCTTTCCGTATTTAAATGAAGATGAACTTCAAGCCGCGTATTCATCCATCAAAGAAATTAAAGATAGATGTGAAGATTTTAGTGTTTTGAAGCCATTGAAAATTCCAAATCTACCATGGCGTAAATTTCACGAAGTACTACCTGAAGAATTACAAGTAATGGAAAAGTTCATGCCGGCAATAAAGAAATTTTATTTGTCAGAGTATAAAGCAGATAATGAATTAGTAAAAGCATTACTTGAAGGGTTAAGAAAGCACCAGGATCTTCAAAACGATGAGGCTTATGCCGCATTAAATGAATGCCTCGAAATGACTTGGCAATCATCACAGGTGAATAAAGCGCAATGGTCAGCATACTTCCTCAATCTTCAAAAGATTATAGATGAATGTTGGAACGCTGGTAGTATTGTTCTTCCGGCCCGAGGTTCTGGTGGCGGATTTGTTCTTCTATATGCATTGGATATTATTCAGATAAATTGCCTGCGCGAAAAGACAAAGATGTATCCTTGGCGTTTCCTAAATCCTTCCCGTGTCTCTGTCCTTGATATTGACGTTGATATTGAAGGACTTCGACGTGGGCAGGTTCTAGAATATCTTAGAAAAGTATATGGTGAAAATCGAGTATCGAATGTAGCAACTTTTAGAACCGAAAAGTCTCGTTCAGCCATTCTAACGGCGGCAAGAGGTTTAGGAATTGATGTTGATGAAGCATCTTACATTGCAAATTTGATTAGCGCTGAACGTGGCCAGTCATATACATTAAAGCAAATGTATTATGGAGATGAAGAAGCAGGAATTGAGCCGAATCAGACTTTTATAAATGAAATTAGTAAATATCCACAATTATGGGAAGTAGCAAGTCGTATTGAAGGATTGATTTGTGGTGTAGGTATCCATGCGGGCGGAGTTGTATTTAAAGATGAAGACTTCACAGAATCGAGTGCATTGATGCGTGCGCCCGATGGAACAATAATTACTCAGTTTGAGCTGCATGATTTGGAAGATGTTTCTGAAATCAAGATGGACTTGCTGAGTGTTGAAGCCGCAGATAAGATACATACTTGTTTGGACTTGTTAGTAGAACAAGGATATGTTGAGAAAAAAGCAACATTGCGCGAAACCTATGAATCGGTTTTAAATGTATATAAAATAAATCGTGATGATAAGAAGATGTGGGACATGATTCAGCATCACGAAATTGTTAGTTTGTTTCAGATGGAACAACAATCTGGGACAAGGGGAATTGCATTAACTCATCCAAGAAATGTTGATGAATTGGCAGTATTAAACTCAGTAATTCGTCTAATGGCAACCGAGAAAGGCGCGGAAAGTCCATTGGATAAGTACGCGAGATTCCGTTTTCATCCGAATGATTGGGAACATGAAATGATTCGATATGGATTGACAGATGAAGAGCGTGCGATTCTACATAGAGAATTAGATATTTCTGATGGTATGTCAATTACACAGGAACAGTTCATGCAATTGGTTCAATTGCCGGAATGTGGCGGTTGGGATTTGCAATGGGCTGATAGGCTGAGAAAGAGTATTGCGAAGAAGAATCCGAAAGAGTATGAACAACTAACGGCTGAGTTCTTCGCGCGAGTAAAAGAAAAACATCTTAATGAAAAATTCTGTACATATGTATGGAATGTCGAGGTTGCACTAAGCCGTGGTTATGGCTTTAATGCAAGTCATACTTATGCTTATTCTATGGTTGCTTTGCAAGAAATGAATCTTGCGCGATTTTATCCTATCATTTTCTGGAATACAGCGAACTTAATTGTAGATAGCGGCGGTTCTCAAAGTATTGAATATGATGAAGAAGGCGAAGCATCAATTGTAGTTGACGCGGCCCCGGATGAAGATATGGATGAAGAAGAACTTGAAGAATGGGAAGAAGAAAATGAAGTAATCGAGGGAGAAAAGGAAGATAAGAAGAAAGAGAAAACTAAATCAGTAGATTATGGTAAGGTAGCATCAGCAATCGGAAAGTTTAGTACTTATGGTATTAAGGTTTCGCCGCCAGACATCAATTCTTCTTCATTTACTTTTACTCCAGTAGTCGAAGACAATGCGATTCTATATGGGTTGCGCGGAATTACGAGATTATCTACTTCAATTATTAAAGATATTATCGCAAAGCGTCCATTTACTTCATTAACTGATTTCTTAGAGCGAGTTAAAATAAATAAAATTCAAATGACAAATCTCATCAAGTGCGGTGCATTTGATAAGATGATGAATGAACCGCGCGAAAAGATTATGGCAGATTATATTGATATGGTGGCAGATAGTAAGCAAAGACTAACATTGCAGAATATGCAGATGTTAATCAATAAAAATCTGATACCAGAAGATATGAAGTTCTATCAGAAATTATTCTTGTTTAATAAGTTTTTAAAGACTTGTAAGAATGAGGATAATTATGAATTAAATGAAGCCGCCGCGAACTTTATTGGAAACAATTTTAGTGCAGACTTAATTAATAATGGAACACAGATTCCGCAGATTCGTTGGGATAATGTATATAAAAAGGCCATGGAGCCAATGCGAATTTATTTGAAAGAGAATAAAGATACAGTATTAAAGGCTTTAAATGATTCTCTTTATCAGGAAGTATATGATAAGTATGCGGCTGGAAATATTTCTCATTGGGAAATGGAGTCTGTGTCTTTCTATAGTCATGAACACGAATTGGCGGCCGCAGCTCATAATTATGATGACTTCTTTACTTTACCAGAAGAGCCAGAAATTGAATATACATTTACTGGTCGGGATGGAAATGAAGTAAGAGTGTTTAAACTTCATCGGATTATCGGCACAGTAATTGATAAGAATAAGTTAAAGAATACAGTTACGTTATTAACTCCAACTGGAGTAGTGAATGTAAAGGTTTATAAAAATCAGTATGCAATATATGATAAGCAATTATCTCAGAAAGGTGAAGACGGCGTAAAGCACGTTATCGAAAAAAGTTGGTTTTCGCGCGGCACACTGCTAATGGTACAAGGTATTCGTCGGAATGCTGACTTCGTACCTAAGAAACGGAAGGACTCATTTTATCCGGTGATTTCAAAGATTGTAAATATAGATGAAGATGGAATCTTAGAATTCCAGACTCAAAGAATGGAGGTGGAAGGATGATCGGCCTTGTAGATTTAAATCTACAGAAGGCGGAAAAATCTCTTCCGCCTCCTAATTTAGAAATTATGAAGCTTGCGGAATATTACAAACGAGAAGAAAATAAGTACTGCCGCCTAATCAATTTAGATGAGACAGAATTTACTGGATATGAAAAAATCTATATCTTCAGTGAAAATGATAACTGTATTAATATTCCTGAAGCTTTTAGGCGGTCTGATAATATAATATTAGGCGGCTCCGCTTTTACTAATAAAAAATATATTCCTTTTGAAAACGAACTAATTGATTATACTTTACCTCGCCCAGCAATCTATAGTAATTTCCTTAAGGAAAAATATTAGGCGGGTGAAGATGAAAATCGTATTGAACATATTTTAGATGATACTTATTATCGCCGTTTTGCAGGAGATAAGGAGCTTCCTATTCCTCCTATTATGCGGCGAAAACGTGTATATATTTATGACAGAGATTTCTTTACACCGGGCTGGGAAGATGTAATTACCGACATTTCCGAGCACAAACCCTCTTCTGTAAATTTTATTCATTCAGTACATTTTTATAAGCTCTCTGATTTTTTTAAGGCGCGTGAAAATGAAATAATAAGTAAAAGTAATGATGCTTTTTTAGATATTAATATTCCATTGAAAGATACTGATTATATGATGCATCATTATAAAAATAAATTACTTGAACTAATATCGCCTACATCAGCTGTTTATCTTTCTATTGGTGGTTCATATTACTATCAGATAGAGTATTATAAAAATTTTATATATAAAATGAATTTACTGTATAGCTTATGGTCTAATAGAATTCCTATTAGATTAAAGTATGAAGAACCAACACTTGGCTGCTTTGACCCGCTCAAAGATTTATCTCGTCTAGTGGCTCAATGGTCAAGCAGCCCATTAAGAAAGTCTCAAACAATATATGAGCGTATGCCAAAGAATACAAAGGTTGAAAGCATTCAAGCCGCAAAAGAGCAAGCTCGTATATTGGTAGAAAAATTTCCTCAGCAACAAATTTTATTTATGCAGACAACTGCATCATTATCAAAAATGGGAAGGTGGATTAAATGACAAGTGAAGAAGTAAAATCTAAGTATCAAAAACTTAGTGTAGAACTTAAAGAAGCATTATCTCGTATGGAACGTAGCGATCGTGTATTTATTATACGAGATGAGATTAAAGAACTACAAGATATGTGTCCTCATAGTAATGGTAATTATGATTTTTCAGACCAAGATAATTGTCCCTATTGTGGAAAAAAGTTTAGGAAGTGAGATTATGGATTTACAGATACGTAAACGTACCGGCGAATTAGTACCATTTGATGGTGAAAAAATAGAGACAGCAATATGTAAAGCATGGCATGAAATTTATCCAACAAAAACTGGTAAACCCGATTATGCTGAAGAGATTGCTAAAGAAATTGAAAATATTGCGCTTGATGTAAGAAAAGAAGTAGAAGAGCCGCTTGGCGTTGAAGATATTCAAGAACTAGTAGAAGATTATTTAACTGACCATGATAGAATAGTAGGTAAAGCCTATATTAAGTATAGATATAAACATGGTATAATGCGCGCGAACTCTACTGAATTTATTCGTGCAATTAGTGAAAAACTAAGAGCGACTAACGTACAGAATCAAAATGCCAATATTGATGAGCATTCATTCGGCGGCCGCGTAGGTGAAGCCTCTGATGAAATGATGAAACAATATGCGTTAGATTATTGTATGTCCGATATGGCCCGTAATAATCATCTAAATAATGAAATTTATATTCATGATTTAAGCGCATATGCGGTTGGTATGCATAATTGTCTGAGTATTCCATTTGATGATTTACTAGCTAAGGGATTTAATACAAGACAAACTGATGTGCGTCCTGCCAATTCTATTAATACTGCTTTCCAACTTGTAGCAGTTATATTCCAGCTTCAATCTCTAATGCAGTTTGGCGGCGTTAGTGCCACGCATTTAGATTGGACTATGGTGCCTTATGTTAGAAAGAGTTTTTGGAAACACTTTAAAGATGGATTAAAATGGTTTGATGAAGGAAATGAAGCGCATTATTTTGCTAATGTAGATATTAGTAAAATGCCTATTGAAGCATATTATCATACTTCCGTTGATGAGCAATGTGTATCCTTAGTACAAACTGCGAAAGTAACAAAAGCTTATAAATATGCAATAGAAATGACGGAACGCGAACTTCAGCAAGCAGTCGAGGGAATGTACCACAACCTTAATACACTTCAATCTAGAAGCGGAAATCAATTACCTTTTACATCCATCAACTATGGCACTTGTACATTACCGGAAGGTCGTATGGTAATTAAGGCATTGCTAGAAGGTTCGATTAAAGGCGTTGGTAAATATCATAAGACACCTATATTCCCATGTGGTATTTTCCAACTTGGAAAGGGCATTAACCGCGCACCTGGTGATCCGAACTATGACTTATATCAGCTTGCGCTTGAATCTACCGCTAAACGTATTTATCCTAACTATGCTAATATTGACTGGTCTGGAAATGCAGGGTATGATCCAAACGATCCAACAACGTATTTCAGTACAATGGGATGTCGTACAGCAAATGGCGCAGACATAAATGTAGAACCCGGCGTGAATCCTCAACGTAAAGATGGCCGCGGCAATATTTGTCCTGTTACTATTATTATGCCGACATTGGCAATGGAAGCAAAACAACAGGCTATTGATAGAGTTATGTATGAAGAAATTATGGATGCAGAAGAAAAAGATTATATAGAAGAATTCATGCGATTACTAGATCAAAAAATCCATGAAGCAAAAGATATGCTTCTTGAACGCTTTGAATGGATTTGTAAGCAGTCTCCCGCATCCGCCAAGTTTATGTACGAAAATAATACAATGCTAGGTTATCACCCAGAAGAAGGTATTCGCTCTGCATTGAAACACGGCACTATTGTTATCGGACAACTAGGGCTCGCGGAAACCCTTCAAATCTTAATTGGCTGCGATCACACTACCGAAAAAGGAATGGAACTCGCTAAGAGGATCGAGCAGCTATTTAAAGATAGGTGTGCAGAGTTTAAGAAAGAATATAAACTAAACTTTGGCGTATATTATACTCCCGCCGAAAATCTATGCTATACAGCTATGAAGAAATTTAAGGCCAAATATGGTGAAATTGAGAATGTTTCAGATCACGAATATTTTACTAATAGCATTCATGTACCAGTATGGCATGATATCTCAGTATTTGATAAAATTGATATTGAGAGCCAATTAACAGGGTATTCTAGTGCTGGATGTATTACATATGTAGAAGTTCCTTCTGGTGTAAAGAATAATATTCCCGCGCTTGAAACTATTGTAAATTATGCTATGGACCATGACATACCGTATTTTGCTTTAAATGTGCCGCTAGATATGTGTAATGATTGCGGCTATCAGGATGAGATTGGAGAAACCTGTCCTGAATGTGGCAGTAAGAATATTTCAAGACTTAGACGCGTAACCGGATACCTTACTGGTTCCTATAAAGATGCTTTCAACTGGGGCAAGCAGAAAGAAGTTGAAGCACGCGTAAAACATATACATTAATGAGTAAAATTGCAGGAATTTATTGGGATGATACCGCGGCTGCGCCCGGTATCTCCCTCTCCGTGTATTTTTCGGGATGTCATTTCCATTGCCCCGGATGTCATAATCCCGAAGCACAAGATTTTAACTATGGTGAAGAATATGGATTAGATATTCGCCAAGAGATTATGCAGAAGCTTAATAAAAATGGAGTAATGCGTTCTCTTAGTATTCTTGGCGGCGAACCACTAGCCGATGAGAACTTAGAAGATGTAATGAATTTAATTGGTTGGTGTAAGCTAGATTATCCAGATTTAAAAATCTATTTATGGACAGGCTATACAATGGAAGAATTAGAAAAGCGCGACAATCGTACTTTGGATCATATTCTACATAATATTACTTGTCTAATAGATGGCCGCTATGAGCAGGATAAACGCGATACCACGCTGCCGCTTCGTGGCTCTTCGAACCAACGAATAATTAATATGGAGAAATATTATGAAGAAGGACATATATAAATCAATACTTGCTGGAATGGCAATTGCGTTAGGCTGCTGGATGTATCTAGCAGCTCCTAATGCAGTGGTTGGTGCTTTTCTATTTTCATGCGGATTACTTACCGTTCGTTTATATAAATTAAATTTGTTTACTGGTAAAATCCAATTTATGGTGACTAAACAATATCCTTGGTATTTTTACTTAATAGTATTACTTGGCAATATAGCAGGTGTGTCATTAATGGCATTACTTGCGCATAATAATGCGTCTGCAACTATCGCAGCTGCAAAGCTCTCACAACCAATATGGGAAGCCGCCGCGAAAGGAATTGGATGCGGCATGTTAATGTCAATTGCTACTTATGAAAAATCTCCATTATGGATGTGTTTTCCATGCGTAATGGGATTTATCCTTGGTGGCTTTAATCACTGCATTGCCGATGCTTATTATATGATTGCGGCAGGCACTATTGGATTGCCATTAATCGGCACCATTATTGGCAACATATTCGGTGGAGTTATTTTTAGTAATTTAATAGAACCAAATACTTGACATTTCCCCAGAAATCTGATATAATTAAGTATCAAAAGAAAAAGGTGATGATATGGTTGTAGTATTAATTATCTGTTTAGTTATTATCGGATTTCTGGGGTATAAACTTTATCAGAAAAAAGAAATTGATAATTCACTCTTAGATGAATATCATGAATAGTTAAGCAATATAAAAAATGATATAATGCTTAATAAACAAGAGTTAGATTAGTATAATAAAAAAGCAATAGAACTTTAGCTACAAGTAAATACAGAATAGCGACGGTTAGCTGATATGCGTAATTAGTTAGATAGCGCACAAACAAGCCTTACTGATGCCAGAGATGAATATCATCACCTAGTTAATGACCGCATGAAAGAAATTGACCAATTGATGGATGAATAGCAGCAACGGCGCCAAGAATCATTAAATGAAACATTTAATTAGAAAAAAGCGTGTCTGCAATCTGAGTTAGCTGAAACTTTAAAAGAGTGTGATAAGTAGGCTGAAGAAGCTAAGAAATGGATGGCTGACCAAATAGAAGAAGCTTAGGCTAAAGTTAAAGAATATTAGCTTGCAGAAGAACAATAGCGCGAACGTTTTCTTAGTTTGCGAAAGCCTTTGCTCCAATATGAAATGGATAAGTAGGCAAAATTATTCTATACGATATAGTTGCCTGAAGAATATAGAGATGACATTGAATTCTTGCTAACTACTGTCGCTGCGAAAGTATAGCATCCAGATATTATCTCAAAATTAGTTTGGGCTGAATACGTAAAGCCCAATTTAGATGACACTTTCAAACGCATAGAAATTAAGGCTGAACCGGGTATCTATAAATTAACTAATTTAGATAGCGGGAAAGCTTATATTGGAAAAAGCACAGATATAAAGAAACGAATTGCGGATCATTTTAAGTCTGCTATTGGTATTAAGAGTATTGCAGACCAAGTAGTACATCATGAAATATTAAAAACTGGGTTCTGGAACTGGTCAATCGAGGTACTTACTTACTGTGATAAAGACAAACTTTCAGAACTTGAGAAATATTACATTGAATTTTTTGATACTCAGACATTCGGATATAATCGTAATGCAGGAGGATAAATGGAACATAACGAAATAAATGAGTTACCTAAACGTAATGATTTAATTCAAAGATTTTCTGAAATTCAGGGTATAACTTATGAAGAAGCAGAGCAAGAAATTGGCGCCGAAACTGATGAAGAAATTATGCGGAAAATTACAGACTTTACAATTAAGAAAATAAATGGCGGCGTCAAACTTAATCGCGCTCAACGGCGCGCACTAGCAAAGAAGAGTAAGGGCAATAAAACAGTCCCAAAATCTCAAATTGACGAGATTAATGAAACTGCTACAAAGCTTAATTATATAGATTTAATTCAAAAGCTAAGAAATTTAAATGAGAAGAAAGCAAAGGAGATTGAAGAAAATGGCGAGTCAACTACTGAAGAGAACTGAAGTTTATCGAGTGGATACGGAAGAAGAGGCAATGAGCATGATTGAGGACGCGAAAAATGGCCAGATGAATGGCGGATATACGCTAACTAAATCCAGTTATGTTCTAAAAACCAAGAAAGCTAAGGGTGAAATCATTGACCAATGGTTTATTACAAGTACTGAAAAAACCTTTAGCGATTAAGGAGGATAAATGAATGAATGAACAATTAATGATGGATCCTAATATTAAATCATTTATGGATTCTATTAATGGATTAAAGAACATGGATGAGAACCTAATTACTGATGATACTCTCCCTACTATTTTAGACAATATAAGTAATGCTTTTTCTAAAGAAGAAGTAAATAATGCAGTTAATCTAATTATTCAAAATCTTGAAACGCATGGTATCACACGAGCAGACGCTCAAGAGTCTGTAACTGCATTAAAAGATTTTGTTAATCAGCTTGTGTATGGTGATGAAATTATTGTTGGAAATAAACGCAAAGTAATTGATAAAGTTATAGAAAAGATGTTTGAAATCTTTGATACTGCTTTTGATAAATATCATTCTTATGCGATTGAATTACCAATTATGTTAGAGGAAGGCGCACAGGCTCCTGCATATGCACATGATAGCGATGCCGCCGCAGATTTATATGCACTAGAAGATACTGATCTAAATGCCCATACATACGGGAATAAGATCCGTACTGGCGTACATATTCAGCTATCAGAAGGCTGGCTAGCAATGATTTTGCCGCGTTCTAGTATCGGCGCGAAGACGCCTTTCCGTCTAAGCAATAGTGTAGGACTTATTGATAGCGGTTATCGTGGAGAACTTGGAGTTCTATATGATAATACTTCTGACGCTAATATGTATATTAAAAAGGGCGATCGTATTGCTCAGATGCTAGTAATGCCTTCTTACCGTTTCAAGGCTAATATTGTAGATTCTCTAGAGGATTCCGACCGCGGTGAAGGTGGCTTCGGCTCTACAGGGACTTAATGGCTAGTATTAATATATATACGGTTCAAAATGCCCTAGAAGCGGAAGGATGGAAACTTTTAAGTGAAAGTTATAAGAATCTAAAAACGCCACTTGATATGCAATGTCCTGAAGGCCATTAGCAATAGCAAACCTTTGAATATTGGCGCAAGCATAAAATTTGCGATATATGCATGGCTGGTGACCCATATAAAGTTAAAAAAAATAAAGTGCCGCCAAAGGGCGAGAATATAACTCGTATTCTTGCTCTTGATGCGGCAACTGGGATTACTGGTTATTCTATATATGATGATAAAGTTCTAGTGGGTTACGGCACATTTAAAACAAGTGCTACACTTCCTGCGGCAGAACGAATTAACAATGTAAAATATTGGCTTAAAGCGGCGCTTAAAGAATGGGAGCCAGACTTTGTAGGCATTGAGAATATATAGCTACAAAGTTACGGGCCTAATAAAGCGCAAACTTAGGTTAAGACATTCCAAACATTAGCTAATCTTTAGGGAGTAATATTAGATACTGTATTTGAAGCATGTATTGATTCTGAGCTGGTATATCCAAGTGAATGGCGCAGTTATTGCGGCATTGGCGATGGAGACCAGCATCGTGAAGCTAGAAAGAAAGCCGCATAGGCTAAAGTAAAAATATGGTATGATATGCAATGTACTGAAGATGAAGCTGATGCAATATGTATTGGAAAATATTTTTGTAATAAGATAAAGGTACATAGTACCTGGGGAGAAATAATATGATTAAATTAACTTTAAAGCAAATTATTGAAGGACAAGAATCTTTACAGAAGTTAAGCAACCAGCCTTTGCGCGGGCGCACTGCATTTCAGATTGGGCGTCTGCTAAAAGAGCTAGAAAATATCCTAAGTGATTATAATGATACTCGTATCAAAACAATTCAGGCATATGCCAAAAAAGATGAAAATGGCGAGTTCGTTATTAATGAAAAAAATGAATATCAGTTTGAACCTGAACAGATGACACTATATTTCCAAGAAATTGAAAAGTTAATTAATGAAGAGCTAGAAATTAATAGCAATCCTATTAAATTTGCCGATATTGAAAATCTAGATTTCACACCTGCCGAAATGACTTTCCTTGAACCTTTCCTAGATGTAGATGAATAAAAAAATAAAGCCCGAGCTTATTGCTCGGGCTATTTTTTTATTTTAGAGAACTTGTATTAGTAGGAGAAACATTATGTACTACTACATCCTCAACCATAAATGTATGAACAGGAGCAACCTATAAATGGTATACCGGTTCATCGGTTAGATCTGGTCGTGGTATAATTTTTTCAATTATTACTTTATCATAAAGATTAGAAATTAAAATATGATTTTCATGAAGAGGTGTAGTCTCAATTTCATACTCTGCTAATGCACGAATTGGATCAATAGCACACCAACCTTCAGTAGTAAGGAAGGGGTGAGATACAGTAACAGTAATAATCTTTCCGGAGGAAAGATACAAATCTACTATTTTCTATTTTCTACCAATAATTTTCTAAATAACAGTTATTTCACCTGGAACAAATTTATGAGTCTATTCATTATAAGCCAATACAGCATCATCTAAATGTAATTTTTCTATTGGTATATATGTTCCATCAACTAAGGTAACTAATGTTCCTGCGGCAAAACATCCGCTTGTTCCACTGCCTACTTTCTTTCCATTAGCATATCCATCAGAATATCCAGCACTATACCCTAATGAATAAACTGTTGAAGCATCGCATGTTACTCCCAAAGTTCTACTCACAGAGCCAGAATGCGCCGTAACAGTTGCTGAATATGAATTTCCAGAACGTATCCATGTGCTACAAGTCATAGAAATACCTGTTGCTATTGAAGCCGCGCCGTTTCTAAAAACATCACTAATATTAACTGTATAAGATCGTTTTGTTCCATACCCACTTGTTACCGTAAAACTACAAGTGGAATTATTATGAGTAGAAGACCACTTTGAAGTTTCGTTTTGACTTGGTAATGAGCCTGCCGCCGCCATAGCATTTTGATAAGCAGCCATAGCGGCAATATTAAAATTTGCAGTTGTACCATCTAATCTTGTTAAGGTAAATGTACCCGCAGCACTATTAGCTGTAATATCTGTAAAGCATCTAGCATAATCAGAAAGATTATGTCTTGTAGAGCCTACATAGAAATAGTTATCATTATCTAATTTAGTATTAGAAATAGTACCACCCTATATTTTCTCCTCATCAAAAGAGAAAGACCCAAGAGTACCATTATTCATAGAAACTTTTCCTGTTTCTGCTACAATAGAGAATGTTGGCGTAAACGAAACTGGCGTAAGTACCGTATCATTAGCCAATGTTACTGAAGTAAGCTAGTCTTCACGATGTTCTATAATTACATCTGCATTTTTAAGTTCATCTGGTAAGTTAACATACCAAGGAGAATTAACTGAAGTCCCATAATCATAAACAAGACTATTTCCTTGTTTATCTGTAATAGGTGTATTTGCTGATGCACTAGGCATAACATAAATTGCCGTAGTTGTAATTATGTTAGTAGAACCACCATCAGTATAATTAGCATTTTCATAATAATATGTTCCATCCGCTCTTTGTAATAATCGGCCGGTACCAGTATGTTCTGTTCCGTTAATATTCTCTGGAATGGCAGCGGTGATAGTTTTAACATACCGCGGAGAAACAGATATTAAAGTTGGCTAATACTGCAGAACAGTATAATCTAATTCATCTGAATAAGTAAATTCAGATGCATTAAAAGCATTAATATAATAAGTTTGCCCTTCTGAAGTATAAGCATAATATGTTTCATTATTATAACTAATAGACTATAGCGCATTTTCTGCTTTAGTTAAGAATATACCGCTAACTAGATTATTTCCAGCATTGCTAACAATATTAATATTATTACTTTGTAATAGGTTACTACCTATTGCCCAGCCGCCAATTTTACCAGCATGCGCGAAAACCTACCCATATAAAGTTAAATCTCCTGTATCAGGGTCAGCATAAAATACATCATCACCGTTCCAATTACGTAAGATTAAACCATCCCAACTTAATTCTGCTCTTACAACTTCATGTATTATTTTACCGTTACTTTCTTTACCAATAGTTATATAAGAAGGATTAGCTTTATCTGTTCTATCGACAACCTACGCGCCATCTCGTGCTATTAAGAACAAACCATCCTCATTATATTGTACATACTAATTAAAATCAATTGTATCTGTACCTTTTGCATTTAAGTTGATTGCTAATGAGGAATTGGGTAAAGGATTTTCATTTTCATCAAATAGATATTTATAATCACTAGCTAGGGATTTATAAGCAAATAGCCCATCTCCATTAAGCTAAAATCTTAGCTAATCTCCAGCATATACTTTAATTTTATTTGTATCTAATTGTCCAGTAGTAATCAAATCAGCATTAATACCAGATGGTAAAATACCAGTATTCCAAATCCAATTTTCATTGGCATCTTTTTGATAAGCAGTAAATATACCACCGCCGCGAATTGCGACTACGCCATCATCACTAGTTGCCCAAATACCATTTTCCTAGTCAATAGTTAAGGAACCCTAGTTAAAGCTATAGTTTAAATCAGCTTTCAGTAAGCTGGCCTATAAGGTATCTGCTTTAATTTCACCATTAGGCGCAAACGCGCGCAAACCAGTATTTAATAGTCCTTCATTCTTTTTCATTGACTCTGTTTGGACTACCATTGTTGTGAAGATATCTTCAAATTTAGTTTCATAATTCTTTATTTCTAACGAATCTTCCCAACATTTATCTAGCTTTAAAGTAATCTTAGAAATATAGCCGTGCACATCTTCAAACTTCAGTTCATAGTCATTAATATGCACGATACGATTTAACATTCTATAGGCAATATGCGAAAATGCCGGATTGAGTAAAGCTAGCTCAACATCATAAGTAACTTTTGGATAAGCATTTTCGCGCATAATTTCTAACGCATCTAAATATATAGATACATCTGCATTAGATAATACATACTATACAGAAAAAGTTTTATCGGTAGTACTACCATACTAGAATACCTTTTCTAGCTTCGGTGTAATATAATAACCTGTAGTTACTTCATCGCCATTGCGCCGCTCATCTACTAATACACTAAAGTCTTCATACATAGTAAGACTGTCATGCATAGGATTATCTGGATCATTAACATTAACATTGAGTTTTAATGAATCATCAACTTTTAATTTTAATGAATTAACAAATATACGCGGGACTACTCTACGAATCTAATAAGTTTCAGGCGTGTTATGGTCGCTATCAATTATAGTTCTAATACTTTGACCGTTTACATTTAAGAACTACAAGCCGCTATGATAAACTGAATATTCTATTCTTGCACTATTCTCATCAACAGTAGGAGTAAAGCTTCCTAAAAATGGTGCATAATCTGTATTTCCACCATTAGAAGTAATAAAATCAATCTAATCATCGGTCAATGTTACATCACCAGTAATAATTAATACTGGAATTAACTTAGGCTCACCTGTGCTAGTTGGGTGAGTTGTGTCATAAACATACCCCAGCTCGCATCCTGAACCGAGCTAGAAACTTCTCATACATGTTTCAGTTTGTATTTTCTTTAGCCATTCATCATCATAATTATTACTCTTTTTAATAGCTATTAAGGCATCAACAGTATCTTTATCATAATAAACTAAACTTAAATCATCTAAATGATTTGCAATACTACCTAATGCATCAGATAAATCCACAATTATATGCTATTGCATATCATTATTGATATTAGATGAATAGATAACTGGTTCTTCATTTTCAAATAGCTCAGTGTCCCATACAAATGATAATCCACCAGCGGTTTTATTATCTGTGCCAAATTGAAGAGTTTCATGATAATAATCCCCATAATCATTGTAATCTTCTGGCTACCAGTTACCTTCGCGTAAAGCCGGACCCATCATACGTTCAAAGGCTGTAATATCTTTGCGTTTATTATTTAAAGTCTCTTCCTATATTGCAATTAAGCTATTAGCAGATATTCCTCCAACAATACTCTGATCCGCTCGAGCTATACCTACAATAGCTTCGTCTAAATCTTTTGGATGCTCGCTACCATACAGCTGAAGATTAATATTCTCAATTTTTTCTATTACTTTATCACGGCGCTATAAATCCTAATATAAAGTCTTAGCCCACATAGTAGCAATCTTAGAATAACAAGTAGAAGGAGAATAATTACAAGTAATATATATAGAATTCTAAGTTTCCTCTACCATAATATTCTTAATACGAACTAAATTACCATAATCATCATATACAGGTTGACCTGGAGCAATTAAATCACTTGGAGCCTTCTCAATATAATTAAGCTTTTTATATAACTTTACACTAGCAAAATCTACGCCTTCAAATGGCATATTGATACTTCTACCAGTTTCGCCGCTAACTTGTGTCAATATACACATCTTAGCGTTCATGCCTTCAATTATTATTACATCCGCGCCGCCCGTCAAATCTTTTAAATGCTCTTCTGCATCATTATATCTATCTCTATCTAATGTAATGGCATTTTCTATAATAGTCTATTCAGCTTCCAAATCAGTTAACTCATTCTATAGAGCATTAATACGCGCTTCTAAGTTTTCTAATTGAAGGTTATACGCGCGCATTTTTACTTCAAAAGGCGCAATTGCGTCATACTATTCTTGCGTTAAATTATTAATGGATTTTAAATAATCAAAGTCAAGGATATAATCTTCCTTACTACGATTCGCCTCTACAGACATGATAGATAGAATATTCGTACCATTAGCATTGCTATTAGGCATCCGCACATACATTTTGGTTACTAAATCCATACTATCAATTGTACGACTAATACTAGAAGCACTATAAGGATAGGTTAAATCTAAATGTCCATATGCGTCTATGAAATAATTATTATAATAAATAACCTTGCGACCGATTATCTAATATCTATCATCATATACATATTCATATCTACAGAACACTCCGAAAGTTTCTGCAATCGTTTGTGTAATATTATAAATATTGCTTTCTTCGATTTCAACGTTCCGCATTTTTTCACGGAAAGCATCATTCTTACGAGGAATTAAAGTATTATTTTCTATATCCCAAGATGATGTATATTCTTCTTCATATACCTTATGACTATCGCGCGATAGGGCTTGACTATAAGATGACCAATCCATCTAAACTTCATATACCCAATTGGTTTTATAATACTTATCAATATTTATTTTTGACATAGTAATCTACTATGGTAAATAATATAAATCATTTTCCTATATAAAATCTTCTTGATAAATATCTATTCCTAAAACCTTAAAAGTAGCCTTAATATATTCAAAAGTTTTTCTATCTACTCCCGCGTAAAGGCTATTTACTTTCTCGTTTATATTGGTGCCGAAAACCTTATCGTTCCAGTATTGTATATTATTAATAGGCTTTTCTCCCACCTCTCCATTATCAAACCATTCATTTACTTCATTATAATAAATTTCCGGAGAAAGAGAAATTTTATATCCTATTTTACCTAACTCATGGAAAGCTAAATCTTCTGCGTCAATTTTATACATTGCGGCATCGCCGCTGTGTTCTAATGTTACAGAAGTAACTAAGAATTCCTATACGCCTTCTTCTGGGGTAGTCTTATTATAGACTACCTTTAATTTATGCATATTTGCCTCTAATGGATAATTATCTAGCTAATGCCATAAAGGATTTTCATATTTTTGACCCTATAACCAATACATTTTGGGAATAGAAAAAGTAAGCTTCCCTATTTCACCATTTCCTATAACTACTTCCGGGTCTTGTATCTATCCTTTACAATCCATATTGAACTGCTTTAGGACAGATACAAATCTGTCCTAAAGTGTCCAAATGGTAATTTCATAGCTGCGTATCTCACGAGACTTGTTATTAAAAAATTCAGCCATGATATTCCTCCTTTAACTCTTATAAATACAAATTCTAGAATTCGAAACGAACTGAGAATAAGCCATTCTCTATATTGTGTTTTACATAATAAGCATGTTCTGGATTAGCTTCAGACCAACCCTAAATTTGATATTTATCATCTAACACATTTCTTTCGTCTAATATTAAGTAGTTAGACCGCACCATATTTCCTACATCTTCTTCGGTAGTAACAAAATTATTTACACCATAGTTACTCCATTGAGTTTCAGAATTGGCAATTTCTGTGGCCTATCTGTATTTAAATGTCCCAGTCGCGCGGCCGGTGCGACCATCAAAATTAAAGGAAGCCGGTAATATTTCTCCAGTTTCATCCTTTAGAAGATAAGAAATTCCAGTTTTTATGTCATCTTTAATACTATCAATTGCGCCAGAAATGGTACCTTCGCCGCCCATGGAATCATATTTATCTAATACTCTATTAACCCACGCGCGCACGCCCGGGTGTTTAATATTATCACGAATTTCTTCGCGCAATGCTAACCAAGCCTGTTTATCAGCTACTAAAGTATCTACTAAAATGATTGCTTCATTATAGCTAGCATAAAGATCAGGGAGAGTAAAAGAGAAATTATGCTCTTTGGTAGAAAATAGCTCAATAGTATTATATGGAGGATTGGAATCTGCATATCTATTCCAAGGAGAAGTAATAAGCTTAGTTTCCGAGTTAATAATAGGATAAAGTGTAAAATATAGAGAAACTGGCGCAGGTGCAGTTCCAGCATAATACAAGTTAGCCTTTTCAGATACAGGTAAATCTGTTCCAAAACTATTACCTTCTGTAGAGGTAACATTCGTACCAGCAATTCTCGCTCCGCTAACCTAGTCTTCGCCATTTAAAGTGGCAATAACAGCGCCGCAATAATATTTTTCATATGTACCCGGTGTCTCTCCCGGAAAGCGATAAACATCGCCATACATTATGTCATCACCATTATTAAAATACGCTTCTGCATCAGGGCCATTTTTCCCATTTTTGTACGCTGTAGGCTCGTCAGTACTACCTTCATCCAAAGGAATAGCTTGGGCAATACGATAAGCTAATTTGTATACAACAGTAGCAAACATATCTCCGCCTAAGAATACAGAAGTTTGCGCGGCGCTACCTAATGGAATACCATCCTCATATATAATTTTTAAAGCATCAGGGGAGTTTAATACAGTAGTTATATTATTATTTGCATCAACCCATGACTAATCATAGTATCCTTCATTAGTGTTCTAAATACCTAAGATATTCTATTTCGCATACCAGAAAGGTTCATCCATTACTAACTCTAATGTAATTTCGCCGCGATAGGCAGTGGTGCTAGTAGTATAAGTAATCTCGCCTATATTAAGAGTAGCTTTGGTTTCAAAGGGCAATAAATGTAAAGCAGGCGGATTAGCTACTCGCGCCATAATTGCTCTATTGGGATGCTCAGCTAGAATTAATTCTTTAGTTGCGCCCGCAATAAACCATTTCTTAAAGGCGTCTAAATCCTTTTGGAGTATCTCATCTGTGGCTAAATCAAAAGTAATAGAATTGGTTCTATAATAGGTGCCCCAGTAAAATTGACCTTGAATAGTATCATAAGTAGTAGTTAAATCATCGAAGCTAGCATACCCCTCACGTTCCATTCTATCTTGCGCGGTAGTTGCTATTAAATTAAAATCTTCAATAGGTTTACCGCCATAAGTAAAACTAATAAAAGAGCGCTGCATGAACGGGAGCCGTAAACTCCCGTCATGCGTTGCTTTATAAACCTAGGTACGAGGTAGAGTCGAAGACTCTACCTCATTACCTATTAAAGTTGCATATGTTGCCATTTCTCCTTTTACCTCCTTATACTATTGTTCGCGCTTGTCTTTCGCGCAATACGTAACATTTCAGATAGTGCCTGCTCACCAGCACGACGTGCATCATAATCATTAGCGAGTTGTTGTACGTTCATATTAACAGTTGCATTTTCTATTATAATTCCACTACTATTTGCCTAAGCAATAGAAGATACTGGATTATCTTGATAGGCTTGTTTAAAGGTTAGTAGAAGATTCATGAGAGAGTCAGGTTTATTACCTAAGATGTCATTGCGAAGAGTTGAAGTTTGCTTAGCGGTTAATACGCCTTCTTTAGCATGAACTAAAGCAATCTAATCTTCATCAACCATACCGCCATCGTCAAACTTAGACATAACTGCCTTCCCAGCTGCCATCCAACTCTTTGCTACGTCTTCATTCTTTGTTATAGTTGTCCCGCGACCGGGTTTAGCAATTGCCCATTCGTTTTGTGGAGTTTTAGAATTATTTGAAGTGGGCTTAGCATAACCACATTTTGTACATTTACCATTACTACCATAAGTATGCGGATGTTTATTTAAATTATTAGCATGACCATTACTAAGAATTTGCCGTATGTGACATCCAGACTCTCCATCAGAAACATAAAAAGAATTAACAACAGTTACATTCCCCGTGCCAGACGCAGCTGGCTGTGCCTACGCGGTCTGATGATATTGCTACTACTATTGCGCCTGCGCCGCCGCGGCTGCTTTCCTCGCATTTTCATCAGCAGTATATGCACTCTAAGCTACTTGTGTAGCCTTACTTATATCACGGCTATTTCTATATTCATCATAGAAAGCTTGCTTATATTTACCAGAGCTATCGTAATTTGCGCCATGTAGGGCTACCATTTGATCATTAAATGTCTTATAATCCTTATCCATCTATTGCTATAAAGTCAAATCATACATATTAGCAACAATAGATTTTGTATCGGCTAAATCCGTTTTAAAACTATCCCATTGCTAAGCTTGGAATAACCATTCTCTAAATGTATCCTCGCTCTTAACTGGCGATTGTGCCCAATATTCTGATGTCTTTGCAGCAAGGAAAGCGGCAATATCAGCTGGGCTCTTTGCCATAACATTATATACTTCGCCCCAAAGTAGACCAAATTCCTTTTGATACTCAAGTGTTTGAGTCATAATATCAATTTGGTTGTCCAAACGTTCTAATTGTAAATCAGAAGCTTCCTATAACGCATCTATCTATTGCTATTGTGCTTCAAAATATGCATCCTAAGATTTCTATGCAATCTCCTCATTTAGCTAAGCAATCTAAGAAGCGGAACCGCCAGACCGCGTAAGAATATCACGTTGTCTACGAAGTCGATTAAGCTCATCAGCACTTTCATTCTATGAATATAAGTCACGCTCATTCTCTAAAGCCTTATTTAAACCATCTAAATAAGCTTGATTGGAATCCTCAATTGCATCACGGAGATCTTGTAATTTATCAATTTCACGCTATCTAGATTCTTCGATGGCCTTTAATACATTGTCTTCAACCGCAATCTAATTATCGCGCATTTCGCGCATTAATTCATTAGCTTCTTGCTGCTTTTTAAGGATTTGATCCTTCCCTTCTTGTACCTTATCAGCTAAATCCTGCGTTGTTTCTTTGTATTCATCCATCTTATCTCTGAAGGCTTCAGTTGCAGCTTCATAATAAGATTCCCACTCTTCCTCAGAGATTTGCCCATCATTGTCTGAGTCGGCTTTAATAGCTTCACCATTCGCGCTAGTACGCATATAATCAGCGAAACCGTTAGCAATTAATATATCATACTTTTGCTTATTAGTATAATTTGCGGCTTTCTGGTCATCAAAACCATATAGGTTTTCAAGGAAATCATGGCCGCCTTTAATTGTACGTCCATTTACTCTAAAGTTCGTATTATTGTTCCAAGAGAACTAACCGTTCTCGTCCATAGAGTAAATCCTACCTAGCGGTGTTTTCTTTAAGTTTTCAACACGAGCATTTAAGTATTCTTGCCTACTAATATTTAATTGCTCTTGCGCGGCGATTTCTTCCTGTAAATCTTTTAAAGATTGACGCTAGCTATTATAATAAGCCGTTCCACTCTTCTAGAAATCAGAATTAATTTTTTCACGCAATTGCTATTGATGTGTGATATCCTTTTCTAGTAAGTCAATTTTCTAGGTTAAATTATACCATCTTTCTACGGTGTCAATCCAGGCTCTTGGGTCGACAATCTTATCGCCGCCACCGCCGCCTCCACCACCGCCACCACCGGCAAGGTCGGAAACTGATGCACTCCGTAAAGATTCCCACATAGCGCGCAATTGTTTCAAAGCATTTAATGCGGCAGAAGCACTTGCCATAGCAGGGCCTTCCATATTACCAGTAGCAAAAGCAACTGCATTGCGTTCGTTGGTAACGGCACGGCCGCGTCCAGAAGACATACCATGTTTTAAAAGTTGCTCTGTTTGTAGATGGTTGAAGACAATGGCGTCATCGGCAAGGTCAACCATCTCCGCACCATTTTGACCAGCTACGAAGTAGCGCCCATTGGAAACTACAAGTTCGGGGCCAAGTTCACCCATAAGAGTGCCTTTGGCGCGAGCAAGACCAATATTACCAGCAGCCTTAGTCATGTTTGTATTAGTACCGCCACCGCCACTATTGCCGCCCTTAGTTACAATTGTCTGAGTGGTAGTAAAATCTTTTATCTCTTTTACACCACCAATAGTGTTAATCGTCTAAGTCGTATCAAAATCAGGAATCTCTTCTACCTAACCTTCTGGATGAATTATCTATTTGGTATCTATTGTATCTGGAGCAATAGCATTTTTTGATGTAGACTAATTAATTGGCTAATAATTAAATTTAACGGTTTTATTGCCATTTTCATCATAGCTTTCTGTATAAGGGTTTTTTGAATCATATTGAGGTGTAATAGATACTGTATAAGTTTTCTAATTTAACTACTCTTGAACTGTATCATTAAGCTAAGTTGAAACCTCAACAGATCCTGGATTCGTATCCAGATATGCCTATAAGCTGTCAGCATCTCCAAACTTTAAATCTGCTGGAACAGTAATAGACTAAACCGTAACTTCACCCGTTTCAGAATCAATAGTAGTCCAATCAAGTCTGTAACTATCTGCCGTAACAGTTGCTTCTCCTTCTGCATGCGCTGAAATATTACTACCAGCTTTTATATTACTTAAATCAGTAACTGTTTTATCTCCAGTAATTTTGGTAATTGTTAAAGTAGAGGCTTCGCCTTCAGCATTGGTAATATCAGTAACAGTAAATGTTTCATTTGATTTTAGCGCACCTGTAGTATTTAAAATATTTAACTAACTAATAATTGCAGAAGCTGCAGGAATAGTTAATTGTTTTCCTGCCGTTTGAAGCATCGCCGCAATACTTAATTTAAAATTATCTACACCAGTAATATTTAATGAAGATAAGGTAGCTGACACATCAGCCACAATAGAACCCCAATCTTGCGCTTCAGGCATAGTCGCATTATTAATTAAACTATTTACTTTATTAATTGCTAACTGGGCCAAAGCTGCAACTACATTTGTAGAAGTAATAGTTCCAAAATCCTATTCACTTTCTGGTAAAGTCATTCCCGCAGCTGTATATAAAGCTGTGATAGAATTAATTCCTAGCTATGAAAGTACGGCAACTGCATTATCTGCATTAATAGTGCCTAAATCACCATTTGTTATTGTAACTCCATCACCTGCAGTAACTTTATCAACTGCAGTAACAGTTAAATTTTCTACTTCCGCTTCTAAAGATGCGATTTTTGGTTTTGTTACTCCGCTTGCAGAATCGAGTGCTCCCATAGTAACTGTAGCTCCATCTGCCAACGTTAAATTTATCGCGCTAGCAGTGATAGTAACAGGCTAATCAGAGGTTATTGGAGTATCTGTCTTCTAATTTAACTACTTTTCAGTATCAGTACGCCACTGTTCAATTTCTTCATCAGTTGCTGTTTCATCATCAGCCTTGCTATCAAACTTAACAACTATATGCCCTTCTGCATCCATTTCATAAGTAAATTTAACGCCATTAACCTTAATAGTTCCGCTATTTTCATTGGAACCATCAGCATTCTTACCTAATACCCCAGCAATTGCGGATTTTAACGCAGAAAGAGAAGAAGCTTCTATTGTTGTACCAGTTACAGTATCTGTAAATGTATAAGTAAATTCCCCATTAGCATTTATAGTAGCTGTAATAAGCATTCCATCATAAACGAATTGCGCTTCTATATTGCCTGTTATTTCATTTAAGCTTATTTCTCCGCCCTAATTTTCGGATGCAGTAACTAAATTTTGTATTTCAGTTAACTTAGCTATATCCTATAGATCAGTAAATGACTTTCCAAAAGCTTCATATGTAATTTTTGGTTCTCCGCTACTATAATCAATGATAACTTTTATTTCACCATTTTTCTTATAAGTAAAAGTCTCTTTTCCAGTTTTACGAGACCCTGACTAATCCCATTGTTTTTTATTCTACGTTAAATTAATCGCAGAAACATAAGTAATTAAATCATTATAGTTAGAAAATTGCTAGCCATTATAATAATAAGTATCACCATTAAGAGCACTATGCCAAATACTATAAGCTGCTTGTAATTCTGCAGAATATGCGACCTCAAAATTTTTACCTTTAATATCATATGCGCCAACATCCGTCTCATTTGCAAATCCCTTAGAAACCTAATCTTTAATTGCCTCTTTTAATGAACTATACCTTCCACCAAATTCTCCATTAACGATATATTCTCCTGTTGTAGTATCATATTTAATATTAGTTTTACCCTAAGAATAGTTTGCATCAATATTGGCTTTTTCATCAATTTTTACTGTAAATCCTTCATTTTCTAAATTTAAAGCTTGCTTTATAACCTTAGCAACTGACTCTTCATCACCTAAATAAAATTTCTAACCATTATAATTGCCTTCAAACTAGCCCTTATGTTCACCTTTAGTAACTTTATTAATTGATACTTTTCCAGTAGCTAATGATATTGCATATTCTAAGTCTACATTAAACTAATAATCTTCATCACTTATCTAATTAATAGCCGTCTAGATATTATCTTTAACATCTTTTGTATCGTCCCATATGCCAGCATCTTTTAATGCCTATTCCGCTGCGGCGATAGCATCTTTATTTTCCCAATCAACAATATACTAGTTTTTACCAACAAGATAATAAGTTTTTGTACCAACATCAATAGCAACACTGTCTAAACCAGCGCTAGATAAGATATTCATTAAACTTTCGCCAATATTATCTAAATCATAATCATTCGATAACATAGCTTGATATAAAGCATCTATTGCTGCTTGATATTGCTCTGCAGAGATATCTAGATTTTTAATTCCATCAGTAGCATCATCTAAAATTTCACGAATTGTATAACCGTTAATGTTTACACTATCTAAAGCCTTATATAAATCACTATTTTCCCCTAAAGAGTCAGCATAATCAAGAATATTTTGTGCGGCAGTTGACATTTTATCTGTAAACTTTTTAGGGTCTCCAGTCTCAACATCCCAGTCTTCAAAAATTTCACTAAGATCAAGTTCTCCATCAAAGTCAGCATCTATATCTTTTAACTGTTCCATTGCAACAATAACTTCTAATAAAGAAATTAAGCTATCTAGCATTTTAATTTGCTCATCAGCTACAATATCTACTGCTGCATCTACATCTTTTGTCATATTTTGGATACCAGAAGTGTCGACATTCATTTTAATTTTACTTAGATCAACGACCATCTTGCCATCAACATTCTTTAATGCGCCCGCGGCTTGTTCAATTAAATTCGCGGCTTCCTCAGAATTATGAAGAGTCTACTAACCCCAAGTAATACCCTTATCAGTAAGACTGGCTATATTACCCATTTCTGTAACAATATTATAGAAATCTTCATATCCAATAGTATTCTTGGATTTTTTGGTACCTTGCATAGAAGTTTTGATTTTATCAAAAGCATCGGCCCAGCTAGACCAATAATTTAATGGATTGTTCTATGCTGCTGGAATCTTATTATCCATAAATTTATAAGAGCTATCTTCAGATGTTGAACGTTCTGCGTTAATTTTTTGTGCTAATTCTAATTCTTTGTTTAAATCATCTATACGCTAACTATTATCGGGAGATTTAATAGATTCTTCTAATTCTCTAATATAGGCTAATGTACTAGACATAGATTTAAAATGATCATCGGATTCAATTAATGATTCTTTTAATTCATCAAATACTATTTCTCCCTGTAATGCATCTATATCTCTAATAGTAAAATATAATTCTTTTGCTGATTGAACAGCTAATTTAAGGCCATCAGTTGTTTTAGTAAATTGTAAATTTAAATTTTTTATTCCAAGAGTCTCTAACGTATCTTCTAAATCCTTTTTACCTGCTAAATCTAATGATCCGCTTAGTGCACTTTTAATTTTAGATGCTAAATTTTCAAATAATCCTTCTATTGATTCTTGTACAAGAAGAGAAAAATTATCAATAGAATCTAATGGAATTCCTTCATTTTTTAATTTTTCTATATCTATAGCATACTAATTTAATGTTTTATTCCAAACAACTGCACTAGAATTAAGTAAGTTTTGTAAAGGAATGTTAAATGCATTAGCTAGCTAACCTAAAGTTGCTTCATCTACCCATGCCTACTTGTCACTGATAAAAGTTACATCTTTAATTAAATCTTCAGAAACTTTTTCACGATCTTTTTCACGAGCCTAAAGTATTAAATCATTAATTTCATCAATTGTTTTTCCAGTAAAGTCAACGTAATTATTAACAAAATCTTCATATTTACCTGATAGATTAATGTTTGTATTAGCAATTAAACCTTCATAGTCTGCTAAGTTAATATTTTCAAATCCTTTTGATAAGACATCAGAAATTAATGTATCATATACTGAATTTATTTGATTTTTAATTGCTCGTTCAGTAAAAGCTGTTTTCTCCAACTTATTTCCACTTAAATCTATGCCCTATGCTATCATAGAAAGCTACTTGGAAGATAAAGTAGTATTATTAAGTTTATATATTCCCTATGAACGTTCATAGGAAGTTTCAATTTCTGCACGCTGCCAAGCAATATACTAATAATACTATGAAATTAAATCACGATTATTTTTATAAGCCTTAATAATGGCATCATTTAAAGATAATTCTTCATTATTAAGAATTTTAAAATTACCAGTAGGCTCCTATGTCTTTTCATCAATAATTGCTTCAAAATACTTACTGAAATCAGCACCTAAAATGGTTTTGAATAATTCCGCTGTTTCATTATTAATTTCTTTTGAAACTTCCTTAAGCTCGATTCCTTCAAGTGATTTGAGGTCAGATCCAGTTAATTGCTTCATAGCATTATCCAAATCTGTTTCTACATTAGTAATTTTCTTTTCCTATGATGAAAAAAATGCATCCCAATAAGCATTTGCTTTTTCTGAATTTAATATTAATTTACCTTCATTAGACTAAAAATCCTGAAAATCAATAGTTATCGCATTTCCAAAACTATCTTTTAAATCATACTATTTAGCCTACGTTATAACAGAGTTAACATCAGATAAATCTAATCCAGAAGTTAATTTAGATAAAATTTTACTATTATCACTCCAACCATTCACGATTTCATCTGTAATAGACTAAATGGTTAAAGAAACATTAGAAAATAAAGTTTCTTTTAAATCGTTTAATGGTTCTTTTAAACTATCATCCACTTTTGTATCAGTAGAATCAATATAATCTATAAGTTCATCAATGCCTTCTTTAGTATTTAAATTAAAATTAGATATTGAAGAAACTAAACTACCATAGACTTGTGGATCTATATCTTCTATTTCCTTTATTTTAGAAAATACTTTTAATGCTTGTTTTCCATTTTCTATTGCCTAACTAACAAATCCTTCACTTGCTAAATTATGATACTATGATAAAATTCCATTTAATAACTATTCCTATATCTAAGAAGTAGCTGTTAATATAGCATTTTCATATTCTGTATAAAATTCATTTATACTTCTCTAATGTCCTACACCATTTTTATCAATAAAAGTTCTTTCCTATTTAAGTGAATTTTGTAAACGTTCAGTAATAGCAGTCTAACTTTCATTATAATATCCTGTTATAATATCATAAACTGTATCGCTCCAATTTAATTCACTAGAAAATTCTGTTTTAAAATCTTCTGCTGAATAAATATTTGATGCATCATACATTTTATTAAATAATTCTAAACGTTCTTTACTTAAAGAACTAATAAAATTATTCATAGCATCACGATAATTACCGCGTGAATCCATAATTCGTGCATTTTCATCATTTACTTCCAATCCACTAGTTACAATATCATTAGTAATAGCATCAGTAACCATTGCCAATGCTCCAGTACTATTGTATAAAAATGTCCATACGTGATTATTGGCATCTTGAGATATCGTCCAAGCAGAAACTATCTATTTAGCATATGCTTCACTAATATTGGCTAATTCTTGATAGTCACTATTTGCTTGAATCATAGCAGAATATGATTCTCTTAAAGTATCTAAAACACTCGTATCATTAAATTCTTTTTCAATACCAGGTTTATATAAAATTTCTCCTAAAGCTTTTAATTGATTTTGCCCTTCTTTCGAGGTAATATCTTGTTCGGCTCCATAAGCATTATGTGCTATAAAAGGATATAATTTAACTAAAGCTTTCTTTACCTCTAATGGCATAGAAGACGGATCATACATAGGACCATTCGCTACCCGAGTATAATGTTCTAAGCCCGCAGAAGCATTTCCCTACTACCAACCATTCACTAATTCATTCTTTTTCTAATTTTGTTCTTCTCTCGCTTTAGCATATTCAGCTTTCGCCGCATCAGCCGCAGCCTAAGCTGCTTTTTTACGCGCTTCCGTTAAAACATTTTCTGCACTAGTAGTAGTAATAATAATATTTCCAGCATCATCAAAACCGCTAATCATTTCTGGAAATTTTTCAGCTAAATCATCCACTGCAGTCTAATATTCTTCCGCGGCTTCAGCGCTTTCATATCGTTTTTCTTTTAATTCATCTAATTTTTTAATAGAATTATCTAAAGTACGATACTCTGCCTTAGATTCTTTAGCTTTATTACTTAGTTCTTCGGCTCTAGTCGCAAGCTCTTCTAATTTTTCTTCTGGAGTAATAATTAATGTTGAAAGGCCATTAATAATTGCAAATACACCACTAGCAATAGCCATCCAAGGAATGCTATTTAATGCACCATTCATTGCCTATATTCCTATTCCAGCTAAGCTCGCTGCGCCTCCGATAGACATAATAGAACCACTTAATGTTTTCATTCCAGGTTGACTAGTATCAATCATCATACCAATCATATTGAGAGCAGAGCCAAAAGATTCCAATCCTTTTCCAAATTTTGCATTGTTAAAAATATTTGTTAATTTATTACCAGAAACACTAGCTACATTTCCAGTCTCTAATAATTTCTAATTAGTATCCTATAATTTTTTAATATACTATTCTAGAATCTACTAAGCATTTTCTGGATGCGATTGAATATCTTGCCAAACATAAGATGACAGCTAACTAGTGCGTTGCATATTAAATGCTAAATTCTAATAGCTATTATTTAAATCCTCTGGATCGGTAATAGCAAATCCAGAAACATTTTTCTAAAATGATGTAATTGTCTATAAATTTTTATCATAAGTATCTTTATCTATACCTTTTAATTTATCAGGAGACATCTACTACTATCCAGTAGCAGTATTCATTCCTTTAGTAACAGCTTTTCCTATTTCCTGCCCAGTAATTTCAGCTATCCCTAATTTACTTTTAAGAGTATTAATAAAGCTATTAAATATTCCTTCTGCCCCCTATGCTGCACTTCCTTGTGCAGAAGAAAAACTCTTAAATAAACCATTACCAAAAATTTCTGCAAATCCGGTAATAGCTTTAACGCCAATTTTTTTAATTACATCAACAATACTTGTTACTGCAACGATAGCAGCAATAGGTAGTTTTCCGAATAATTTTGGAAAACTATTTAATATATTAATAACATTTTTTGCCCCGTCTAAAAAGCCTTTCCAAACATTTTCAGCGCCAATAGTAGTATAAAACTATTGATATGCCACTCGTACCTATTCAGTTTTAGCTTCAATAGAATCTAATGCTTTTAATGCTTGCAATGTACCAGTATCTTCGCTGTTCATTGCTACATCTAAATTTGATTTTAATAAATCAACATTACTAACCAATGCTAAGAAACGAGATTGCTGTCTATTACCAGCGAACTGAGTAGCAATATAACGCTATTGAGTGCTATCTAACTAATCCCACTTTTCTCCTAATTCAATAATAACATCAGTAAATTCACGGAATTGTCCATCTACAGTTTTCATTGAAATGCCGACGGACTATAAAGCAGTATCTACTTTATTGAAAGCCATTGCTTCGCCTTCACCATCAACTAATTTAGTTGGGTCTTTAGTCAACTCACCATAACGAGAAGCAATGGATTTCATAGCACTACCAATATTAGTAGCAGATTCACGAGTGACAGCTACCATAGTACCAATCATTGCAGAAGCTTCTTCAAATGTTGCTCCTACAGATTCCATAGAAGAAGCAGTTTTACTCATAGCTACTGCTAATTCTTCCTGAGACACGGCAGTATGCGCTGCCAAATTACTATACACATCTACTACTGTACTAGCTTCTGACATTTCCATTTTAAAACCACGTAAAGCAGTAGTCATATAGTCAGTAGTAGTAGCATAATCTAATCCAGATATTTTCGCCAATTTTAATGTTTCATTTGTAAGAGTTAAAACATCTGCAGTTTGTAAACCCTATTGATAATAAATTTGAGAAACTTCATACGCGCCTTTAATAGATACGCCATATGATTGTGCCATTTTACTATAAGCATCAACCTAATCCCATAAATCAGAAGTAGACATATCTGTAACAATAGAAATGTTATTCATTACAGTATCTAATTCTTTAATATGATTAATAGCATTTTTTATAGCATTACGAGTTATATTTAAGACTTGATTAAAGCCCATAAAATTAACTACTGCCATTTTCATCTAATTAAAAGACTACTAAGTACGCTACAGCTAAATAAACTATGCATTAGTCTATTGTAATGTTCCTCGTAAACTTTCTAACTAAGATTTCATCTAACTGCTAGTAGACCAGAATTCCATATTGCCACGCGCAGCATTAACAGCATTATCTTGATATTCTTGCATCGCGCGTGAAGTTCCAGTTAACTGCTATCTTAATGCCTGTTCAACGGTATTTACCATCTATTCAGATGCACCAAGCTATTGCATAATTGAAATTAATTGCTCTAATTTAGCTGCTTGAGCATCATATTCCGCTGAGGCACCGCCATTCTATGCTATAATATCTTTATTAGAAATCTAAAGTGCCTTTAATCTATTTTCTAATTCAGCTTTTACTTTTACAGCGCTGCCTTCTACTAAACTTTTTATAGTTGCATCATCTAACTATAACTAAGATCTTAACCATTCTTCTAAAATAGATTTTCCACCAGAACGAAATCGTAATCCTTTAGCTGTATTCTAAAAAATCTAAGCATATTTTTCTACACCTAAATTACTCTCTTCTAATGGATTTTTATTCTTTAAAAAATTAGAAATATTATTATTCGCTTTCATAGCATTCTAATAACTTGTAACAGCCTATTTTGCGGCTTCTACTAAAGCTGTCTATTTATTTACTTCAGCTCTAATATTAGTAGTAATCTATGAAAAAGATTTAGTAATTGCAGTACTATCAAACTATTCTTGCCAGACTTTTCCTAAAGCGCTACCTAAAAAATCCTATTTAGCGGTATCTTTTACTGATTTTAAATTAGTTTTAATCGAGTTAATCTAATCTTCAAACGCCTATAAATCAGCCTTTTGATTAGGGCTAAGTTCTAAATCATTAAACTTTAAACGCCCTAGAGTCATTTCTACCTTCTATAACTATTCCTCTAATTTACCTACAGAATGCTCGGCTTTAGTAAACTAGCTAGCATCTACAAAAGGTTTAGAGCCCTAGATCTATAATTTATCTAGCTCATTTTTCATACTATTAATAAGACTCTATAAACTCTTAAAACCAGCTGATCCAATCTTTAAACTACTTAATTTACTCTATAAATCTCCAATTAATGACTATAAATTTTCTATATATAGTTTAATTGGTACCTATAATTCAGCCATCCCATCTCACTCTCCTTTATCTCCAAAATAAAAAAAGAGCCACTTTCCCGCAAGAAAGTGGCTTATATATCAGCATCCAAATCTTCTGTTAGATGCTAAATTTCAACAATCATATCTTTATCGTCACCGACAGTCTCCGGCAACCCTATTATATCAAACGCGGACACCGTTGGATCAGCCCTTTCTCCCAATCGTAAGTTAATATCACTTACAATCCTAACTTTCGGCATATACAAAATATTTGTATAATTCTACCCCTCATTCTCGTCCTTAGAATAAAATTTGCCTTCTAAGGAGAACAATCCGTTGAAGCGCTCCTTTTGTAATGTATAAGAAATCGCTTCTTTTCCATACTTATAGTAGTAGTCTACTATATATTCTTTATTGGTGTCAGCCAATTCACTCAAATTTTTATCTTTATATAACTAAATACATGGACGTTCGCCGCCGAATCCATTAGATTGACCAGGGATACGTTTCCCATATATCTTTTTCTATACCGCATCATGTGCATAATCAAAAATAAATGTTTTCTTCTCCTGCGGCTCTACCGGCCAATTTTCCAAATAAACTAAACCAGTATCTGTTGGCTCAAACGGCCCCTCAGTTTTATGCATCAAAATTGGTTTATCTACTCCTTTAACAACTGCTTTCGCGCCTAAAAGAATACCCAAACCAAACTAAGATACCACTCCTTCAGACATCTGAAATCTTACTTCAGATCTATCTTGCCAAATTACTTTTGGCTAATTTAACCAACCGCCACGCGCATAGACCTCTTTACTTTGTTCTGAAAGCATAGCTAAGCTAATATTTTCAAAATAAAGTACAGGCTCATCTGCTTCAATATAGCGTTCACCGAATTTCATATTAGTTTTCGCGCGCAAGCATACTTCATATAATTCTTTTATACCAAAATATTGATGTACCAAAGGTATCACCTACCTTTTAAATAAACAAAATCCTAGGGACTCCGAAGAGTCCCTAGGAACTTAATTATGGATTGGTAGAACCAGAAGATGGATTCAAAGAACCAATATCATTTCCACCAGCAGCAGAAGCAGTATCTAGTACATTATAACGAACTAGCTTCATCATTTCCTGACCATCACGTAGAACGTTTAGGGTCATTTCAAATGTAGAAGGATCGCCTTCAGCCTATAGGGTTAAGGTTACGTTAGACTGTACCTTAGCTTTACCAATAATGAACTGGAAGGGCTCGTCACGGCCAGTCTTCTCAGAACGAATTAGGGTATCGCCTACTACCTTGTAAGTGCCTGGGAAGGTATCAGGAGAAATTGTTACTTCAACTGCATCTTCAGTTGTGGTACTGGCACTAACAATCTCATCCCAGAAAATACGAATCTTATCACCAGTAACGGGGGCAGTTGCCTCATCAATACCTGCGGCGGGATTCTTAAATTTAACAACATTTGAAGCTTGCATCTTACCAGATGTAATCTGAGTACGAGTACCTGCAGTTGCACTATTAGTACCGCCGCCAAGATTAATTAGCTTAATTGGATGGCCCTCTACAGCTTCAGGATACATAGTAACGCCAGTAATATGATCCTTTGGAGCAGGAACTTTACCATTTGCATCAACTTCAACTTCTTCAGTGTGATGTACAACTATAGTTGCAGCACCTTCATCATCAGAAGTACGCTTGATAGCACCACCCATCATGAAACGTAAAGATTCTAGAGACATTAGAGCATCTTCTAGAGTGATATTAATTTCCTTACCATAATCCCACTGTACTAGACGAGGATTTCCCCAACCGCCCTGTGCGGCTACGTTTTCTGCAGTGGTTTCAATGGTGGAAACTTTTAGGGAATCTAGATAAAGTACGATATCACCCTTGTATACGCCAGTCTTGATATCATCCTCAAGAGCTTCGAAATATACATTGGCAACTTCTTTAATACCATACTTGTCAAAGATATTAACATTATTAGCCATAAAAGTTACCTCCTAAAATTATGACTTATCGCCATCAGCGATTGAACGCATCCAATGCTTGAGTTGCGATTTTTCTATTTTTGCGCCGGCGAGTGCCGCACGCTGATTTATATTAAACTAGTCACGCCACCCCATCCGCTTAAGTTGGTCATGAAAAGCATAATAAGTAATGTCCCAAATATTTAATATATTCAGGCCGCATTCATTCAGCGGAAGACTCGCTATTAAATCTGAAAAATTTAAATCCGTTCCATTTTTTTTCGCTTCCTTTGCTTTCGCGCGCCGTAATTTTTCACGGCGTTCACGCTATTGCATTTTAAGGCGTTTAGTAATGTCCGGGTCATCTTCATAAATAATAATCTCATCTTCTGCCATTTCAAGGAAATACATTCTACGCAGTAAACGCTAAAAATCGTAAAATTTTTCCTCAGTTAATAGGTGTTTCTCTGCGGCTGGGCCTATAATAATTTGTGCTGGTTCTAATGAAAAAATAGCATCTTCATGAGTGAAAAATTTAAAGCCTCTTTTCATCAAAGTATGTATCTAAGGATCCATATTCGCCATAAGTAATACATACTAAAAATCAGTCAACTTAGACATAAGTTCTTTCAGCTCTTTGTCTTTATCATGCATAGTAGTTGGTTTTACAGCTGTTAAAACGCTTAAATATTTCTAAAATTCATCATAGCCTTCATCCACAATTTGCCCCAAAGTTACAGGAAACACCGCGCAAATGTCTTCAAGAAAAACCGGAGTCCCTTTTAAAAATTTTAAAACCTCATTATCAGTTAAATTCATTAATCTAATATACCATTGAGTAGCCGCCAATCCAAGGGCTAAGGGTTAAAGCGTCTGCTCGTCTAAATTGTAGTCTGCCAATTCCCTACATTTTAGCTTCATTAAACATCTAGTCAATTTCCTACATAATTAAATACGGGCGTAAAGACTATTCATCTAGAAGCCATTCTTCATAAGGACAAGCAATATCAAAACGAATTGTTGAGATTTTAAATTCCGGATTCAGCTAGTTGACTACAAAATTACTAAAAAGCGCCGTAACATATGAAGTCTTTTCAGTACTATCATCAAATATTTTAGGCACAATTAATATCTATTTATTGATTAATTCCGCACCGTCAACATCCGGATATTTTTCTTTATCAAAAGGGTCTCTTACTTGATATTTTAATAGGCGGCATAGCCGCTAATTAGACATTAGCTTATTAGCTATTTTAAAAGTATTAGTCCCCATTACGAAAAATCGGCGCTGACCATAATCTTCTTGTTCTGCCATTTATATCACCTCACCATAATGGGACTATTTTAATTATTTTACTATACGTTATGCCATTATATGTGGCTTCTAAACGTATTTGTCCAAGTTTGTTTTTATTATTAGTATGAATCTTTTTAGTATAATTTAATACTGTTCCATTATCATCTGTTATATCTTCAAGCACGCCCAATTCTATTTTTTCTTCTGTAACATTACTTAAAGTAAATTTAATATCATTTGTAATAGTGGTTTCATCGGTTTCATTAACTAAAGTATAAACGCCGTATCTATCTAGCTTTAAAGTATCCGGCCCAGCTAGATACAACTCATTACTTTCTCCTTCTATTACAGTAATTTCAAATTCTTTAGTAACAGCTTTACGAGGGTCATCTTGACTATAATTTTTTAATCGCATCTTAATAATCGCCTTACCCGGCGCTTTTGCGATTAATACATTATTAGCATTAAACTCTACTACTGTAGAATCTTCTGGTGGAATTAAAACAATCTCCCACTCATTAAATGTTTGCTTAGTGAAGTTAGGAATAATAGCCTAGCCAACACTGTATACTTGCTCTAATGTAGGAAACAATAACTTATCTGTATCAGCTATATCTACTTCTAAATCATCATACTAAAAATTAACTTTATTCTCAGTTAAAGACATATAAATAATGCCTTTTACGCTGGTAAAATCTGCTTCAATCATTTTCCAATTTTCATCTTCTACAATAAAATTGGTGCCTCGGTCTACGGTATCTTTAACCTAAGAATTCTCATCTTGCGGCCGCGGCATAATAATTTCAGCATATTTGTTAGGTTGCGGAGTAATAAGATTGTGCCAGGTACGGAAATTTCCCTTAACCTTATCATCCGTAGAGCTTAATATATAAGCCCAAGACTATTTTAAATAGCCTTTATCATTAATCCATTTAATTAAATAGTTACATTTTAATATATCAAAAGTACGGTAAGTCCCATTTACTTTTTTCTCCTCTGAAAGAAGCAGCCATTTTTCTAATGTCCCATCTGTTTGAGGCCAATTCATAATATCCCCAACCTTTATTGGAATGTCATTAGAAACATTTAAATGCATGATTTTCTAATAGGTCTTATCCTTACTTTGTAAAATAATGCCATCAAAAAACAAACCACGTTCAACAGAAAGATTGGTAATAGTATGAGGAGATTCGGCTTTCCAACGCTAGAAAGTCCGTATACCTGCGTTAGTAATGCGCTCTCCGATAGTATCACCTAAGTGATTTAGGCGTGAAAAATAAACATCAAGATAATTCATCCGGTCTATCCAATTTACCAATTAAATTCATACACTCAAATACTGTCTTTCTAAAATATTCATAAGACAAATATCTGAGCATAGATAGCTTGCCCATTAAGGGCCACCAGTTAATTGAATCCACACCTAATCCTAATAACTCTAAGATAATCGAGTCTAAGAATTTTTCCCATTCTCCGCCTTTTTCGCGCTCACATAGTAAACCGTATAAACGGCCTTTTAATTTATTTTTATAACTATCAAAAGTCTCAGAGGCTATTGTGCTTTCCTGCTAATTTTTTAAAGATGTATGCAGGACTGTGGTTACGCGATCTATCATATCGTCCCTCTGCTTTATGAACCTCAAGCGCGACTGAGGCTTCAAGTTTTAATAATTTATCTATATGATTGGCTTGGGAATAATCACTATCAACATATAACTATCGAATATTTTCCCAACTAGCTATGCACCGTTTTACCCATTCATGCTTCATATATAAAGCTAAAAGCTATATTTCAGCATTAGTAAGGGTTTCTTTAAACTACATAACAGCTATTGGGCCATCCGCATTTTCTAGTTCTTCCATCTCTAAACTGACCCGTGGATATTTGAAACGTTCAACCGCCATTTTGAGAAGCTCTTGCCAATCTCGCTCGACAATGGCGAGCTCTTCCTCTAGGGTCCATTCGTCAGCGGTTATTCGCGCCAAAAAGGCGTCATAAACTTTTAAGAAAGGGGTCGCCATTTAAATCACTTCTCTTCTGCTTGATGTTTCATATTAATAGCATTAATAATATCAACATCACAATATTTTTTAATAAGCGCGACAAATGCGGGACTAGTAATTCCTTTATTTACTGCAATCTCTACAACAGAATCCTTTTCAGATTCAGTAGCATTAGGAATAAACTTTGCAAAATTAGTGATATCATTCTTGTCAAACATAGCTGCAATATCAGCGGCGCTTACTACATTACTTACTTCTTCAACCTGCTCATCCTCTGCAATGCCTTCAACTTTAATGAAATGTCCATTAACAAGAGCCATAAAGCCAGGATCAAAAGTCATTTCTTCATAATCTTCCTGTGATACAGGAACTGCACGTCCGGGTATTAATTCACGATTCCACTTAATATTTGGGAAAAATAGCGATACGGTTGCCGTGCCAACATTGGTTAATGTAATTTTACTCATAATAAATTCCTCCTTTTACTCCAAAAGAAAAAATGGGGCGGGTGAGCAAATCACCCACCCCAGTGGTTATCAATCAATTACTGATTGTTGTTAGTATTGTCATCAAACTTTGGAATTAAACCCTGGTTATAAGCTTTCCAGCCGCTGCCTTCGTCTAATGCCGCGTTATAATAGATTCCCCAATAGTTAGGAGTAGTGAACATACCAATACCAACTTTTACATAGCCCTGTAGGGTGAAAGAGTTGTCACCTTCATGGTCATCCCACTCACGGAAATAGGGAGATCCTTCGAACGCCATCTTGATTAGCTTTTCCTTACCAGTGGGTAGGACATAAGCGAAAGATGGATTCATAACAGTCTTAGAGTTGGTTTCATCAGTAAAGGACTGAGGCATAATAACGATTGGTACACCTTGGAACTTTCCAATGTATCCGCGTTCACGAACATCAATCATATCCTGATCAGAAATCTTTCCGCCAACCCAGCTTGGATTAGCATTGCTATAAACAATAGCATTAACCATCTCAGCAGCAAATTCAGGTGTGCAGTAGATAACTGGAGAACCATAAGCCGCAACTGTATTGCAGAGCTTTTTCATAGCAATAGGATTGAAGGCATTAGCCGCAACCTTATTGCGAGAAGGACGCCCAGCAGCGTTCCAAGAAGCAAGTAGTACTTCCTGAACCATCTCAAATAGACGGTCAACGATACCTTCCTGAATTACTTCGTAGATATCGGTCATGCTTTCTAGACCATCTAGATAGCGCTCGAAGTCTACATATCCAGCACCGCCGATAGCCTGAATGTAAACATCAAAGCGATCACGGTCTAGACGGAAAGTCTCGTAGTTACCAGATTCAGTAGCGCGAGTAACAAACTGCTTGCCCCTCTGCTTGCCGCGAGTTACACGGAACTCGGGACGAGTGCCCTGAGCAAAATGTAGAGTCTCAACGAACATATCTAGAGCAGATTGTACACTCTGAGGTAGTACTTCTTCTAGATTCTATTCAAGTAGCTCAAAAATGTCTTCCTTATTGCGATTGAAGACGTGACGGTTAAAATGACGACCATCCTTGGTCATTAGCTTAGCTAGCTCATCACGAAGAGCAGCTTCATAATCATAATCGGCGGCTGCGAACTCAGCAGGAACTTTACGTCCAAATACGCCGTTCATTAAAATGTGTAGATTATCC
>OCTX012261319.1_pt1 | contig 43569 bp, 31 predicted proteins | sample 1539691 | NCBI WGS metagenome assembly OCTX01 (sample SAMN02144231, study PRJEB22623) | gut metagenome | biome: sheep rumen | host: Ovis aries | place: New Zealand
GAAAATGCTTCGTGACATCAAGGCTAACTTTGCACAGTTCTTTTCAATAATGATACTGTCTCTGATAGCAATGTGGTGCTATACGGGATTTCAGGCAAATGTCATCGGAGGCAACAAAGCAAGAAACGATTTTGAAAACAGTTCAAACTTTGCTGACGGCTGGATATACGGTGCGGATTTCAGTGAGGAACAGGCAAAGAAAATTGCAGATATCAACGGTATCAAAGATGTACAGCGCCGCACGGAGGTTCTCGGAAAAGCTGATGAAAAATACAATACTGCGGAAATGTACTGCTATTTTCAGAACAGTGTTGATGTTACGATACCGCGTACAGTTGAAGGTGCAGACTTCAATGCGGATGATACAGAAGGACTTTGGCTGTTCAGCAGATTTGCCGAGACATGGGGAATAAAAGTCGGTGACAAATTCACAGTTCATGTTATGGGACTTGACATTGAAAAAGAAGTCAAGGGACTTATTGTTACTCCCGAATATGAATTCGCCTGCGCCTCGACTGATACTGATACGGACTTTCATAACATAGGATTTGCTTATTTATCGCAGAAAGTCCTGCCTGAGAAAATGCGTATAAATAACGAGATAATTTTTACCTGCGACGGCAAGGCGCTCAGCTACGAAAAGGATATCGCAAATGCTCTTGGCGATAATTACGCATATTTTGCCGACAGGAACAGCATTCGCGGCTGGTATCAGCTTTCGGACGAGCTTGCTCAGCACGACAGCTTTTCGTACATATTCTCTTTTGTTTTCGTAGCCATTGCACTGCTCGTTATTATCACCACTATGAAACGTATGATAGCACAGCAGAGAACACAGATAGGTACGCTTAACGCTCTCGGCATGAAAAAGCGAAAGATACTTGCTCACTACCTCAGCTACAGCTTTGTACTGTCGACGATTGGCTGTATCCTTGGAATAATACTCGGCATACTGACATTCGGCAGACTTATGGTGAATATGTTCAGTCAGTTCTACACTCTTCCGAACTGGCAGCCCGGATTCAGCTACAAGAGTATCATAGTTGCGGCGGTTCTTGTCCTGATATGTACGGGAACGTCTTATCTTAGCTGCAAGCAGATACTGAAGATACACCCGTCGGAGGCTCTCAGACCTGCGGCTGCTAAAACTGCAAAGCCCTGCATTTTTGAGAAGCTGCCGTTCTGGAAGAAGCTCAGTTTCAATGTAAGGTATAATCTCCGCGATATATCACGTTCTAAAATGAGAGCGTTTATGGGAGTTTTCGGCACCTGCATGGGTATGATGATAATGGAGCTTGGACTTGGCGCATATGACACAGTAGATTATGTCCGTGACTGGTATTTCCATGATATCCAGAACTATGAGTATCAGGTGCTGCTCAATGACAGCTGTACTCCCGAACAGGCTGAAGAGTTAAAAATCGAGACAGGCGGCGAGCTTATAGCTATGGAAGCGATATCCATAGCTGCAAAGGAACACCCGACTTCCGACGGTATCATAAGCTGTAAACTGGCAGTTACCGAGGGAGAGCAGCTCTACTGCGTATCGGATACAGAGCTCAGAACAACTCCCATAAGGAAAGGCACTGTTGCTCTGACCATGAAACAGGCAAAAAAGCTGGGACTTTCAGAGGGAGACAAGGTTTACTGGAAAACAGCGACAGGTTCTGAATGGAACGAGAGTAAAATAGGACTTATATCGCGCCACCCGAATATTACGGGAATAACAATGCTGCGTGAGGATTACGAGGCAGTAGGAATGGACTTCCGTCCTGTAATGCTGGTATCGAAAAACAACTGTGAAAATACTGCCGATAACGACTGTGTTTCCGCTGTTCACAGCATGAAAGACCTTATCGCTGCCTTTGACAAGATGATGGAGATAATGAATCTGCTGGTATATTTCATGGTGGTATTCTCGGTTCTGCTTATAGTGATCGTTCTCTATAATTCGGGTAATCTTTCATTCAATGAGCGCGAAAAGGAATTTGCAACTCTTAAAGTTCTTGGCTTTAAGAGCAGCGCTATACGTCGACTACTCTCTACACAAAACCTGTGGCTGTCCATTATCGGCTGCATATTGGGACTCCCCCTCGGACGTGTACCATTGCAGGCAATGATGGACTCCAACGGCGACGCAGTTGACTGGCCGTGCTATATTGCACCGACAACATATATAATTGCGGCAATATTTGTAATGACTGTATCCGTACTTGTCAGCTTTATGTTCTCGCGCAGGATAAAGAAGATAGACATGGTCGAAGTGCTGAAAGGTATGGAATAAAATGCAGAAAGGATATTTATGAAAAAAGTACGCTCTTTATCAAAAGAGAAAATAGATGAAATATCCGCACTTATCGGAGCTTCGTTCTGGGATTTTCCCTATGAACCCAATGAAGGCGGATTGAAGCCGTTCTTTCCGTCAAAATCGGCTATGACCGAATACATGAAGTCCTTTGTTATTGCAGGCATCGAAAGCGGAACATTTTACAGTACCGATAACGGAGAGGGCTATATCCTCATCACCGATACAAAAGGAAATCATCCGAATTTCCGAAGCATTGTCAAAATGGCACGGCGAATGAAAAATGCCGTTGGCGGCTGGGGCAAACTGTTTTCATTTCTGAAACAGGCAAACAGCGGCTGTGACATCAAGCCCCTTGAGATACAGATGAAAAAGCAGAAGAAGCCCTATGTCAAGGTTGAAATGCTGATCGTGACAGAGCAGTATCAGGGACAGGGCTATATGAGGAAGCTTATGGAGTTCGCATATAAAATGGCAGACAAAAACAGCTGTCCCTGCATACTTGATACAGATGCCAAGGGCAAATGCGACCGCTATGTACATCTCGGAATGAAGCTCGTTCAGACACGAACTGCGGCGGGCTGCAAGATATATGACCTGATGTACAGCAAGGAAGGAATGAATTGATATGAGCATCCCTGTCATTATCATAGAAATGGCTATATTTGCTGTATTGTTTACGATAATGTGCTTCAAAACAACAGGACGAAACAATACAACACAGGTAGAAAACTATCCCCCTGATATTCAGGAGGAATACTTCAAAACACATGAACAGGTACCGACTGCGCCGCTTTCAAAGAGAGTAGTCATAACAAAATCAATCGCACTGATTGGCTTTGCTGTAATACTCATTATTATGGCGCTTATCGCCGGAGCAAAATCCTTTACACAGGGATTTCTGTTTGCATTTGGCATGATGGCGTGGATCGGAGCATATGATACATTCTTTATTGACTGGGTTCTTTTCGCTAATATGAAGCGTTTTCGTCTTGAAGGCACCGAGCACATGGACAAGGCGTATCATCAAAAATGGTTTCACCTGAAAGGAATGCTGTTTCCCGGATTGATGTTTGCCCTGATACCGGCTGTGATTGTTGGTTTGATTGTGATGCTGATACGATGATAAATGCAGGAGATAGATACTATGTATGAAAAAAATAAAAATATCGCTGTTTTGTATGCGCTGGCGGCAGCAGTATTCTATGCATTGAATGTTCCTTGCTCAAAGCTGCTGCTTGCTCATATTGAACCGACAGTTATGGCGGCATTTCTTTATTTCGGTGCAGGCTTCGGTGTTGGTATCATGTATCTTTTTCATCGAAAAAAAGAAGTATCCTCCGAACGTCTTGCAAAAAAAGATCTGCCTTATACGATTGGAATGATACTGCTTGATATCATAGCACCGATTCTTCTGATGATTGGCGTAAAATACGGTACAGCGTCAGGTGCTTCTTTACTTGGAAATTTTGAGATCGTCGCAACAACAATAATCGCTTTTATTCTTTTCAGAGAGAAGATCAGTAAAAAAGTGTGGGCGGCTGTCGGACTCATCACATTGGCAAGTTTGATTCTGTCGTTTGGAAATATCGGAAGTCTGCATTTTTCTATCGGTTCACTTTTTGTTCTTGGTGCGACTGTATGCTGGGGAATGGAAAACAACTGCACAAAGAGTATCTCTGAAAAAAGCACCTATCAGATCGTGACGATAAAAGGCATCGGTTCGGGAACAGGTTCGCTGATTGTGGCAGCATTACTCGGTGAGCGCATTCCGCCTGCAAAATATCTTCTGCCTGCACTCGTGCTTGGATTTGTTGCATACGGACTTAGTATCTTTACTTATATCCGCGCTCAGAAAGAACTCGGTGCTGCGAAAACCAGTGCGTATTACGCAGTTGCTCCTTTTATCGCCGCGTTTCTTTCTTTTGTATTTCTGCATGAAAAGCTGACAGTGGTTTATCTGGCTGCTTTTCTTGTGATGTTTGTCGGAACAGCACTTTTAACTGCTGATACACTTGCGCATTATCATTCTCATCAGCATCAGCATACTTTTACACACACCCACGGCGGAACAACACATACACATACGATCACGCACAATCACAGCCATTTACATTACGTTAGCGATGCCGTACACGGTCATAGACATAGTCGGCATGAACTAGAAAAAATTGTATCTGAACTTCATGTAAAGGAGCACCTGCAATGAGATTGATGCAACTGTCATGACAAGCTGATAAATCTGTTGCGTTAAGGTGGTTATAATATGAAATTCGATAAACATGATAAGGTAGTAAAAGCTCCCGATGCTTTGAATAATCCGCTGTATAAGCTGATAAAAGCAGTGGTGAAGGCTGCAAAGATCAGGAACAGCCTTGTAGGTACAAAAGAAGAAGTCCTTGCAAAAGCGGCAAAAATGAATGCCAAAAGCCGACATTTCATCATGCCCGATGACAGCAAGGCACATTACACTGATCATCTGATACATGGAAATTATCACTGCCTTGAAATTGATATCGAAAAGAAAAGGCGGAAGAATGCGGTGCTGTTCGTATTCGGCGGTGGAATGATACTCGGCTCGGATAAGGGAGATGTGGGACTTTCGAGAAAAATTGCAGAAACTACAAATGCTGATGTGTGGTTTCCCTATTATCCCCTCTGCCATGAACATGATATGCTTGAAAATGTGCAGATGATATTTGAATGCTATGCGAAAATGCTTAAGTTTTATAAAGCTGAAAATATTGTATTTCTTGGCTTCTCGTCAGGCGGAGCTCTGATACTCGATCTTATCACATACATCAATGAGCTGAATGACGGCGGCAGCAGTATTCCAATGCCGGGAATGCTTATACCTATTTCGCCCGGGAGCGTTCCAGTTACAGAAACGGAGAAAGCAGAAATAAAGGTGCTCGATAAAATGGATATCATGATACCTGCCGAGTATATGTATATTGCCCATGATATAATGTGTCACGGCAGAGATATTCCTGAAATATACCTTGCAACGGCACACGGAGATTTCCGCAATGCTCCCATGACGCATTTTTATTACGGAAGTGCTGAAACGCTGTATGCCTTTGCACCGAGCTATGCAGAGAGCTACCGAAAAGCAGGTGCAAAGTGTATTATTCATGTTGGAAAAGGTATGCATCACTGCTATGCACTGCAATACTATATTCCAGGCTGCAAGCCTGCATTTAATGAAGTGATGAGGCTGATACAAAACTACTTTAATAAGGAGAAATGAGAATGAAATCTGAAAAGAAATGGAGCACGAAGAACGCTTTATGGGTGCTGCTTTATGTTGTTCTTTACGTTGTGATGTCAGTGATCGTCTGCGTATTTGGGGCGATACATCCGTTTTTCTTCGTTTGCTATCAGATAACCGCCGGATTGCTTGTAACTGGAGTAGCAGCGAAAGCATTTGATAAAATAAGGGCTTTTGGAGCTGCGGCGTGTTTATCATGTGGTATGCTTCTTGCTTTCTTTGCAATGCAGGACGCAAATCTTTGGCACTGTGTACCTGTCATAGTTATTGCGGTGCTTGCGGAAATCGTTCGCATGATATTTAAGTATGGCTCAGCAGGCAACCTGATCGCTTCAGTCATTATGACATTTTCTACATTTGGATACTACGGACAGATATGGTTCAATCGTGATTATACATACAAGTGTGCTGTTGAGGAGATGCCGAGCGGTTATGCGGACACACTTATGAATTGCAGCCCTGCATGGGCATTTCCCGTTGTTATAATTATTGGAATAGCGGTTGCTGTGGTAAATTATAATATAACGAAAAAACTGTTCAGATTTGAACAGCAATAAGGAGTAAATTATGAGTTTTACAGATAATTTCGGAAATCCAAAAGGAGTTCTCGGACGAGTGATGCTTGTCAGTATGGACAAGGAGCATTTGCCAATGGCACAGTGGGCGCTGGAACGCATAAAAATACCAGAGAACGGCAAGGTCGCAGATTTAGGCTGCGGCGGAGGATATAATATAAAGCGTATGCTTGGAATGAGTGCAAAAGCGAAGTTTATCGGGCTGGATATATCAGATGAAAGCGTAAAAAAGGCGCAGAAAGTCAACAAAGACGAGCTCGGCAAGCGTGTCAAAATAATCAAAGGCAGCGCTGAAAAGCTCCCGTTCAAGGATAACAGCATAGAACTTATCACCGCTTTTGAGACAGTTTTCTTCTGGAAAAAACTTGAAAAAGCGTTCAGGGAGATATACCGTTCGCTTGTAAAGAACGGCTGTTTTGCAGTTATCAATAATTACGGTGATCCGAATGTGGATTGGGAAAAGAAAGTCCCCTGCATGACCAGATATACTGCGGAGCAGATTGCAAATATGCTTAAAACAGCAGGATTTACTGATATTTCAATAAATAAAAAGGAAAATCTGTTTTTAGTTATGGGATATAAAAGGTAAAGGAGTATAATCATGAGTGCAAATTATAAGAACTGGGTACCAAACGGAATGATAACTGCATTGACTGCAGGAACGGCTATTCTCGGCGCAGGAACAGCAGCGCTTATGTGTGCTAAGATGAGTCCGAAGCTGAAAATGGCTCTTGTCGGAACGGCAGGCGCAGGCACACTTGCCTGCGGTGCGATGACAGCATGGAGCATTTATGCACACTGTAAATTCTCATATAACGGCAACCGACAGCTATCCAAAGTGATCGTAGAGGGTACTGCGAAATATATTACGCTGCCCGAAGGCGGTATCGGACTTGATGTAGGCTGCGGAAGCGGTGCGCTGACCATTGCTTGTGCAAAGCGAAATCCGCAGGGCAGAATGGTCGGTATAGACCGCTGGGGCATGGAGTATGCGTCGTTCAGCCAGCAGCTCTGCGAGGATAATTCTGATTCTGAGGGTGTTCAGAATACGGAATTTCACCAGGGTGACGCCTGCAAGCTTGATTATCCTGATGAATACTTTGACGCAGTTACAAGCAATTATGTTTACCATAATATCACAGGAGTAAACAAACAGGAGCTTCTCCGTGAAACTCTGCGTGTGCTGAAAAAAGGCGGCACATTTGCAATACACGACATTATGTCAAAGGCTCGTTATGGCGATATGCAGCAGTTTATCAATGAATTATATAATGACGGCTATGAAGTCGTTGAGCTGATCGACACTACAAACGGTATGTTCATGTCAAAGGGGGAAGCAAAAGTTCTTGGACTGAGCGGCTCGTCGCTGCTTGTGGGCAGAAAATGAAAACAGAAATATTATCAGGACTTTTTATCCCTTTTCTCGGCACCGCACTTGGCGCAGGCTGTGTTCTTTTCATGAAGCACAACCTGAGCCGAAACGTCCAGCGGGCATTGACCGGCTTTGCAGCAGGCGTGATGACAGCCGCTTCGATATGGAGTCTTATAATTCCGGCAATGAATATGTCAGAGAATATGGGAAAACTCGCTTTTCTTCCTGCGGTTGTCGGATTTTGGTGCGGCATTCTTTTCCTTTTGCTGCTTGATAGTCTGATACCACATCTGCACATGAATGAAGAAAAAGCGGAGGGATTGCCGTCAAAGCTGGCACGTACAACAATGATGGTGCTTGCAGTTACGCTACATAATATCCCCGAAGGTATGGCTGTTGGTATTGTATATGCAGGCTTTATATCAGGCTCTGCTGATATGACCGCAGGCGGAGCGCTCGCTCTGGCTCTCGGAATTGCAATACAGAATTTTCCTGAAGGAGCTATCATTTCAATGCCGCTTCATGTGGAGGGAAAAAGCAAATGGAAGGCGTTTGCGGGCGGTGTATTGTCAGGAGCAGTTGAACCGGTCGGCGCACTCCTCACGATACTATTTGCAAGTCAATTACTGCCTATAATGCCGTATCTGCTGAGCTTTGCCGCAGGAGCAATGATATATGTGGTGGTAGAGGAACTGATTCCCGAAATGTCTGAAGGAGAGCATTCAAACATCGGTGTTATTCTATTTTCTGTCGGCTTTACTCTGATGATGATATTGGATGTTGCACTTGGATAGGAGAGAAAAATGAAGAATAAAGAGCATTTACCGATTTTCGGTATCGGACCGTTTCTTGTGGTCGGAATGGCAGTTGTTGCTGCCATTGCGATTGCTGTATTCAGTTATGTTTTACATCTTGGAACCGTCAGTGGATTTCCTGCGGCGATGTTGATAGCCGTTGGAATTGCACTCATTATCGCAGGTATGATCGTCTGGTTTATTGGTGCTGTACGGTCTGGAATGGACGATAATATAAAAGAAAATCGTCTGAAAACAAATGGAATATATGCATGGGTAAGAAATCCCATGTACAGCGGCTGGTGGATTCTGATCACAGGTATCAGCCTGATGTGGCGCAATATCTTTCTGATTCCCGTGATCGTCATCAATTGGGGCATTATGACAGTTGTACTGAAAGCAACTGAAGAAAAATGGCTGCATGAGCTTTACGGGCAGGAGTACGATGACTACTGCAAATGCGTAAACAGATGTATACCATTTAAAAGAAAGTAAAAGGAGATTTTAAAAGCTGCCGAAATAAAACTGTGAATATGACCTATAATGTTTCAATAGATAAAAAAACTGAAAAAGTGCTTAAATATATATTTAAAGGTTAGATTGTTTGTATATAATAACAAAATTTATTTTATGATATTGACACCGTATTCGCTATATGCTATTATATGGTTTGGGAAAAATGTACTGTGGATTTTTGACTGAATATGGAGTAGTAATGTTGTATTTTATAGATCGGATCCCCGACTTTTTACCGACAGGTATTATATCTGTTATACCCGAAGAGCGGCTGATAAAAGCTGAACGCTATAATCGCGTTTCTGACAATATTTTATGCAAGCTGGCTTATTATGTATTTGCATATGGTATGGAGAAAGAGTACGGTGTACCGATCGGTTCCAAACTGCGTTGGGAGAACGCTGAGAATGGAAAGCCGTTTTTTTCAGGATATCCTTATATCAACTTTAACATAAGTCATTGCGAAAAGGCTGTATTCTGCGGGTTAAGCAATTATCCGATAGGAGTTGATGTTCAGGATGTCATCAGCGATACAGAGTCTCTTTGGCATATGGTATGTACTGATGGCGAGCGAGAGCGCCTGAAAGCGTCAAGCGAACCGGATAAGCTGTTTACATGGTTTTGGTGCCTTAAAGAGGCTTATCTGAAACATAATGGAACGGGTATAACGGATAAGCTTTTCAGAATAGATTTTTCTGATTTTGAAAGCAGATCCTTTAAAAAGTACGGTTTGGTCTTTTCGATTTTCGAGATGTCAGGCTGTTGTTTTGCAGTGTGCGGAAAAGAAGGATTTACTAAAGGTGATTTTAATAATATAGTAATATAACTATTATTTTTTTGAAAAATAGTTAGTTATATATAACTTTAAAATTGATTTTGCATTGATATATACAGGAGGAATTGCTATGTATCTTGAATTGAAGAATGTATCTAAATACTATGGAACAGAAAAGAATCATGTAAAGGTTTTAGATGACGTTTCTGTAAATATAGAAAAGGGAGAGATATGTGTGATTTTAGGTCCGTCCGGCTCGGGAAAATCCACATTTCTTAATATAGTAGGCGCACTTGACCGCTGTGATTCTGGCAATGTGATAATAAATGGAAAGGATATTGCAAAGCTGAATAAAAAACAGCGCTCTCTTTATCGCCGTTCTGAATTTGGATTTATCTTTCAGTTCTATAATCTTGTCCCTGATCTTACTGTAAAGGAAAATATACAGGTATGTCAGAACCTTACAAAGGAATCTCTTGATCTTGATGAGCTCATTGATTCTTTGGGGCTGAAGGAGCATTGCGACAAGTTCCCTTCACAGCTTTCGGGAGGACAGCAGCAGAGATGCGCTATTGCAAGAGCGCTTATAAAAAAACCGCAGCTGCTTCTTTGCGACGAGCCCACAGGCGCTCTTGACTATAAAACGTCAAAGGAAATGCTGAAGGTTATGCAAATGGTAAATGAGAAATATGGTATAACGATGCTTATCGTTACTCACAATGAGGCTATAAAGTATATGGCGAACCATGTTATAAAAATACGCGATGGTCGAATTGCAGATAATTATTATAATGAAACATTGAAAAAAGCAGAAGATCTGGAATGGTAAGGAGCAAGTAAAATGGTTTTGAATCGCAGGGTATGGCGGAATCTTAAAAGAGATTTTTTCCGCAATACAGCTTTATTTTTATTGATAGCCTTGGGAATGTATTTTGTTGTTTCTTTTGTTGGATCAGCGGAAACTATAATGTCGGGGATAGATCATTTTCAGGAAAAGAACAATATGGAGGACGGAGAATTTTCCATGTTCCTGCCATTGACAGATGAACAGAAAGACAAGCTCGGTGAAAAGGGCGCTGATATACAGGAGCAGTTTTATCTGAACTTTGAATACGAAAACGAAAGTACCGTCAGAGTCTTTGAGATGCGCGACAGGATAAACCGCGTTCAGCTTGACGACGGAAAAGAGCCTGCTGCCGACAATGAAGCTGTCCTTGAGCAGCATTTTGCCGAAGCTCATGGAATAAAAGCGGGAGATACCATTTCTCTGGCAGGCAGACAGATTTCGGTAGTCGGAACAGGCTCCTGCGCAGATTATGAAAAAGTCCTTGAAAATATGAGCGATGTCAATGTGGACAGTAATGATTTCGGTGTTGCCTTCTTTACAAAGGACGGATATAGAATACTGAAAGACAGTGAAGCTGCTATTGAAGCAGAAACCATATCATATGCTTATAGCCTTGGAAAAGGACTTGACGAGACAGAGCTGAAAGATCAGCTCAAAGATACAGAGCAGAACAAATTGCTTTCATTTGTGCCTGCTGACAGCAACAGCAGAATAGGAAATGCTGCGAAAGATGTCAGCATGAATAAAGAGGGCGGAATACTTGGCGGTATTTTGCTTTTTCTAATATTTGTCTATGTTATTTCGGTATTTACCGTTCATAGGATAGAGGAAGAAAATGTGATGATAGGTACGCTTTATTCCTTGGGTATTTCAAAATCCGAGGTCATAAGAAGCTATACTCTGCTTCCGCTCCTTCTCACTTTCCTCGGAGGAATATTCGGCACTATACTTGGCTTTTCTCCGATAGGCATCAATGTTCAGACGGCATCGACATATAAAAGCTACTCGCTTCCTGCTATGGAAACGAAATATCCGATATTCCTTATTGCTTACGGACTTGTTGTGCCTTCATTGATATTCCTTATCGTAAACTATCTATGCCTTGAACGAAAGCTTTCAAAGGAGCCGCTGGTGCTGCTCAGAAACCAGAAAAACAGAAAAGCGCTGAAGCTTCATCTTCCTCATTTGAGCTTTACAGGCAAGTTCAGGATACGTCAGATGATACGTGAAAAAAGAAGTATACTTGCCATGGGCGGAGGACTGTTTTTGACTGTGCTGCTGCTTATGATGGCACTTGATATACAGGCAGGTCTTTCCTACATGAAAAACGGGATAGATTCCGATATGAAATACGAGAAAATGTATATGCTTACAAGTATGCTCGATGAAGTGCCTGAGGGTGCGGAAAAGGTGTGTGTAAAGACTTTTTCGGCTGTGACGCCTGAGGACGAAAAGCTTAATGTAAGCGTTATGGGAATATCCGACGATTCGGCGTATTTCAGCTTTAAAGCATCGGATGATGAAGAGAAAATAACCGTTTCTAATTCCGTGCAGCTAAAATATCATTTGAACGTCGGAGATAAGCTTACTCTCAGAGATGAGACAAATGACAAGGATCATGTTTTTGAAGTTGAGAGAATTGAAGAATACGCTCCGGGACTGTGTGTATTTATGAATATCGATACAATGTGCGAGCTTTTGGAGCAGGAAGAGGGATATTATAATGCACTTCTTTCGGATAAGGAGCTTGACATAGAAAAAGGTCTTATATACGGCAAAACAACACGCAGCGATATGATAAAATTCTCCGATGTATTTCTGGAAAGCATGACGCCGATGATAGGATCGCTTTATTTTGTATCTGTAATTATTTTCCTTATAGTTATGTACCTTATGATGAAGGTTATCGTGGACAGAGCGGATTTCCCGATAGCCTTGTTCAGAACTTTCGGATATCAGAACAACGAGATACGCAGGCTTTTCCTTGATGGTAATTTTATAGCAATAGCGGTCATGTCTGTTGTGATAGTGCCATTGTGCAAGTATCTGATGGATAAGATGTGGCCGTCTTTGGTATCGTATGTGCCTATGGGACTTGATGTTAAGTTCCGTCCGTATTATTACTTCATTATAGTAGGCCTTATTCTGGCAAGCTATTTATTGATCAATTTTATCCTTATGCAGAAGCTGAAGAAGAATGAAGAGGATATAGTTTCTATTCTTAAAGAAAGAGAGTGATAAGTGCATGAAGCTTATTATTTTTCCTCATGCAGGCGGTTTTGCGTCTTATTATCACGAGATGGCAGAGAAGATAGATTCTGAGGTCATTGTATTTGAGTATTCAGGCAGAGGGCGTCGGGCTTCACGGGAGAGCTATTCGGATTTTGAAGAGCTTATTTGCGACGCAGTGGAAAAGCTTTCTGAGTATTTTTTAAAGGACGGGGAGGATTATTGCCTTTTCGGACACAGCATGGGTGCGTATGCTGCGATAGAAACGGCTTTCCGTATGCAGTATTATTATGATTATCCTCCGAAATGCGTTTTTATTTCAGGACAGTCGTCGCCTTATTATGAAAAAAACCAATATACAGAAAAGTCGGACGAGGAGCTTTCGCAGTATCTTATATCCCTTGGCGGATTAAGGAGCGAAAGCATGGAAATGTATCTTAAACAGCTGCTGCCGATCATAAGACAGGATATGCGCCTGCTGGACAGTTACAGATACCGTGAAAAAAGTTTGCCTTATAACGGCTCATTATATCTCATGTATGGTGAAGCTGATGAGGAAATAAGGAAAGAAGAGCTTTGCAGTTGGAAAGGTATCGCGGCAGGGGAAACTTATGTCAGGGCATATTCAGGAGGACACTTTTATTTCAAGAACGAGCTTGACGATGTATGTGACTATATAAGCAGGTGCGTTTCTTGAAATATATATCAAATATGTGTACAGGCAGATCTTGTATCTGCCTGTTGCTGAGTTGATATACGGTGTTTCATGATATGCGATTAGTTAATGCTAACATTTATAAAATTATTATGAGGTGGTATGGATAATATGTTGGAGAAAAAGTTTTTTTGGGCTCCTGGGGCTTCGTGGTGTATTACTGAAGAAGGACTGGAGATAAATAATTATTTGTTTCAGGGAAATATGAAGGAACTTTTTCCGAAGTTTTACTATTTATGCAGCGAGGGTACGACTTTAGATGAGCTTATAGATGGATTTGATCCATATCCAAAGATCAAGCTGCGCAAGTTTATCCGTACTCTTGAAAAACTGAATTTGATCACGGATAAGGTGCAGGATATCGGAGATATGTTTGCACCTCAGGGCAGGCTTTTTCAGCCTGAGGAAAAGTATGATGACAATTATTTTATGAACAGTGATAATCTTGCAAAGTACGTTGAAAAACAGCTTACCCGCGAGCTTCATACTTCCTGTGAGGATATTGAGCTCGAAAAGACGGAAGAACCTGATTTTATAGCTGATAGAAGAAGTATCCGCAGCTTTGCTGCTGATAAAAAGGTCACTTTCAAACAGTTTTCTGCGGTTTTGAATATTTTGCGACAGACATTCAGAGGCGAAAAAAGAGCTTATTATTATCCGAGTGCAGGCGGTCTGTATCCGATAGACTTTTATGTACATATCAAGGAAAAACGTGTTGACGGCATAGCGGGGGGACTTTATTATTATAATAGCCTCAGGCATTGCCTTTGCAGGATATCGGACGCAGCAGGCTTTAACAGGGATATGCATTATTTTTTGAATAAGGACATATATGAAACAAGTGCATTTTCAGTTTACTTGTTTTATAATGCCTCTGTCACTATGCCGAAATACGGTGAAAAGGGATATTATTACGGTATACTTGATGCAGGTATTGCGATAGGATACATCACATCTGCTGCACAAAGATGCGGTGTTTCTCTTTGTTCTATCGGAGATATGCAGTTTGATATGATATCTGATGAATTTATGACAGATCAATATCAGAAATATTTGCATTGTATTGAATTCGGTATAGCAGAATAGGGTGAGGAGTAGGCAAATGAACGAAAAAACATTGATAGATCTTTTTGTCAGTAAAAAGGCAGAGGTCATTTTTTTTGACCGCTATGGGAACGAAAAAAGATGTGAACGCGGGGATATGTATAAAACTGCGGCTCATGCTGCGCAGTTATTGTGGAATAACGGCATCGGAAAAGGAGATAATGTTGTAATAAGCTTTTCAGAGCCCTCAAAATTCCTTCCTGTATTCTGGGGAACGCTGATGAGCGGTGCAATACCTGTTATTTCGCCTTTTGAAAATGACGGACACAGGTCACTGAAAAATATTATTTCTGTAGACGCCATAGCAGATGAAGCCTTTCTTGAGAAGTGCTCGGAGATGACTGCTGATATAATTGATTTTGAGCCTGAAGATGTCAAGGGTTCGGATACGGCTATAGTCTTTTTTACATCGGGAAGTACCAGTTCTCCGAAAGGCGTTGTTCTTACGCATGATAATCTGCTTGCACAGCTGCGTTCGTTTAAGGAAGCCATAGCCTGCACGAAAGAAGATGTGCTCGTTAGCTTTCTTCCTTTGACTCATGCATATGGTTTTTCGTGTATGTATTTGCTTGCTTTGTTCTGCGAAGCAGCTATCTACCTTACTTCGCCTGATACTATAGTAAACGCTCCCGAGGTATATCTCGATATGCTTTCAAAAAAGAAAGCGACTGTCACAGGAGGTATGAATTTTACCCTCAGGACGCTTTGCTCGCTATATTCGGAGCATAAGGACAATACCGATCTGTCTGCTCTGCGTATTTTTACATTGAGCGGAGAGGTGATATCGCACAAGCAAATGGAACAGTTTTATCAGCTGTATAAGGAAAACGGCTTAAAAGAGCAGGTGCTCACGCCGTTTCTCGGTATGACTGAAGCAGGCGGAGCAGTAGCTATACCACATATTGGTCAGAAGCGCGGTTGTGATGAACAGAAGCATATAATGCTCGGAAAAAGGCTTTCATGCATTGAGCTGGCTGTTTTAGATGATAACGGAAATGAACTGACACAGGGTGAGCTTGGAGAGATAGCGGTAGCAGGCAAAGCGATCTTCGGAAAATACCTGACCGAGAACGGCGTATGGGAGAATGATTCACGTTGGTTCCGTACAGGAGATTCGGGGTACTATAAGAATGATAACCTTTGTATCACAGGACGAAAAAAAGACATAATATTCGTAAATGGCATAAATTATTATCCCTATGATATAGAGACTTATATTGCTAAAAAATATCCCGAAACACAGGGAAGAGTACTGATACGTCAGATATATCGCACAGCAGATGAAAACGAGATAGTATTGTTTTATGAAACAAAGGATAAGAATGAAAAGGCAGCAGAACAGCTGGCAAAAATGAAAGATCTCCTTGAAAACGCATATACGATACCGATATCTGCATTTATACCTTTGTGTGATATACCGCGTCTGCCAAACGGAAAATATGACACGAGAAGCCTTATTTCCCTATATATCAAGGGAGAATTTGATCAAACTGCCGAGAATATAAAAAGAATATGGAAAAGCCGTTCTTCTTATGCAGGAGTAGTGCCTGAACGCAGCGCAGAGTTAGCGTTAGATAACATATGGAGCGAATTATTGGGCGTTTCTCCGAGAGAAGAAGCTGATTTTTTCCTTGCAGGCGGAGATTCTATCCTTATGATGCGTCTTGCTGATGCTATAGAAAAGGAATTTGGCGTATCAGTCACATTGAGTGAGCTCCGTGGAAACCTTGAGTTTGAACGCCTTGTAAGCTATATAAGCAGTCATGCTTCAGAGCATAAAGAAAAGGCTGATATTTTATCTGATGACGTCGGTTTTTATGAGCCGTTTCCGCTTACTGAGGTGCAGATGTCGTACTATATGGGGCGCGATACTATGTATGAAATGGGCGGAGTTTCTGCTCACGGTTATTATGAATATGAGACCGAACTGCCGCTCGACAGGCTTGAAATGGCAATAAATCGTGTTATAGCTGCGCATTGTGCTTTCCGAACTCATATCACTTCTAAGGGAATGCAGCAGATATCGAAGGATATATCTGAATATGTACTTCCTGTTACTGACGGCTCAGAGTGGTCTCAGGAACAAAGAGATGAATGGATAAAAAGAAACCGCAGTGAGCTGTCTCATTCTGTTATGCCTCTTGATAAAGCGCCATTGTTTGAATTCCGTGCGCTAAAGCTGAATGAAAAGATGAGCTATCTGATATTCAGCATAGACCTTATTATTATTGACGCAGCAAGCTTGCAGATATTCAAGGATATTCTGACAGCTTTTTGTGAAGATGAGAAGTATTCTTTCAAGGTGCCTGAGCATACTTTCCGCGACCATGTAAGAATGCTCGAAAACAGAAAGAAAACTGATAAATATAATGCGGACAGAGCGTATTGGATGTCAAAAAAGGAGGATTTCCCGTCTGCACCGCAGCTTCCTTTTGCCAATGGACCTGAGAGTATCTCAAAGCCTGAGTTTTATAGAAGATCTCTTCATGTTCCTGCTGAACGCTGGAAACAGATAAGGCGCAGTATTGCTGAACACAAGCTTTCTGCCTCATCTGTGCTTGCATCGGTGTATGCAGAGGTGCTTTCTCTGTACAGCGGTCAGTCCGAGTGTGCGCTGAATGTTACGGTTTTTGACCGCATGGGATACGGCGGAGAAATGGACGGCGTCATAGGTGATTTTACTTCGACTATGCTTATCCCGTTTTATTTTTCAAAAAATGTATCTCTTGCAGAGTCAGCTGCCAGAACACAGGATAGTTTTATTGAAGCACTGGATCACAGCTGGTTCAGCGGTATCGCATTTGCAAGAGAGCTGAAGATCGCGCACGGCAGCGGAAATCGGCCAATAATGCCCTTTGTATTCACGAGTACGCTTTCCGAAAGCGGATCAGAACCGCTCAGAGAGCTCGGAACGCTTAAATACGGTATTTCTCAGACGCCGCAGGTGTACCTTGACTGTCAGGTATATCAGAATAAGAACGGCTTGGATATAGTCTGGGATTATCCTGAAAAGCTGTTTTTGCCCGAGCTTATGGAGCGTATGTTCACAGAGTTTGAGAAGGCTGTTTTTGATATTGACAAGCTGCTTGATATGCAGGAGAGCGGTATTCTGATCTCAGGATCCGACAGACAGAAAATATACGATTATAATGCTTCTGATAAAAAAATTGAAGTCAAGCCGCTGCACGAATTGTTTTTACAGCAGGCGAAGAGAGCTCCCGAGCATATTGCTGTAAAAGATTCGGTAAGTGAGATAACATATTCAGAATTGGCAGAAAAGGCTGAACAGACAGCTTTTATGCTCAGAAAGCAAGGTATCGGAGCAGGAGATTATGTGGCTGTCAGGTCATTCAGGAGGAAAGAGACTATAACCGCTATCCTCGGAATTATTATGGCAGGTGCGGCTTATGTGCCTATCGACGCTGATAATCCCGAAGCACGTCAGATGGAAATAATCAGGAGCAGCGGCTGCAAGGCGGTGCTTAACGGAGACGAGCCTGCCGAAGCTGTAATGATCGATGATGTTCTGCCTGAGGTAAGCACTGAAAGCATAGCATATGTAATACATACATCGGGCAGCACAGGCAATCCAAAGGGCGTTATGATAACCCATAAAGCTGCCGCAAATACGATACTGGATATCAATTCACGCTTTGAGGTGTGCGGGGACGATAATATCATAGGCCTTTCGTCAATTTGCTTTGACCTGTCTGTATATGATATTTTCGGAGCACTTTCTGCGGGAGCAAGGCTCGTTATGGTGCCTGACCTTCATGACCTGCGCTCTATTGCAGATATAGTACGAAATGATGAAATAACTGTATGGAACTCTGTTCCGGCTATTATGCAGATGTATATTGAGCATATTTCAGCAGAAAAAAAGTATTCTCACAGCGGTAAGCAGATCGTTGCAGACGACTCATTGAGATTAGTAATGCTGAGCGGAGATTGGGTACCTTTGGATCTTCCTGAAAAAATAAGCAATGAATTTCCCGAGACTGAGATCTACAGCCTTGGCGGTGCAACAGAGGCTTCTGTATGGTCTATATATTATCCCGTAACAAAGGTCGAAAAGCACTGGAAAAGTATTCCCTATGGAATGCCTCTCGCAAATCAGAAAATATTTATTATGCGTTCCGATATGAAGCTTTCTCCGATAGGAACATTCGGCGAGATATGTATAGGCGGCATCGGTGTTGCAGAGGGATATCTTAATGATCCCGAAAAGACCGCCGCGGCGTTTTTTGATCATCCCGAATTCGGAAGAATGTATCACACGGGAGATTACGGCGTAATGTCCGATAAAGGATATGTGGTATTTCTCGGCAGAAAGGATACCCAGATAAAAATTCACGGTCATCGTATAGAGCTTGGTGAGATAGAAGCGGCTGCACGAAAGCTTGATGCTGTCAAGGATGCTGTTATACTGACAAAGAAGGACGATAACGATATCCCTGTTATAATCGCATATCTTGTTGCGCCTGAACTTAACGAGGTAAGCTTCAAACAGGAAATGAAGAAGCTTGTTCCCGAGTATATGATACCGAATATGGTCGTATTTATCGACGAGATACCGTATACTTCAAATAAAAAGGCTGACAGGAAAAAGCTTCTGAGCAAGGCGGTAATACGCGCATCTAAAGTCAGAAAAGAGCCTGAGACAGAGCTACAGAGGAAGCTTTTTGAGATATGGAAGGAAATACTTAAAAACGATGATTTCGGTGTGCAGGACGATTTCTTTGACGCAGGCGGAGATTCTGTAAAGCTTATAAGAATAGCTTATCAGATCGAGGAACAGCTCAAAGTTAAGGTATCTCATAAGGAGCTTCTGCTTGCTTCTACAATTGAGAAGCAATGCCTGCTTATAGAAAAAAGCGAAGCAGCAGATAATGCAATAACTGTTGAGGCTGATGCCGAAAATACTTATGAGCCTTTTGAACTTACTGATGTTCAGCGTTCTTATCTGATGGGACGCGATGATATATTTGAGCTGGGCGGAACATCTACCCACGGATATTACGAATACGAAATATCTCTGGACCTTGGACGCTTTGAGGCTGCATTGAATAAGGTCATTGGCAGCCAGCATATGCTTCGTGCAATAATGCAGCGCGGAAATAAACAGAAGTTCCTGTCAGAGGGCTTGCAGTATAAACTTGACATAAAGGACGGCAGGGGTATGTCAGAGGAGGAGTTCGAGAGTCTTGTGCTCAAATACCGCGATATGTATTCTCATGAGATTTTCTATCCGTATAACTGGCCGCTGTTCAGATTTATAGCCATAAGGAAAACAGATGAAATAAGTATTCTCATTTTCAGTATTGATCTGCTTATTATGGACGCAGGCAGCGTTCTTATTTTCAAGGATATGGTAATGCAGGCTTATGATGAGCCGAATACTGATTTTGAGCCTCTTGCCTTTACATTCAGGGACTTTGTGAGAGGCTGCGGCAAAACTCTTGAAGGCAAGCGCTATGAGCAGGATAAGGCATACTGGCAGGCAAGGGCTGAGAGCTTTCCGCAGGCGCCTGAGCTGCCGTTGAAAATGGAAACAAAAGATGTTAGAAATCCACGTTTCCGACGACTTGGTCTGACTCTTGACAAAAATGAATGGGATATGCTTCAGAAGCACTGCAGGGAGCACAATGTATCTCCCTCATCGGCAATATGTACAGCATATGTCGCAGCACTTTCCTACTTCAGCAATCAGAAGCAGTGCGCTCTTAATGTCACTCTTTTTCACAGATATAATTTTCACCCCGATGTGGAGAGGCAGATCGGTGATTTTACTTCTACGATGCTTCTTGCTTTTGAGCGGGATAAAAAAATATCATTCTGGGATTCAACAGCAAAGACTCAGCAGACTATAATGGACGGACTCGACCACAGCACCTATAGCGGCATTGAGTTTTCGAGGGATATAAAGGCTGCAAGAAAAATAAGCTCAGGCATACCTGTGCCCGTGGTATTTACAAGTACTTTGTCAGGAGGAGATACCGCTTCTCACAGAGATTTTGGAAAAGTAAAATATGGTATAAGCCAGACCTCTCAGGTGTATCTTGATTGTCAGATCGCAGAGTGCGAAAGAAAGCTTGTTATTACATGGGACTATATCGAATGCTTGCTGGATACTGATATGATGAAGCAGATGTTTGGATATTTCCGCGAATTATTGACAGCTGCGGCAGTATCGGATACTCCTGATAACACTGTTACGGAAACCGAAAGAAGGCTTTGCGGACTTTATGCGGCTTACAATGATACTGAGCAGGATATTCCTGCCGAGACGCTGCACGGTATGTTCATAAGGAAAGCTAAGGAACTACCAAATAAGACGGCGGTAAAGGATATGGAGCGCTCGCTGACATACGGACAGCTCGATGAACTGTCTGACAAAGCTGCGGCAAAGCTTATCCGACTTGGAGTACGCCGCGGACAAAGTGTTGCTGTGATCGTGCACCGTAAGGTAAATACTATTGCTTTTATACTTGGCATACTTAAAGCAGGAGCAAATTACGTTCCGATAGATCCTGAAAATCCCAAGGCAAGACAGAATGAGATCATTAATAACAGCAACAGCACTTTTGTCATTGACGAGGATTTTTATGCTGATGATGAACAGGCTGATATGAGTTGTTTCCCTCTTCCTGATCCCGACTCTGTCGCATACGTTATATATACATCAGGAAGTACAGGAAAGCCTAAGGGTGTAATGGTAACTCATAAGGAAGCTGCAAATACGATACAGGATATAAATACCAGATATGGGGTCACAGAAGAGGACGCTGTCATCGGTCTTTCTTCAATGTGCTTCGATCTGTCGGTCTATGATATTTTTGGCGCACTTGCAGCAGGAGCTAAGCTTGTTCTTGCTCCTGGACTTCACAATATAGTTCGTATAGCAGATTTGATCGAAGAGGAAGAGATAACAATATGGAATTCTGTTCCTGCTGTTATGCAGATGTATATCGAGCATATTGAAAAAGCACATAGTATAGAGAAAAATATCCGCAATAAGAAGATTTCGCAAAAGACAGTGGTAACTGAAGATCCGCTTCGCCTTGTTCTTCTCAGCGGCGATTGGATACCGCTTTCACTTCCCGACAGGATACATAATGAGATAGAAGAGGCGGAGGTAGTAAGTCTGGGCGGAGCTACCGAAGCGTCAATATGGTCGATATATTATCCTCTTAAAAAAGTGGATCCGAAATGGAAAAGTATCCCGTATGGTATGCCTCTTGCAAATCAGAAATTCTATGTTCTTGACAATGAGATGGAATACTGCCCTGTATATGTTTCAGGAGAGCTTTATATAGGCGGAGCAGGCGTTGCTGAGGGCTATCAGAATGATGCGGAAAAAACAGCGTCGGCCTTCATAGACCATAAAAAGCTTGGCAGGCTGTACCGAACAGGTGACTATGGACGCATGACTCCCGATGGATACATCGAATTCCTTGGAAGAAAGGATCAGCAGGTAAAGATCGGCGGTCACCGCATAGAGCTAGGAGAGATCGAAAATGCGCTGCGGCAGATAAGCGGTATAACCGACGCGGCAGTGGTCATAAAGGAAGAAAACGGCAAGCAGATATTTGCCTATGCAGTAAGCGAAGGCAAGCTTGAGCCTTCAGAAATACGCTCTGCACTGAGAGATTATATCCCTGATTATATGGTGCCTGCGGCTATTGTGCTGATACCGTCAATACCGCTTACATCAAACGGAAAAGTTGACCGTAAAGCGCTGTTAAAGGTCAAAACAGAGGTGAATCGGAAGTTCACGCCTCCGAGAACGAATATGGAGAAGAAGCTCGCTTTATGCTGGGAGAAAATATTCGGTATTTCCGAGCTGAGCATTGAGATGAGATTTTCTGAGCTTGGCGGCGACTCACTAAAAACACTCAGGCTCATATCTATTATAGAAGAAGAAACAGGACTCAAGATCCCCTACGGTATGATGATGTATGTTGATACGCTTGAAGAAATGGCGCTTCTTCTGGGAAGTCTTGAAACAAAGGAAAAAGCAGGTCAGAAAGAAACTGAGCTTTCTTATTATCGCTCAGATCCTGCAAAGCCCGTACAAATCATACTCCTGCCGCCGCTGGTAGGTATCCATGCACCATATCTGCGCTTGGTAAACATCATGCCTGAGACATCTTTTGTGCTTTTCGATTATTCAAAGGGAGAGTCGATGGACGAGCTTATAGAGAAATATGCAGAACAGATAAAGCAATTTGATTTGTCTGATGAACTTATAATAGGTGGTCATTCGGCAGGCGGAAATTTCGCATTTGAGATAATCAAGCGCCTTGAAAAGGACGGTATATCCGTAAAGAAACTTCTCCTGATGGACAGCTTTTATTTCCATAAATTCAAGGATATACCTGCAAATAAAATAAAAACAATATTCAGGGTGCTTATAAGAGAAAATGTTCTTGAGGGGCAGGAAATAAAGGGAATATACAGCGTACTGGATAATTACATTGAAAAGCTTATGACTACTACCGAGGGTACTGTAAATGCAGATATAGTTTATTTGAAATCTGAACCGCCGTATCTGGATATTCATAATCTTCAGTCTGATGATAAACTCTGGCGGGAGCATACTACGGGAGAATTCAAGTTGATACAGGGGTATGGTTCGCATATCAGGATGCTGTATCAGCCGCATATCGACCAGAACGGAATGTGCATAAAGCGTATTTTCAATTTGAAATAAGGAGTGATAAAATGCTGGATAACTCAGGAATGCGTTATGATATGGCGACAAATTTTGATACTGCGATACTTGATCACATTGAAAAGTATGATGAAAAACATCAGGTCGCTTCGCTTTTCGGAAAATTCAAGACCGATGTCATAGGCGGCGGACGTTCTTCCAATACACTTCCTGATATTACAGAAAAGCAGCTTATTGATTACAATGAACGCTGCAAAAAAATGGGGATACATTTTAATTATCTTCTTAATCCTATGTGTCTGGGAAACAGGGATATGCTTCCTGTAGAGCACAAAAAGATCATAGAGTTCCTTAAAAAGCTTGAAAGCTATGGAATTGAATGGGTTACTGTAAATTCGCCGTATCTATGTGAAATAATAAAGAAACAGTTTCCGAAGATCCATGTTACTGTCGGTCAGTATGCAGTTATACAGACTATACAGCAGGCTCGGCAGTGGGTGGATCTCGGAGCAGATGAACTTACGCTTTCACATAATGTAAACAGAGATTTTGATAATCTCAGGAACTACCTGAAAGTATTCAAGGACACCGATATCCGTATGCGTGTTATTGCAAATAACGGATGTCTGCATGATTGCCCTTTTTCGCTCAATCATGCAGCCTGTGTGTCTCATTCGAGCACGCCTGACGGGACAGCGACGAATTGCTGTATAGATTACAGTATCGTAAATTGCTATTATCGTAAGCTTACAAAGCCGACGCATCTGATCGCATCTGATTGGATACGTCCCGAGGACGTTCATTATTACAAGGAGCTTTGCGACGAAACAGGAAACCATAATCTTGTTATCAAGCTTGTTGAGCGTTCTAAACCCACAGCCTTTCTTATAAACCTGCTTGACGCATTTCTTCATGAAAGTTATGACGGCAGCCTTACAGAGCTGCTCAACTGGCTCGATGAGCGCAACAGCGGTTCTCAGACGCATATCGACGCCAGCGGATATATCGAAGCGGTTAAAAACGGAGAGCTTGATCTTCATTCGATCAATTACTATATCAAGACACTTCAGCTTCCTAAGATAAAGATAGATAATACTAAATTGAACGGCTTTTTAGAGCATTTTGTACATAACTATCATTGTAAGGAAAAGATATGCTGGCTTGAGTCCTATGATCCTGATGAACGCTCTGATAAATATTGCTATTACTGTCATGATTGGGCGAAAAAAGTAATAACCTGCGAGGATCAGAAGGAGTTCGACAAGTGGCTAAAGTCAGTGGAAAAGCTGAAGGAAAATATGGTCAGCAGCAGGATATTCTGCCTTGATAAAGAGAAAGGAAGTAAATAATGAAAGTAAATACAGTTTGGGAGCTTTTGAAAAATATTGCAGAAGAGGACGACCATGACCAGAAGCTTTTGGACAAAAAGAACGGCACAACAAGAGTTGTCACAGTTAATGAGCTTAAAGCAGATGCTGAGCGCTTTGCTTATTATATCGCATCAAAAAAGCTTGAAAAAGGTCATGTAGTTATCCTTGCAAAGAACAGTATCGAATGTGTCAAGACATATTTTTCAATTGCGGCAGCAGGTGCGGTGTCTATAATTATGGATACCCGTTATTCGCCGGAAGAGAGCTTGAAGCTGTTCCGACAGGCGGACGGAGAAATGCTCATCTATGATGAAGAGCTCAGGGAGAAGGCTGAATATATAGCTGATAATTGCCCTGAACTCAGCGAAAAGATATGTATTCAGAGAATATGGGAGGATGAAAAATACCTTTCAGCCAATATGGCAGGGGATATCAAGCTTCCCGAGGCAACTGAAGACAGCGTATGCAGTATGTTCTATACTTCAGGAACTACAGGCGATGTCAAGGTAGTAATGCTGACACATAAGAATTTTATTTCAAATGTGATCTCTGTTGTTGAGGCTACAGATTATAAAAAGGACGGTTCGACGGCTATACTGTCGATACTGCCCATAAGCCATGTTTTCGGGCTCTCCTGTGAGATACTGTGCGGTCTGGATCTGAGAGGCGATGTATTCATAAATGATGAATTCAGTAATTTTATAAAAAACGCACAGGAATTCAGACCTGTTTTGATTATGGCGATACCAATGATAGTAAAGTTTATCTCATCAGTTTTCAATCGTACTGCTAAAAAGAATCCCGGAATGACAAAGGAAGAAATAAAAAAAGCAGTTGTTGGCGACAGACTGCGATTTATAGCTACAGGTGCAGCGTATCTTAATCCTGATTATATAACAGAATTCAAGGATTATGGTATTTTTGTACGCCCCGGATATGGAATGACTGAGTGTGCTCCTCAGATAGCGAGCAACAGTATCGGAGCTTTGAAAACATTTTCTGTGGGAAAGGTCGTCCGCGATGTTCAGATAAAGATCGTAGACAATGAGATATATGTTAAAGGTCCAAACGTAATGAAAGGATATTATAATAATCAGGAAGCAACAGATGCTGCGTTTAAGGACGGCTGGCTTGCAACGGGCGATCTTGGATATCTTGATGAAGATAATTACCTTTATATTACAGGCCGCAGAAAAAATCTCATCATTCTGGAAAACGGGGAAAATGTATGCCCTGAGACTGTTGAGAACAAGCTTTACGACAGTTCGCCGCTCATCTCCGAAGTCATTGTGTATGCTGAAAATAATATGATACAGGCGGAGATCTATACTCAGCAGCCCGATGATAAGGAGACAATGGAGCTTCTGGAAAAAGCCGTACAGCAGGTCAACAGCGCACTGCCGACTTTCAGCCGTGTTGTGAAATTCAAGCTTCGCAGTACGCCTTTTGAAAAAACAACTACAGGAAAAATAAAAAGAAATATAACTTATAGCGTGGAGGAAATGTAAAATGGTTATTACAGATGAAATTGAAGCAATTTGGAGAGATACTCTTGAGATAGAAGACGACGAGACTGTTGACAGGACCAAGAGCTTCTTTGAACTGGGCGGTAACTCACTGATGGCAATGATAGTTATTGACGAGATACAGGAAAAGTATAACTGCGAATTTGAGATAAGCGAGTTGTATGAAAATAATACGATAGAAAAGCTGGGACAGCTTGTAGAAAACAAGATCAGCGAATAAGGTTCTGAGAAAGGAGCGTTACAGAATGCAGCTCGTTTGCTTTCCGCACGCAGGCGGATTTTCTTCATATTATTCATTTCTTGTTCCTGAGGCTTTCAGAAATATAGACGATATCCTGCTTTATGAATATCCCGGGCGCATGACACGTTCCTCTGAGCGTCCGTATGAAAACTGTGATGAAGCGGTCAAAGATGTTTCAGAATATCTTTGCGAAAAGATAACGGGAGAGTATGTTTTGTTCGGATACAGCATGGGAGCTTTTTTCGCTTATGAAGCAGCCTTGTATATGAAGGAAAAATATAATAATCCTCCGAGACTTGTTATTATTTCAAGTCAGGTACCGCCAAACGGATATGAGCCTATACCGAAGGAGCAGTGCGACGATGACGATGCCCTTATAAAGTATATTTACTCTATGGGAGGGCTCGATCCGGCAATTGCCGATAATCATTCGGTAATGAAGTTCTTTCTGAAAAATATAAGAGATGATTTTCATATGATCGAAAGCTATACGCCTACAGTCGACAGCAGCAAAAAAGTTCCTGCACTTGCTGTTATATATGGTACAAACGATAAGATACTGGAAAAACATGACGTAAATGACTGGGCGGATGTTACAGATAACTATCTGGGCTCATTTGCTTTTGACGGGGGACATTTCTTTGTTCAGGAGCATAAACAGAGTTTTATGGAACTTTTAGATGATCTTATCACTGAAATTGCAGAAGGAGTAAAAGAATGAGTTTTCCGTTGACCAATGTGCAGAGAGCATATCTTATGGGACGAAGTGAGCTGTTTGAAGCAGGAGGCGTTTCAACGCACGCATATTACGAATTTAAAAATGACATTGATATCTCTCTGTACGAAAAGGCTTTGAATAAAGTCATAAAGCGCCATGATATGCTGAGGGCCGTGATAAATAAGGACGGTACACAGCATATACTCGATACTGTTCCCGAGTATAAAATACGTACAGAGGATCTGCGCAATGCTGATAAAGATGAACAAGACAGATTTATCATGAATAAAAGAAGCGAGATGTCTCATAGAGTATTCCAGATCTGTCAGTGGCCGATGTTTGATATTCAGGCTGCAAAGCTTAATGACAATAAGACCTATCTTTTTTTCAGCTGCGATCTTCTTATTGCGGACGGAAGCAGCCTGAAGCTGTTCCTGCTTGAAATACTTGAATATTACCAGAATATCAATATGGAAAAGCAGACTGTTGAAGCAGGATTTCAGGATTATATCCTCTACCAGCAAAAAAATAAGGAAGGAAAGCATTATATTAAGGATAAGGAATACTGGCTCGGTCAGCTGGATACTTTTCCGTCAGCTCCGATGCTTCCTAGCCTGAAACGAAATGACATCAGTGAAAAGCCCAGGTTTTCAAGATTACAGAAGTTTCTTCCCGAAGAAAAATGGAAAAAGCTGCGTGAGAGATCTGAAAAAAGAGGAATTACCTTTGCGCTTATATTTTATACAGCCTATTTGTCGGTATTGGCGGAATGGACTTCTCAGGAGAGCTTTGCTGTAAACATCACTCTTTCAAACAGAGGAAAAATGCAAGGTAAGTTTATGAATGTGATCGGAGATTTTACATCTTTGATGCTTATGCCTGTTGAAACCGATAATTGGTCTGAGGATTTCTGGGAGCGCGTTTCACAGGTCCAGAAGAAATTCATGGAGTGCTATAAACATTCAATGTATGACGGCGTTGAATTTGAACAGGAGCTTATGAGAAAACGAGGTATGCAGAATCAGGTCTCATATCCTATCGTATTCACAGGTATGCTCAGCGGTATGAGTGCATCTTCTATACCTCCGCTTATGGGAGAGATACAGTACAGCGTAAGTCAGACGCCGCAGGTATATCTTGATTTTCAGATGATACTGATAAAAAACAAGATATCTCTCACATGGGATTACCTTACCCAGCAGTATTCGGCTGAACAAATGGAGAAAATGTTTGAGCAGTTTTCGGCTCTGATAGATGGTATACTCGATCGTGAAGAACTCAATGTGTATGAATATATCGGCTCTGTTACGGAAGAAGCGCAGTCTGGATACAACAAAACACAGATGGTAAGAAATGTCTATGATCTTCAGCAGCTTATCAGAAATGCCTTTGCCGAACACGGCTCAAAAACAGCACTTAAAGACAGCAATGATGAGATAACCTTTGAGCAATGGGACAAGCTTTCAGACAGTGTTGCTGCATATCTTAGCGGTATAGGTGTAACGGCAGGCGATTATGTCGGCATCAGCGGAGAACGCAGCATATCAACACTGGTCCGTATAATCGGAGTAATTAAATGCGGCGCAGCTTATGTTCCTATCGCTCCCGATTGTCCTGATGACCGAAGAGAGCATATTCTTTCCGACTGCGGCTGTAAGGCTTATCTTTCAGGCGGACTTCAGATCGAAGAAAAAGCCTTTGTCCCTGATGAAAACAACAGCGTGACCAGCGGCTCGACGGCGTATATCCTGTATACGTCAGGCAGTACGGGCGAGCCGAAAGGTGTCGTTATATCACATGGGGCGGTTTCAAATACCATTGAGGATATAAACAGAAGATTTGAGATCACCTCGGACGATGTTGTGCTGGGAGTATCGTCATACTGCTTCGATCTTTCTGTATATGATATATTCGGCTCACTTATGGCAGGAGCAAAGCACGTGATAGCTCCTGACGCAAGGGATATATCCGGGATCAAGCGCCTGCTGAGTGATGAAGATATAACAGTATGGAACAGTGTGCCTGCTATCTTTGATCTTGTTGTGGATTCCTGCGGATTCAGAACGAATAATACAGCTTTGAGACTGGTCATGCTGAGCGGCGATTGGATACCATATACCCTTCCGCAGAAAATGAAGCGTTTCTTCCGCAATGCACGTATGATAAGTCTCGGAGGTGCTACAGAAGCCTCTATATGGTCGATATATTATCCTGTGGAGGATCTTGGCACAGATAGGAGCAGTATCCCTTACGGATATCCCCTTGCAAATCAGAGGTGTTATGTTCTTGACCGTCATATGAGGTGTGCTCCGTATGATGTCAGCGGTGAGATATACATAGGCGGAGACGGTCTTGCGGACGGATATTTCGGAGACAGTGAACGTACAGAAGCTGCATTTATCCAGCACCCTGTTTATGGCAGGCTGTACCGCACAGGTGATATGGGAGCGTTCAGACGTGACGGATATATTGATATTCTCGGAAGAATAGATACTCAGGTCAAGATAAACGGCTTCAGGATAGAGCTTGGCGAGATCGAAAGCGTTCTTGAAAAAAATGAGCTTATTGACCGTGCAGTAGTGACTGCTGATGACATAAACGGTGCAAAGGAGCTTGTTATGTATATCAAGCCGCGGTGCAGAAAGGAATACTTCGGAACTGATGAAGAACGCTGCGGCATATATGATCTCGCCGAAAAGCTGTCGCGCACCAATGCGGAAAAAATAGATATTGATTCCGTAAACAGGTTTGCGGCAGTACTTGATGATTATTGCTTAAAAGTCATGCAGTACTATGTCGATTTTCTTTCTTCAGCCGATAAGCCTTTTTCAATGACGGCAGAGGAATGGGTAAGCAGTAACAGGATATGTTCAAAATATACCAAGCTTATGAAAGTATGGCTGGATAAGCTCACAAGTGCAGGAATACTTATGCGTGAAAACTCCGTTTATACTTTCCCCGTATCAACAGTCCCCACTAAGGAAGCTCTCCTTTACGAGCTTGACGATATAGAAAGCAAATATTATTCTATGGGCTTTTTAAAAGACTGTATCTGCAACATGGATAAGATACTGCGAGGAGAAGAAAACATACTTACATATCTTTTCCCTAATGGCGGTATGCAGAATGCAGATGGTATCTATAAGAAGAATATGATCGCAGCTTACTGTAACAGTATAGTTTCGGGGATCATTGCGGAATATGAAAAAGAACACAACTCGGAAGATGTTTTGCAGGTACTTGAGATCGGTGCAGGAAGCGGTGGAACTACCGTACCTGTGCTTGAGAAGATGTCGGGGGAAAACGTAAATTATCATTTTACGGATATTTCTGATTTCTTTATGAGAGAAGCAAAGCAGCGTCTTGAAAAATACCCGTTCGTGACCTATGGCATATATAATATTGATCGTCCGTTGCATGAACAGGGAATGGAGCAGGAAAAATATGATATTATTCTTGCTGCGAATGTAATGCATGATGCGGTAGATCTGGAAAAGAGCATAAAGGGCATCAGCGATATGCTGCGCCCCGGAGGTATGTTCGTTTTGCTGGAAACTACAAAGGATACAATGCCTCAGCTGATATCTACAAGAATGATAGACGGGTATTCAAATTATTCGGATTTCCGTCTGGAAAAGAACTCTCCTCTGCTGTCTGACAGGGAGTGGTGTGAGCTTTTATATTCTCATGGATTCCAGAGTGCGAGAGCATTTCCTGAGGAAGCGTTGGCTGATCTCGGTGAGCATATCATTGTTGCCTTCCGCAGCAATGAAAGAGTTTATCTGCGAAAGAATGAGCTTCATACGCTGCGTCATGACATGATGAAAAAGCTCCCGCATTACATGATACCGCATAAGATCATGCAGCTGTCTGAAATGCCGCTGAGTTCCAACGGAAAAATAGATAAACGCAGGCTGCCGTCGGTCAATGAAGTGTCAGGTCAGAATATTGAAAAAGTAATGCCAAAAAACGAGATGCAAAGCAGACTTTTTGATATATGGGCAGAGAGCCTTGGACACAGTAATTTTGGCATAACAGATTCGTTTTTTGAAGTCGGCGGAGATTCAATAATGATGCTGAAAACTATCGCAAATATAAATGAAAGCTTTTCGGTTCAGATCACATTTCAGGATATGATGTCAAGCAATAATATCGCAGGGCTTTCAAATGTTATATCTGCAAAACAGAAGGAGTATTCAAATGGAAAAAAAGAAGAAGGATAACCGCTCGATAGAGCTGTTGAAGGAGTTTGCCGCAGCTGAAAAAAGCAATTATGGGTTGTCTGTACTTACAGCTGTGATCGGCGTTGCGGCAGGAATGGTTCCTTATGTTGCTGCCGCCCGCATTGTCAGCAATATGATAGATCATGTTGCTGACAAGGAGGTGTATATAGAACTTTGCGGCATTATGCTTTTGGGATATATCATAAAGATAATATTTATGCATATGTCCTCAACCTTTTCGCATAAGGGCGCATTCAAAACACTTGCTGATATGCGTCATGGCTTATTGTCCAAATTGACGCGTGTACCTATGGGATTTCTTCAGAGGACGCCGTCAGGTGTTCTCAAGGATACCGTTGTGGAAAAGGTAGGCGGTATGGAGCGCTTCCTTGCTCATATGATACCTGATCTTGTGGCGTGTCTGGCAGTTCCGATGCTGCTTACAGTATATTTATTTGTTATTGACTGGAAAATGGCGCTTACAGCCTTTATCACTCTTCCGATATCTATTATATGCTGCTGCGGAATGATGGTCGGTTATACCGAGAACTTCAATGGCTTTCTCAAAGCAGGAAAGCATATGAACGCAACTGTTGTTGAATATGTTAAGGGTATCAAGGTCATAAAAATCTTTAACAGGGCGAACCAATCTTATAAAAAATACGAGGACGCAGTAAACGATAATGCAAAATTTGCACTGAACTGGATGAAGGGGGTACAGCTTTTTATGTCGCTGTCATTCACTGTTATGCCGAGCATACTTGTGTCTGTGCTCCCTGTGGGATTATATCGTATAAATAAGGGCACATTGTCGGCTGCTGACTTTATTTCGATAATAATCGTAGGCATGGGAATTATCGGACCTATCCTTTCACTTATGCGTTATTCCGACGCAATGGCTCAGATAGAGTCAATGATGAACGATGTTCGTGCTGTTATGGAGGAGCCTGATATCAGGCGCAGCGGTACAGATGCCTCTCTTCCGGCTGATAAGACTATCAAGCTCAGCGGAGTTTCATTCAGCTATCATGCGGAAGAAGATTCAAAGCTGATACTTGACAATGTTGATCTTACGATACCGCCGAATTCGGTCACAGCTTTTGTAGGTCCGTCAGGCGGCGGAAAATCAACTATAGCCAAGCTCATTGCAGGAATATGGGATGTAAACAGCGGATCTGTCACTATTGGCGGAAGAAGCATACAGGAATACTCACAGACTCAGCTATGTGATATGATAACCTATGTATCTCAGGACAATTTCCTGTTTAATGATACGATAATGAATAATATCCGCATGGGTGCTCCGTCCGCCTCAGATGAGGTGGTTATGGAAACGGCAAAAGCCTGCGGCTGTCACGAGTTCATAACTCAGCTGGAAAACGGATATCAGACTATCGTCGGCAGCGGAGGCGGACATCTTTCGGGCGGCGAGTGCCAGCGTATAGCTATTGCAAGAGCTATGATGAAAAATGCGCCGATCGTCATACTTGACGAAGCTACTGCATTTACGGATCCCGAGAATGAGGCGCAGATACAGGAAGCACTTGCAAAACTGGTCAAGAATAAAACTCTTATCGTGATAGCTCATCGTCTTTCCACAGTTGTTAATGCGGATAAGATAGTAGTTGTTGAGGAAGGTCGGATATTACAGACAGGCACTCATTCTCAGCTGCTCAATGATTGTCCGCTGTACAGAAAAATGTGGGAATTGTATCAAAAAGCATGAGAAAGGGAAATAAATTATGATCGAAACATTTCAGAAAATATTCCATTTTTCGGAAAAAAGAACAAGGATATTATGGGAATCGATTATATTCAATATAGTTCATTCTGTTTTTGATATCATGCAGTTTGCCGCTCTTTACCTTGCATTAAACGCTGTTTTTGACGATAGTATAAAGAATGCAGGACTGAAATCCATGATACTTGTGCTGATAAGCATCATCGGAAGAACGGCAATGGACTGCGGTTCAAATCTGCGTCAGACAAAAGCAGGCTATTTTATGGCAGCAGATAAGCGCATTCATATCGGTAACCGTATGAGATATATGCCTATGGGATTCTTCAATAAAAACAGTCTCGGAAGTCTGACAGCGCTTGTAACGACGCTTATGTCCGATGTGGAATATAATGCTCCAAAGGTACTTAATACAGTTGTTTCCGGCTTTGTTTATACATTGGTGGTTGCGGCGGCAGCTATAGTATTCTGCTGGGAGGCAGGCGTGATAATTGCTCTTGGTATACTTTTTTATCTTATTATCCACAGCCTTATGCAGAAAAGAACAAGATTTATACTGCCAAAGCGTCAGGAGCTTCAGCGACGCCTTGTTGAAGATGTTCTGGAGTATGTTCAGGGACTCTCTGTTGCGCGTACCTTCGGACTTGATGAGCAAAGCGGCAAAAAAGTCGATGTATCTATCGACGAGAATAAAGATATCAGCATTAAGATCGAAAAGGAATTTATTCCCTACATGAGTGCGTCAGAGCTTGTACTGCGCATCGCTTCTGTGGGAGTTGTACTTGTATCCGTACTTCTCTATATCAATGGGAATATGGATATATGGAAAAGTATTGTTCTTATTATAGCTTCATTCTATGCTTTCAGCAAGCTTGAAACAGCAGGAACGATGTCTTCTGTTCTGCGTATTATCGACACATCTATCGATCAGATCGAAGAAGCTGACAGGATAGAGATTATGGATACCAACGGCGAGGACGTAATTCTTGCTTCCCATGATATCGTATTCGATAATGTTGATTTTTCTTATGGAGAAAAACAGGTGCTTAACGGTATCAACCTTAAAATACCGGAAAAGAGCACCACTGCAATTGTCGGACATTCAGGAAGCGGAAAAACTACTCTGTGCAGTCTGATAGCGCGTTTCTGGGACGTGACCGGCGGAAGTGTTTCTATCGGCGGAAAAGATGTACGTAAAATGAAGCTTGACTCCCTGCTCAGCGATATCAGTATCGTGTTTCAGGACGTATATCTGTTTCAGGATACTATCGCCAATAATATCAGATTCGGAGATCCTGATGCAACAGATGAAGAGGTCATCGCGGCTGCGAAAAAGGCTTGCTGCCACGAATTTATCTCTAAGCTCCCCGACGGATATGACACAGTTATCGGAGAAGGAGGAGCTACTCTTTCGGGCGGTGAAAAGCAGCGTATTTCAATTGCGAGAGCTATACTCAAGGACTCTGCTATAATAATTCTTGACGAAGCAACATCAAGTGTCGATCCCGAGAATGAAGAAAGCCTTCAGAATGCTATTGCTGAATTGACGAAGGATAAAACGACCATAATGATCGCACATCGCCTTAAAACGGTACAGAACGCAGATCAGATAGTTGTGCTGGAGAATGGACGTATCGCTGAGCTTGGAACCCATGAGCAGCTTTTAAAGAATTCGGGCATCTATTCAAACTTCATAGCGCTCAGAGAAAAAGCAGGTAATTGGAAGCTTATAGAAGGCTGATGACAGTTAAAGCTCAGAGGAGAAGCATAATGAGTTCAATCGAAAAAAGTATTTGCAATATTGTAAACGAGCTGCAGGGAGATTTTGGAGATATCAGTGATAAAAATTATATCAAGATATTCAATCATCCTGACAAGGATTCTATCATTGATATTTTGAAAAGTATAAGAAAAATAGTTTTTCTTGGGTATTTCAGAAACAGTTCGATAAAAGTTTGTACTCTAAGAAATAATCTGTCTATGCTTGTAGAAGATGTTATCTACAAGCTTTCCAAGCAGATAGCCGTTGTACTGGAAAGCGAGAGTGAAAACTGCACAGATCTTTCGGAGAAAGCGATGCAAATAACTCTTGCTTTTATAAAACGGCTGCGAAAGATAAAGGAATACATTGATTCTGACGTGCAGGCGGCTTATGATGGGGATCCTGCCGCTTACAGTATAGACGAGATCATTTATTCGTATCCTGGGCTGTTCGCTACCTTTGTCAACAGAGTAGCGCACGAACTGTATTTGCTTGACATACCGATAATACCGAGAATGATGACAGAATATGCTCATAGCAGAACAGGGATAGATATTCACCCCGGTGCTTCTATAGGCAGGAACTTCTTTATTGATCACGGTACAGGAATCGTTATAGGTGAAACTACGGTTATTGGAGATAATGTGAAGATCTATCAGGGAGTAACACTTGGCGCGTTATCGACCAGAGGCGGTCAGATGCTGAAAAACAAAAAACGTCATCCGACTATAGAGGATAATGTCACTATTTATTCAGGCGCTTCTATTCTTGGCGGCAATACTTTAATAGGTAAAAACGCAGTCATAGGCGGAAATGCATTTGTAACACATTCTATTCCTGCGGGAGCAAAGGTAAGTATCGAGAGTAATGAACTAAGGTATGATTATGTAAGTGATAAAGTTGTAAAAACAAAGGACAGCATTGACGATGATAAATGGTTTTATATAATATAAGTGATGTTCACAAGGGATCCTTTGAAAAGCGCGGCTTCTGCCGTCTGAATTGTGTTATAAGAAAGAGTGTAAAATAGGAGCTTTTTATGTATTTAGTTTTTTCAATATTAGGTCTGATCGGCGGTCTGCTTTGCTGTACGGGAGATATTCTCTTTGATCTGAAAGGCAAAGGAAATGAAAAGCTCGGAACTTCAAAGAATATTGACAGCAACTGGAGCAAAATGGCAGATTGGAGATTCGGACTTTCAATCGCTCTTGCTATGATAGGTGATGCATTGGTAGGGCTTGGTTTTTATTCTATCGGTATGCAGATAGCTGAAACGCATTCGCTGCTCGGCTATCTGACGATAGGCTTCGGATATTTCGGGGCAATGGCAGGCATTTTCATTCATGCTTTTCTCTGTGTTCAGGCGCTTATCTACAAAGGTGCAATGATACACGGCAATCTGCAAATCGCTGATGATATACTCGAAAAGATATACAAACAGATAATACCGACATTCCTTTTAGGCTATGCAACTCTTTTAGTACCGACAGTTCTTGTGATAATCGCTATTCTGAACGGCGCACTTGATGTACCAAAGATATGTGTACTGCTGAATCCAATTGTATTCCTGATATTTGGCGTGACCTGCCGAAAAATTGATCCGGTTAAATTTCAGGATCTCCCCGGAATCATCATGCCGAGCTTAGGGCTCTCTATGTTCGGACTAATCGGGATACTCAATCTGATCTGATAAAAGCAGCAGGATACGACAAAAAATGATATATCTCCAAGAATCAGATTCAAAACAGGCGCATACGAGATGGACAGAGGTTTCTCTATTTGTCATAAGCAATTTGAATATAAATTTTTAGGACGAAAAAGATTAAACTGTTTCTGCATACAAAGATTTAAGATAATAAATGACTTTTTATTGACAAATCAGGTTTTTAATGTTAGTATATGCTTACTAAGTTTGCTTTAACAGCAAACTTATATTTTTGATATTAAGTTAGCAATATATAACAAGAAGGGTGTTAAATGAGAAAAATAGCAATATATGGAAAAGGCGGTATAGGAAAGTCTACAACGACTTCAAACCTGTCCGCAGCTTTTTCTGCTCTCGGATATAGCGTTTTGCAGATAGGGTGCGATCCGAAAGCAGATTCCACCAAAAACCTCACCGACGGAAAAAGGATAAGCTCTGTACTCGACGCTATTCGTGAAAAAGGTGAGAACAATATCACCGCCGAGGATGTTCTTTTCCGCAGTCCAAGCGGAGTATGGTGTGTTGAGGCAGGTGGTCCGACTCCCGGTATCGGCTGTGCAGGACGCGGTATAATAACGGCTCTTGAAAAGCTTGAAGAACTTGGTGCTTATGATATATGCAAGCCTGATATAATTCTCTATGATGTTCTCGGAGATGTAGTCTGCGGCGGTTTCGCAATGCCTATACGTGACGGCTATGCAAAAAATGTTTTTATCGTCACTTCAGGGGAGATGATGTCGTTGTATGCGGCTTCAAATATTGCTTCTGCTGTCAGAAATTTCGGCAAGCGCGGCTATGCAAGCTATTCGGGAGTTATACTGAATTCGAGAAATGTTCCTGATGAAGTTGAGATAGTTCAAAAAGCACTTGACGAGATAGGCGGGGATATAGTATCGGTGATACCGCGTGACAGCGCGGTACAGGAAGCTGAAAATCAGGGCAAAACAGTCATTGAAGCCCTTCCGCATTCAGAAATGGCGTCATGCTACAGGGAACTTGCAAGTCGGATAATCAAACTTACGGAGGACGAACAATGAGCAAATGCAGTAAAATAAACTTTAACTGTCCTTCTGCGCCGAGTCTTCATTATGTTTCTCCTGCGCACGGCGGTTGGGGAGTTGTAAGGATAGCCGCACTTGTCCCTGAAAGCCACCAGCTTTTTGTATGTCCCTTTGCCTGCGGCAGACACGGAGCGCTCGGAGGCGCTCAGAACGGTATAAAGGACCGTATCTCCTATCTTTTTATTAACGAAGCAGATATAGTTTCGGGCGATTTCGAGCAGCTTATAATCAACAGTGTAGGAGAACTTTTTGAAGCTCTGTCGAAAGTACCAAAGGTTCTGTTTATATTTACATCGTGCCTTGACGATCTTCTCGGCACAGACCATGAAGCCATACTCGCAGAGCTTGACAGTAAGTATCCAGACGTTAAGTTCAGGCACTGCACCATGAACCCGATATCCCTTGATACTCCCTATCCGCCGGGCGTTACTATTGAGATGAATATGTACGGACTTCTTGAAAAAAGCAATGTCGAGCGCAGTCAGATCAATATTCTCGGCAGCAATGTTTCATTCAGCGAGGAGTGTGAGCTGAAAAAGCTTCTTCATTCAAAGGGCTGGAGCGTCTCTCACATTTCCGACCACAAGGACTTTAAGAGCTTTCAGACCATGTCGGAAGCAAAGCTGAATATCGTGACAGCTCCCATAGCGCTCAAAGCGGCGCAGCAAATGGAAAAAGAGCTTGGCATACCGTACATGACAGCCTACGTAAACCACACTCCCGAAGTGATAGAGCAGTTTTACGAAGACCTGTCGGAATTTATAGGAGAGGATATTGTTACGCCTTCAAAGGAATACCATATAAAAGCCGAAGAAAAGCTGGAACAGGCTCGTTCTTTGATAGGAGATTATCCCATAGCAGTGGACTTTCAGGCTGTAATAAAGCCATTTTCTCTTGCGCTTACCCTTTCGGAATACGGCTTCAATATTGGCATGATAGCTTCTGACGGGATACCGGCACATGAAAAAGGAGCTTTTGAGCTTCTTTCAAAAAAATACCCTGATATACTTGTGGAGGATCCGCTCTGCCACGAAGCTGTTACTTTTCCGTTCGAGGGCAGGCAGTACCTTTGCATAGGATTTGACTGCGGCTATATGACAGGCTCTGACAAGGTCGTGAATATCATGGAAGACGAAGGCCTTTTCGGCTACGACGGCATAGTCCGCCTCATGGATATGCTTGTTGAAGCATACACGGAAAAAGCAGATGTACAGGAAATGATAAAGGAGGCAGGACTTATAATATGAGCAGACTTTGTATCGATCTTCCCCCTCTAGCACCTGATTATTCGGGAGCTGCTTCCGCGTTGTTCGACCTCGGCGGAATTGTTGTAATGCATGACGCTTCGGGCTGTACAGGCAATTACACAAGCTACGACGAACCGCGCTGGCTGGGCTCGCGTTCGGCAGTGTTCTGTTCGGGGCTTCGCCGTATGGACGCTGTCATGGGCAATGACGACAATTACATAAGAAAGACCATAGCCGCTGCAAAGGACCTTTCCCCTACTGTCATTGCATATCTCGGAAGTCCTGTACCAATGGTGATAGGCACCGACCTGAAAGGCATGGCAGCGGAAACGGAATACTCCACAGGAATACCGTCATTCGGCTTCAACACTACGGGGCAGCGATTCTATGACAGAGGTGCCTCCGATGTATTCACAGCACTGATAAAGCGCTTTACAAAGGAACGCAGCAAGGAGCATACATCAGGAAACAGAGTGAACATACTCGGACTTCTTCCAATAGACTTCGGCAGCAAAGGGAACTGTGAAAGGATATGCGATCATATAGTATCGCTGGGATATGAAATAGTATCCCGCTTTGCCGTCGGACTTACAGTTGAACAGGTCGAAGACTGTTCTGATGCCGACCTGAGCATAGTCGTATCGCGTTCGGGGCTTGCCGCCGCAAAACTTCTTCATAAGCTGTACGGAATACCTTATATCTGCGGAGTTCCCATAAAAGGCGCTGACGGCTTTGAAAAGAAGCTCAACAGGGAATATGTTTCTGTCGGTTGTCCGTATTCCGATAGCGGTATACTCATCATACACGAACAGATATTTGCAAATTCGCTTCGTGACATGATACATCAAAGCATAGATATATCCGTAACCGTTGGCAGTATGTTCGGACTTGAAAATGAGCTGTCGCTCCCTTATGATAAGGAGCTCCCCGACGAGAGTGCGGTCAGAAGCGAAGTAAACAGCGGCAGATACTCTGTCATTATTGCCGATCCTATGGTGAAAAAGCTGATAAAGGACGAAAATGTCAGATTTGTCGTACTTCCGCACCCTGCCGTATCAAGCAAGCTTCACTGGGATGAGGTACCCGATTATCTCAGTGATGATATAAAAAACATAATATCCTGTCTGTGACAGGGAAACGAAAGGACTAAAAATATGAGTTTAAAAAAACTACTGACAAGTACGCTGTCGGCAATGCTGATACTGTCATGCTTTACAGGCTGCGGAAGCCAGACTGGCAGCAGTTCGGAAAAAACTGACAGCAATCAGGAAGCAACAACTGCAAGCGTCACTGACGCAACTTATAACGAAGCTGCAAAAGACGAAAAAGCAGATGCCGAAATCGCTGAAACAAGAACTATCATTGACCATACAGGCGCAGAGGTGACTCTGCCGAAGGAAATGCACAGGATAGTTATCTCCTCCATACTTCCACTGCCGTCAGTATACTGCCTGTTCAGAGGCTCTGCGGAGGATATAATCGGTATTCATCCAAGTTCTATGGCTGCTGCAAAGAATTCATACCTTATAAATGTATTCCCCGAGCTTGCAAACGCTGATACAAGCTTTGTTGAGAACGGCGAGGTAAATGTAGAACAGCTTCTCTCCATGAAGCCTGATGTAGTGTTCTATTCCGCCGCAAACACAGAGGAACGTGCTATGTATGACAATGCAGGTATTCCAGCGGTGGGCTTTTCAACAACTATCGCAGACTACGACTGCGTTGAGACTTATGCTGCATGGATCAAACTTTTCGGTGAGATATACGGCGAGAGCGATACTGCAAATGAGATAATCGCTGACGGAAGGAAAACAGCTGAGGAGATAAAGGCTGTAACAGATAAGATACCCACAGACGAGCGTCCGGACGTGCTGATACTGTTCAGCTACGATGACGGAGTAATCAAGGCGGGCGGCTCTGATTTCTTCAGCAAGTACTGGATAGAAACAGCCGGTGGAAACAATGTTGCGGCTGCGCTCAAAGGCAGTGCGGAAGTAAATATGGAGCAGATATATGAGTGGGATCCCGATATCATTCTCATCACGAATTTCAGCTCACATCTGCCTGAAGACCTCATCAACAACACGGTTGAGGGCAACGACTGGAGCAATGTCAAGGCTGTCAGGGAAGGCAAGGTATACAAATATCCTCTCGGTATGTACCGCTGGTTCCCCCCTGCGTCGGATACTCCCCTTGTGCTGAAATGGCTTGCAAAGACCATACAGCCCGAGCTGTTCAAGGACATGGACATGGACGAGGAGATAAGGAGCTTCTACAGCGAGCACTACGGCGTAGAGCTTACAGATGAGGATATCCAGAAGATATACCACCCTGCACGGGCTGCTTCGGGCAAGAAATCGTAATATGACAAGTGAAAAAAAGCGGCTGCCGTCATTTCTGACGGCAGTCATACTGATATTACTTCCTGTTGCCGCAGCCATAGTATGCCTCGGAATAGGCCGCTATTCTCTGAGCGTAAATGAAACAGTTGATATTCTTTTTTCGGGATTTACAGATAAAGCAGTTGATAAAACCGGCTATACCGTAATTTTCAGCGTAAGACTGCCGCGTATAATACTTGCGGCGGTTGTAGGCGCAGGGCTTTCCTGTGCAGGAGCTGCCTTTCAGGGACTTTTCTCCAATCCGCTGGCAACTCCCGATACTCTCGGAGTAGCAAGCGGAGCTTCATTCGGTGCAGTTCTGGCGCTTCTTATAGGCGGAGGACTTATAAGCGTACAGCTTTCGGCTCTTGCATTCGGACTTCTGTCATGCTTCATAACCTATTCTCTCAGCCGACGCAACGGCAAGAACAGTATCGTTATGATAGTTCTTGCAGGTATGGTCATATCAGCAGTATTTGAAGCACTTGTCTCGCTGCTGAAATACATCGCGGATCCTGAAGAAGAGCTGCCTGTAATAACTTACTGGCTCATGGGAAGTATGTCAAGAGCAACATACAATAATCTCATAATGGGAGTACCTTTCATCCTTGTGGGGACAATTGTGATCTATGCACTTCGCTGGAGACTTAATATACTTTCACTGAACGATGATGAAGCAAGCTCTCTTGGTATGAACGTGCAGATTATGCGTATCGTATTTATTGCGGCGGCTTCTATGATAACTGCCTCATGCGTATCAATGTGCGGACAGGTTGGCTGGATGGGGCTTCTTGTTCCTCATATAGCACGAATGATAGGAGGAAACAACAACCGCTCCGTCATACCGATAAGCGCAGGTGCAGGAGCATTTCTGATGATAGTTATGGACACCTTTGCAAGAAGTGCGACTTCCGCAGAGATACCTATATCCATACTTACCGCAATAATCGGTGCTCCCGTATTTATAATACTTCTTAGAAAAACAGGAGGTTCCTGGACATGAAATTCGAGGTAAAAAACGGCTGCTTCGGCTATAAAAATACAAAAATACTCAGAAATATCAATTTTGAAGTCAGGAACGGTGAAGTTTTATCCGTACTTGGTTCAAACGGTGTTGGAAAGACTACTCTGCTGAAATGCATGATGGGACTTTTAAAATGGGAAAGCGGAAAATCACTCATAGACGGCACAGACATAAAAAATATTAAAAGCCGTGATTTCTGGCAGAAAATAGCATACGTTCCGCAGGCAAAAGGCTCTGCTTTCGGATATTCCGCAATAGACATGGTAACGCTTGGAAGGAGTGCTCACCTCGGTACGTTCTCACAACCCAAAGCTGAGGACCGCGATGCAGCTGAACGTGCAATGGAGGATATGGGAATAACCTATCTTGCAGACAAACTCTGCACTGAAATGAGCGGTGGTGAGCTGCAGATGGTACTTATTGCAAGAGCTCTTACCATAGATCCTTCTATGCTTGTTCTTGATGAACCTGAGTCAAATCTTGACTTCAAAAATCAGTTGATAATACTGGAAACTATAAGAAAGTTATCAGAAAAAAGAAGTATATCTGCAATTGTTAACACTCATTATCCCGAACACGCCTTGAAAATATCAGATAAAGCACTCATCCTTAACAGGGACGGCACAAATATTTTCGGTAACGCTGAAGATATTGTAAACGAGGACAATATGAAAAGATCGTTTTCTGTTCAGGTATTCATTGATAATTTCAGTTATATGGGAAAGGAATACAAAAGCGTTACACCGCTTTATCTTGTTTAAATACCGCAATCTGGTCAAAAACTCTCCATATAAAAAACAGCCGCTCTGTATTATTGTGAGCGACTGTTTTTTACATTCAATTCCAGATTATTTATCATAATTTGGACTACTTTGCTTAAAAAGCAGTATGAAAATACGATGTAGGGAAGAATAATTACACAGAAACAAACAAGGCAGGGATTTTTATTCTCTGCCTTGTTTTGTATATACGGAAGTATCAAGATGATGTTATCTTTTTTACGATTGGCATCAACATGCCTCCTATTGCATTACCTGCCGCAACTGTCAGTATATACGGCATATCAATTGGAAAAGTTCCTGCCATAAACATATAAAATGTATCTGCGATTGAATGATTGAAGCCGCAGATAATGAATATCATAACGGGTATGGAAATGCCGAAGATCAATGATATATATATTTTACGTTTAAACATTATTGCGCCTCGCAATTTGATTGATAGCCTTTTCGCAAATTGTTTCAAGCAGTTTTTCCACGAAATCGCAAATTGTTTTTTGCTATTATACCTCATAATCGCGAAATTTTCAAGTGCCTAAAGGAAATTCCTTATGTTCATGTTGACTTTTATACAAAATTAGGATATAATACATTTAACAGAACCCGACACGCCTCTA
>OCTX012283637.1_pt1 | contig 43563 bp, 36 predicted proteins | sample 1539691 | NCBI WGS metagenome assembly OCTX01 (sample SAMN02144231, study PRJEB22623) | gut metagenome | biome: sheep rumen | host: Ovis aries | place: New Zealand
ATGGCATCAAGGGCTCTCCAAAGGAATTAGACGAGCGCATTATGCAGATAATCTGACCTTTCATTACCTGCAATTTCATTTTTACAAGTTATTAAAGGTGTTTTTTTGCAAAAAACACCTTTAAATATATTATTATTGCCTACCTTTGCCACCGACAAGGCCTGTCACAAAACTATAATAATAATTTAATCTGAAAGAAAATGGTTAGAAAACTGATGAAAAGAAATCAATTAAAACTATCAATCTTCCTATTGCCGCTGATTGCGGCAATAGGATTGCTCGTCGCAGCATGTAGTGAGGATCAAATAGATGATGCTCCTGCAAACTATTTAGAGAAAATAGGGTATGCTGATAATATAAGAGGTATCATTCACTATGATAAAGTAATAAATAAGTGGTATGTTTGTTCTTTCAAGTCTGATATGAATGAAGACGTTCGGTATAATATTTGGAGTGAACTCGATCCTGTTTTTCAAAAAGAGAATCTTATTATCTATTTCTCTGGCGAAATAAGTCAATGGAAAAAGGAATACAAAAATCCGCCTATAACGGATAATCTTATTATATATTTATCTAAAATAGAAGTAGATTAATTAGGTGATTGTAATTGCCCACCATGAAGACACATGAAGTGAACATTATTAACGAGTGCCACCCGCCGCGAGGTGGCACTCATCTCGCTCCCAAAGTGTTAATTTATTGTAATAATGTTCTGATTCGTGCAGGGATTTGGCGAAGATGGAGTTATAACAATAGGAGTCGGATAGTCGGTTCCACAATAACGTTAAACGAATAAAAGATTTAAAATGAAGAAATTAGTTATTTCCGGTTTACTGACGGCATGTCTCGGGATGTGCCTCATCTCTTGCAGCAATAGTGACGACAAAGAAAACAATTCACCGTCATTGCATGGCAGCAATATCGTCAAGACGATCGACAATCTGTATGGTTTCATGCGGTATAACCATGAACTGGGATTATGGTATGTTTACTACACAGATTCCGGTGAGCCTTATGAAATGGACCGTTTCTATTCTGACCAGTTTAGCAAAGAATTCATGCAAGAAGGTACGCGTGTAGTCTTCTCGGGCGACGTTTACGATATTACCATTGATCCCAAATACCATTTTGTCGGTCAAAACGACTATTATTTACATCCGTCAAAAATGGAAATGCTTGAAGTAAAGACAGCAGAAACAGTAGAGGATGAACAGCTGAACGATGCAGGTAAACAAGTTGTCTCTTCCATTGTCGGGAAATGGCAACTTGTCAAACAGGGTATCTCCGAAATCAACGAAAAGCAGACTGTTCTTGAATTCAAGTCTGACGGCATGGTAATATATGAGGCAGGTATAGGTACAGACCATTACAGTCGTGTTGAGTCTGAACGCAAGTTTGAGAACGACTGGACATCCGATGATCAGATACTGACAGGGCATTTGCAATTTATGATGATAAATGAATTAGGCCTTGATCAGCCCGATCGTCTGCTATGCACTCTAAATGGCGACAAGATGATATTACTGCCAGATATGGGTATTTCCTATCTTATGGATCCTACGATGTTTTTTATCAAGATAGAGAGTGAATGACTTATGCCCGAATGGGGATTCTCAGACACCTGTTATCGGCGATGAAGTGCTGAATGAAAAAGTAGTAGTAAATTAATTAGGTGATTGTAATTGCCCCCATGAAGACACATTGATAATTATTAGTGAGTGCCACCTGCCGCGAGGTGGCACTTTTATTGATGTAATTGGTATGGATATAATTCTTTTGCATCATGTGAAGATGAAAAAAAGTTGGCGTTTCCATAGAAAAAAGGCATTCTGAATTGTCTATATAGTAGATTTCCCCTAAAATGGGAGCATAAAGTGATATTGAAATGATTGATAGAACGACGTCTCTATTCCATAGAAGCTGAGACGGACATGCTGTACATCGAGGAACGGACTGAGAAACTGGAGGCAAGGTATATATATAGTCCAAGTAATATTTAATAATTTATCAAGCTTATGAAAAAAGTTATTGTAGTTCTTTTTGCTGTTATGATAGCAGGAGGTAGCATGATGTCTTCATGCAGTAGTGATGATGATCCGAAAATGACGAAAGATGACATTACTAAGGCTATTGTGGAAGAACAATTTCCCAAGAAGAATGAGTCCCCTGAGGATATGCCAGGATGGCTTGCGGAAAGAATAGCCCAATACGAAAACCGTGACAGCCAAATCCCATTGGAGGTTTGGATTTGTGAATTCGTTTATCAGGGTCAGAAATACTACTCAATACTCTCAACCTATTCGAGTATGCAAACCCTTGATATGAATGGCAATCAGGTCTATCTGGATAATACGGATTGGGAGGACACTGCGAAATGGGCTTGCATCTATTCAAATAAAAAAGTAATAGTAAATTAATTAGGTGATTGTAATTGCCCGCCATGAAGACATGGGCACAGAAGTGACAGAAACTTTTGTGCCCTTTCAACTCTTTCTAGGGAAGTACACCAAACGGTTACGGTTACAGTTGTAACCATGTAACCTTTTATCAGTATGCGCTTTTGAAAATAGTTTACAATTTAGAGTTACACCCTACGGATATCGAGTTTGTCGTAATGTAAGCATTGGTTTCATTACGACAAACTACCCTTTTAGTCCCTATAAACTCAGTGTTTGCTACCTATAAACTTGGTATCTCGCAACTGGTTGTATGTCAGATGGATACAGAATTGCACTTTAAAAATGAAGATTTTGAATAAAGTTTACAAAATCAGCCTATTAACTCTCAAAAGGTTACATGGTTACAACTGTAACCGTAACCGTTTGGCATCACTATTCCTCGATGTGGGAGAGGGAATGGACGAAGGAGGCGAAGAAGTTGGTGAGACCTTCGGAGGGGTAATAGTGGAAGTAGCGGGCGGAGCGGCGCACGTGGCTGAACATGGCCGAGGTATTGCTGTTGTGGACGAAGATGCTGTCTTCATCCTGCGAGAAATACCAGTCGCGTGAACGGGTGTTGGTGAAGTCGAGCAGCTCCTGTGCGATGCGCTCGATGTTCTTGTCGGGCTTGCTGTCGACGAAGGGCAGGTCTTCGGCGTGGAATCCGAAATACTGGATGAGAATCTCACAGGCGAGGCGGGCCATCGGCATCAGGCGGAGGCTCTCGAGCCACTTGCGCAGGGTGGTGAAATCGATGTCCTTGCTCTGACTCTGGATATAGATGCCCAGCATGAGAATCTGACGGATGGGTAGCCCTTCGTTGAGAATGTGGCGCACGACGCTGACAATCGACAACAGCAGCTGGCGGGTTGTCGTGTTGGAGTTCTCATCGTCGAGGATGTTCTGCAGCTTGTGGTTCAGGACCGGGTTCGTGAGATGGTCGGAACGCAGGAAATCATCCTCCTCATCGCTCAACTCATGGGATTTCGCACGGTCTTCCTCTGCGGCCTTCTGCCATTCCTGCCACTGCTTGTCGGTCATGTGGAGGAAGAACTGTAGCTTGCAGTTCTCGATGCCCTTGTAGGCGATGGCGACAACATCGTGCATGACAGAAAACTGATAGAGCTTCTGCCACTTGAAGACCGACATCGGTTCGATGAGTTCATTGCTGTCGAAGGCACCACTGCGGAGCAGTCGGAAGAAATTGCGTTTGACGATATCCATATCAGCTGATGACTATTGGTTACACTTATGAATACCTGCGCGGATAGCGCAGCAGGATAGCGAGTAGGGCTGCAATGCCCAGCGCGAGCGGATAGTAGAGGTAAGGCAGGATGCTGACGGGGTTGATGGCTGCCAGACCGGAGGCTATCAACAGCTGTGCCCCATAGGGGATGATGCCTTGAATGGTGCAGGAGAAGGTGTCGAGGATGGAGGCACACTTTTTGTTGTCGACGCCATAGCGGTCGCCTATCTGCTTGGCGATTCCACCTACGGTGAGGATGGCAACAGTATTGTTGGCCGTGCAGACACCGACGAGCGACACGAGGGCTGCTATGCTGAGTTCAGCGCCGCGCTTGCCATTGACGCGTCTGGTCATCATGTGGATGATGAAGTCGATGCCGCCCTGCTGCTTGATAAGTTCGAGCATACCGCCAGCCATCATCGTGACAATGATCAGTTCGCCCATAGAGAGGATACCTTCACCCATAGCCCCAAACCATCCGTAGATGTCAAATGCACCCGTGAGCAGTCCGATAATGCCTGTGAGGATGATGCCCAAGGTGAGCACGGCCATGACGTTCATGCCGAGGATAGCCGTGACGAGGACTATCAGATAAGGCAGTACCTTGATCCACTCAACGGCCGGCAGCTGAGCCGGCGCATGAATCCCTCGTCCCATCAATAGGTAGACGATTAGGATGATGATTGCTGCAGGTGCCACGATGAAGAGGTTCACACGGAACTTGTCGCTCAGGCGGCAGCCTTGTGTCTGGGTGGCCATAATGGTAGTGTCGGAGATGAACGAGAGGTTGTCGCCGAAGAAGGAGCCGCCGACGATAATGGCTGTCATGAGGGCCAAGTCGGTCCCCGTCTCGGTGGCTACGCCTGCGGCAATGGGCGTGAGGGCTGCTATCGTGCCCACGCTTGTGCCTATGGAGAGGGAAATGAAACAGGCAGCCAGGAACATACCTGCCAGGATCATCTGCGGCGGAAGGATATTCAGGGTGAGATTGACGGTGGCATCAATGCTGCCCATCGACTTGGCGGAGTGGGCAAAGGCACCAGCCAGCACGAAGATCCAGATCATCAGCATCATCTGCTCGGTAGCAGCACCACGACTGTAGGTGTCGATGCGCTGCATGAGCGGCTTGCCGCCACTGACGATAATCGCATAGATGCTCGACACCATGAAGGCCACGGTGATGGGTATCTTGTAGAAGTCACCAGCAATGATGCTGGTGACTAGATAGAATGCGATGAACACCAATAGCGGTGACAATGCGATAAGACCTTTCTTCACGTTTATAGTGTTACGCCGTTTTTGAAGATGGATATCTCGCGGTAGTCGTTCTCCTCGTTCTTTGCCAGTTCGCCGCTGGCTACGCTTAATACCTTATCGATAAACTCGGGTACGAGTTCCTGCATCGTGCGACCCTCGACGAGTTGTCCTGCAGAGAAGTCGATCCAATTAGCCTTGTGCTTGGCCAGATAGGGGTTGGTGGCTATCTTCATCGTGGGAACGAAGGTGCCGAAGGGCGTGCCGCGACCCGTGGTGAAGAGCACCAGATGACAACCGCAGGAGGCGAGGGCAGTGGCGGCAACGAGGTCGTTGCCTGGGGCAGAGAGCAGGTTAAGACCACTGTTCTGCAGACGGTCGCCGTACTCCATGACACCGCTGACGGGTGCCTTGCCACACTTCTGGGTACAGCCGAGGGCCTTGTCCTCGAGGGTAGAGATGCCACCAGCCTTATTGCCTGGACTGGGGTTCTCGCCGACGGGCTCGCCATGCGACAGGAAATACTCCTTGAAGTTGTTGATCATTGATACCGTCTGGTTGAAGAGTTCTTCGGTGCGGCAGCGGTTCATCAGGATGGTCTCAGCACCGAACATCTCGGGCACTTCGGTGAGCACGCTGGTACCGCCCTGAGCCACAAGCCAGTCGCTGAACTCACCCACAAGCGGATTGGCGGTAATGCCTGAGAATCCGTCGGAGCCACCGCACTTGAGACCAACGCGCAGTTTGCTTACGGGAACAGCTTCGCGTTGATCCTTGCTGGCAAGGTCGTAAAGTTCGCGCAGGATGGTCATACCTGCCTCCATCTCGTCATCCACCTTCTGGGTGATGAGCAGTTTGATACGATCCTTGTCGTAGTCGCCCAGCATCTTCATGAACTCATCGGGCTGATTGTTCTCGCAACCGAGACTCAATACCAGCACGGCGCCAGCGTTGGGGTGCAGACAGATGTCGCGGAGCACCTTGCGGGTGTTCTCGTGGTCGCCAGAAAGCTGTGAGCAACCGAAATTGTGATGCCACGCATAAATGGCGTCGACGCCCTTGCTGCCTGTTTCGCGGCGCAGTTCCTTGACGAGTCGCTCAGCGATGCCATTGACGCAGCCAACGGTAGGCACTACCCATATCTCATTACGCACGCCAACGTCGCCGTTCTTGCGGACATAGCCATTAAAGGTTCGGTTGTCGTTCTTGATGTTAAGTTCTTCGTTGACAGGACGATATGTGTACTCGAGCGTACCAGACAGATTGGTCTTGAGATTGTTCTCATTCACCCAATCTCCAGCCTTCAGATCCTCCTTGGCGTGGCCGATGGGATAACCGTATTTGATGATGTCAGTACCCTTTGGCGCGTCCTTGATCAGCACTTTATGCCCTGCGGGCGTGTCCTGATTAACGATAATCTGACGGCCATCGACATCGATGATGTCACCCTGTTTTTTCGCTTGCAGACAGACTACGACAGAGTCTGCCGGATTGATTTTCAAAAATGTAGTTTGTTCCATATTGCTTGTATTTGTTCTAGTTAAATTGCTGTTCTGCGGTAGAAGTCGACATTCTCCTTCGTAAGGATCTCGATGGGCATGTAGTTGACGGGATTCACCTCGCGCTTCATGACGATGGCGTTGAAAAGCGCATCGACGCTGGCGTAGCCCTGTTGGTAGGCATGCTGGGCGATGAGGAAGGATATGCTGCCCTGACGGACACACTCCTCATTCTTGGCCACCATGTCGTAGCCCATAATCTGGATGCCACGACGATTGGTCCTCTGGAGGAATTCGCCCACGATATGGGCCTTGGAGTTGAAGGTGATGCAATGGTGCACCTTTGGATGCTGGGTGAAGAATTTCTCGAGGATGCCGGCGTACTCCTTCTTTTCCTCATCGAGGGGCAGATCGACTTCGATAATCTTCACATCAGGGAAATGGTCGACCATATAGTGGCGGAAACCAGTCTCGCGGTTGGCCTGCTGCTTGGATCCCACCTTGCCGTCGCGCGTCTGCTTCATGATGGCAATCTCTTTCTCCTTGCTGGCAATAAGCATCAGCATACGGGCTGCGAAATAGCCGCTGGCAAAGGAGTCCTGTCCGAAGAAGGAGAGGGGCTTGAGGTCGGGCATGTAAGAGTCGAGGAGCACATAGGGAATCTGGCGATCCATCAGTTTCTCGGTGAATCGGCCTGTCTGTTCAAGTGTCGTTGGCACGATGATCACACCATCGATCTTGGCAGTCAGAAACTCACGCACCATCTTGGTGAAGGCGGCATTGTTGAAACGCTCGTAATAGACGAACTTGAGTTTGATACCGAAGTCACGCCTGAATTCGGCACAGGCCTGAGCACCTTCCTCGATCTCATCCCAGTAAGCCTCCGACTCGTGCTTGGGAAGGACGATATAGAAGTTGTACGTCTTATTATATGCGAGTGCCGAAGCATACATATTGGGGCGGTAGTCGAGTTCATTGAGAGCCTTGTTTACCTTATCCAAAGCAGTCTTGCTCACATTCGGGCGGTTGTGCAACACACGGTCTACAGTACCCGTAGAGACCCCAGCGCGCGCCGCAATATCCTTGATAGTGATAATCTCTTTTGGCATGATTTGCTAATTTTTGTTGCAAAGGTACGAATAATTCTTATAAATACAAAAGGTTATTGAAAATATTGTGTCCGAAATCGTTTCCGTAAGTTTTTTGCCATAAATCGTCTTAAATATTTGGAGGACTCGAAAAAAATAGCTAACTTTGTCCTCGCAAACGAAAAAATCAGTTGAATCTATAATTAAAACAAAAACGAAAATGGCAAAAATCGTAACATTGGGCGAGATCATGCTTCGCCTTTCCCCGCAGGGAAACGACCGTTTCATCCAGAGTGAATCATTCCGCATCATCCCAGGTGGTGGTGAGGCAAACGTAGCTATTTCTGTAGCCAACTACGGACATGAGGCTTACTTCGTATCAAAACTGCCGAAGCATGAGATTGGTCAGATTGCCGTCAATGCGCTGCGCCGTTATGGTGTGAACACCCAGTTTATCGCTCGTGGCGGTGACCGTGTAGGTCTGTACTATGCAGAGACAGGTGCTTCGATGCGCCCATCGAAGGTGATTTACGACCGTGCTCATTCTTCTATCGCAGAGGCCGATCCTCAGGACTTCGACTTCGATGCAGTGATGGAGGGTGCTGCCTGGTTCCACTGGAGCGGTATCACACCCGCTATCAGCGACAAGGCTGCAGAACTGACGAAGCTCGCCTGTGAGGCTGCCAAGCGTCATGGTGTCACCGTATCCGTTGATCTGAACTTCCGCAAGAAGCTGTGGACTTCAGAGAAGGCCATCTCTATCATGCGCCCGCTGATGCAGTATGTAGATGTATGTATCGGTAACGAGGAGGATGCTGAACTCTGTCTCGGCTTCAAGCCCGATGCTGACGTTGAGGGTGGTAAGACCGATGCAGCCGGTTACGAGGGCATCTTCAAGCAGATGATGGCTGAGTTCGGCTTCAAGTATGTGGTTTCTACACTCCGCGAGAGCTACAGTGCAACGTTCAACGGCTGGAAGGCGCTGATCTACGACGGTAAGGAGTTCTATCAGAGCAAGCGTTATGAGATCAACCCGATTATCGACCGTGTTGGTGGTGGTGACTCTTTCTCTGGCGGTTTGATTCATGGTCTGCTGACCAAGAAGACCCAGGGTGAGGCCCTTGAGTTTGCTGTCGCTGCTTCTGCCCTGAAGCACACGATTAACGGTGACTTCAACCTGGTATCTGTCGACGAGGTAGAGAGCCTGGCCGGCGGAAACGCCAGCGGCCGCGTTCAGCGCTAATGGTCAATGTTCAATGGTCAAAAATTAGATTATGGCAAAGTTTGATAAGATAGCAGTATTGAAGAAGATCGGTGATACCGGGATGGTTCCCGTGTTCTATCATAAGGATCTGGAGACATGTAAGAATGTGGTGAAGGCCTGCTACGAAGGTGGCGTTCGTGCATTCGAGTTTACGAATCGTGGTGATTTCGCTCAGGAGATCTTCGGTGAACTGGTGAAGTGGGCTGACAAAGAGTGCCCCGAATTGGCGCTCGGTATCGGCTCTATCGTCGATGCACCTACCGCAGCGATGTATATCCAGCTGGGTGCCTGCTTCGTCGTAGGTCCGTTGCTGAACCCTGACATTGCTCCCGTTTGCAACCGTCGTCTCGTTCCCTATTGTCCGGGCTGTATGACCGTATCTGAGATTGGTAAGGCTCAGGAGCTGGGTTGCGACCTGACGAAGGTGTTCCCGGGCGACGTGGTAGGTCCTAATATGGTGAAGGGTCTGAAGGCCCCGATGCCTTGGTCGAAGATTATGGTGACTGGCGGTGTGGCTCCTGAGGAGGAGAACCTGACGAAGTGGTTTAAGGCTGGCGTCTTCTGTGTAGGAATGGGCTCCAAGCTCTTCCCCTCAGACAAGGTGAAGGCCGGCGACTGGCAGTACGTCACCGATAAGTGCAAGGAAGCACTCGGCTACGTGGCAAAGGCCCGCGCATAATATCCCTCAAAGTATCCCTCTCGCTGCCAACACGGCGGGAGGGATCTTTCTAACTCATGAAATTCTGGCTATTCATACTATCAACCATTCTCTTTTCAGCATGCTCACATCCGGATAGGCAGACGGTGGACAAGCTGAATTCTCTTTCTTATGCCTATCATTACAAAGACATCGACAGTACGAAGCACTTTGCCCGGCAGGCGTATGACCTGTCGGCAGATTATCATGCGGGTAGGGCAGAGGCACTCAACAATCTGGCTTTCGTACATATCGTGAAGATGGAGTACGACGAAGCCGAACGTCTGCTCGACGAGGTGACGGAGATCACCGACAACCAGATACAGATCTTCATAGCCTATATCCAGCAGATGCGTCTCTGTCAGCGACGTTCCAGCAATCGCGAGTTCCATGAATACCGCGAGCTGGCTGACCGTGCGATGCACAGAATCAATGAGGAGCGTGGACAACTGTCGTCAGAAGAACTGCGACGACTGCTCTATGCCGAAACGGAATATGCCATCGTGAACTCCACCTATTATTATTATGTCGGACTGGAACGCCAATCGATAGAAGCTTTGCAGGCGATAGATCCCAATGAGGTACAGCGGGATACAGCCCAATTTCTGAACTATCTCTACAACATCGGTGCAGGCGGTATCATCACCGAAGGAACCCAACAGTCGATCAACCAGCAGGAGTTTGACCATCTGATGCGCTGTTTCCTGTTGGCCCGACAAGGGAACTATCCCTATTTTGCCGCCAACGCACTCGAAGCACTTTCGGAGCATCTGATGGATCCTGAGGCGCGCGACCAACTGATCGCAGACAACATGCCCGCCATGAAGTTTATCAACCCAGAGAATGTGGGTGACGATATGCTGGCAGGTTGGCTGGCGGAGAACTCGCTGTTTCTCTTTGAGGAATACGGCGACGTGTATCAGATAGCAGGCGCCTACCGCACGCTGGCTTCGTGCTATCGTCAGATAGGCGACTATGAATCGGCGCTCTATAATCTGGAACAGGCCCTCTCAGACTCCATCATCAATCAGGCGCCTGACCTCGTGGCCAGTATCCGTGAACAGCTGAGTGTATCCTATGCCGCCATCGACGACAAGCAGCAGAGCGACTATAACCGCAATCTGTATCTCGACTTGCAGGAGACGACCCGTCAGGACCGTCAGTTAGAGGCCCGTGCGAGCCAATACGAGAAGACCGCCGAGCAGCTGAACATCATGCTGGCAGCTGTAGTGGCGGCGATTGTCCTGCTGACATTCTTCCTGTGGCTGTTCAACCACATGAACAAGAAGCACGAGCAGGTGGATGTGACCGACGATCTGCTGGATCAGAAGCGCGAGGAACTCGCTGCCGTCCAACTACGGCTGGAGAACAGCGAGCGCCGCAGTCTGGAGCAGCGGGCGAAGATATCGCTGGTCAATGCCATTACGCCGTTTATCGACCGTATCATCCATGAGGTGAAGCGCGTGAACCAGCAAGACGTATCAGAGGAATCCAGACAGGCAAGCATCGCTTACATCCGCGAACTGACCAATCAGATAGAAGACTACAATGAGGTATTGACCCACTGGATACAGCTCCGTCAGGGAGAACTGAGCCTGAAGATAGAGAGTTTCCCGCTACAGGAACTCTTCGATATCATCGGGAAAAGCAGGACGGCTTTCCAGATGAAGGGCATTGAATTGCAGGTGGATCCCACGGATGCGATCCTGAAGGCAGACCGAGTGCTGACACTCTTCATGCTGAACACGATGGCCGATAATGCCCGCAAGTTTACTGACAGAGGGGGCAGCATCCATATCTCAGCCACTCAGGCGACTGATTATGTAGAGATAGCCGTAGAGGATACAGGACAAGGGATGACCAAAGAACAGCTTGGCAACCTCTTCAACAATAAGATTGTGGAAGGTCACGGTTTCGGTCTGCTGAACTGCAAGGGCATCATCGAGAAATACCGCAAGATCAGCCAGATATTCTCCGTATGTTCGATATCGGCCACGAGTGCTTTGGGGAAGGGAACAAAACTGATGTTCCGTCTGCCCAAGGGCGCCCTTCGTCTGATACTGCTTCTCTTCACACTTCACGCTGCCAGCATCCCCTCGTCGGCAAGCGGCCAGAAACAAGGTACGCGCATCACGCAAGAAGCCGACAATCTGACGATGGCAAATGCCTATGCGGATTCAGCCTATTTCTCGAATATCAACGGCACTTACGAGCGCACGCTGCAGTTTGCCGATTCCTGTCGACACTATCTGAATGCGCATTATCTCACGCTTCGTCCTCAGGGCCGTCATCAGATGCGGGCGATGGGCGATCCCTCGCTGATAGCACCAGAGATCCAATGGTATCATGACAGCTTGAAGACCGACTACCACGCGATTCTCGGCATCCGCAACGAGAGTGCGGTAGCGGCTTTGGCCCTGCATGAGTGGCAGCTCTATGCCTACAACAACCGTATCTATACCCAGCTGTTCAAAGAGATGTCGGCAGACAACTCGCTTGGTGACTATTGCAGGGCGATGCAGCAGTCGCAGACGAACAAGACCATCGCCGTCATCCTGCTCATCCTGCTGCTGGTATCGATTATCCCCGCATACTATCTGCTCTACTACCGTCATCGCCTGTATGACCGTTTCCTACGGGATCAGCAACGGCAAACCGATCTGGAACTGCTGGATGACGATGTGCGCAGAACAGAGCTGGAGAACAACAACCTGCACGTGACGAATGCGGTGCTCGACAACTGTCTTTCGACGCTGAAACACGAGACAATGTATTACCCCAGCCGTATCCGACAGTTGCTCGATGCCGGAGAGGTGGATTCGGTGGAAGAAGTGGCCGACTATTATCGCGAGATCTACGGTATCCTGAGTCTGCAGGCCATTCATCAGATCAAGCATACCCGCCTCCATCTGCAACCACAGGCGCATGAGATACTAGGCGATGGCAATATGATGCGCTATCTCTTTGAGATCCTGAAGAAGCAGAGCGGACAGAAGCGGCTCGACATCAGCTACAGCCAGAAGGAGGATCGCTACGTGGAACTCAGCATTCCGATGCCCGCCCTGAAACTCTCCGAGCAGGAAGCGCAGAATCTGTTCACCCCCTCAAAGGCACATCTGCCATACCTGCTCTGCCGCCAGATTATCAGGGATCACGCAGAGGCTACGAATCGTCACGGATGTGGCATCTATGCGACAATTATTGATGGAACAACAAATATGATTATAACATTACCAAGCGTATGGAAAACTTCAAAGTAATCATCGTAGAGGACGTGCCCCTGGAGTTGAAGGGCACGCAGGGTATTATCCGCAACGATATCCCTGAGGCCGAAATCATCGGAACGGCGGAGAACGAGCCTGCCTATTGGAGACTGCTGAAGCAGCAGAAGCCTGATCTCGTGCTGCTCGATCTCGGGCTTGGCGGCTCTACCACCGTCGGCGTTGAGATCTGCCGTCATACCAAGGAACTGCATCCCGACGTGAAAGTGCTTATCTTTACGGGTGAGATACTCAACGAGAAACTGTGGGTGGATGTGCTCGATGCTGGTGCCGACGGCATCATCCTGAAGACAGGCGAACTGCTCACTCGTCGCGATGTGTCTGCCGTGATGGATGGCAAACAGCTGGTGTTCAATGAACCGATCCTCGAGAAGATTGTCGAGCGCTTCAAGGCTGCCGTGAGTGGTCAGCTCGTGAAGCAGGAGGCACTCGTGAACTACGAGATCGACGAGTACGACGAGCGTTTCCTCCGTCATCTGGCGCTGGGCTATACGAAGGAGCAGATTACGAACCTGCGCGGGATGCCATTTGGCGTGAAGAGCCTTGAGAAGCGCCAGAACGAACTGATTCAGAAACTGTTCCCCGAGGGCAGTTCCGGCATCAATGCCACGCGCCTCGTCGTGCGTGCCTTGGAACTGCGTATCCTTGATATCGATAATCTGGAACCTGACGATGAATAGAAGAATCCAAGTGCTGGGGACGCTCTGTTTCTCGCTCATCATAGCCGAAGTGCTCCTTGTCATCATCTCATGGCTGCTCTCAGCCACGATGATGGAAGGGGTGCGTTCGCTGCTGTCGTCGGAGGGCATCCGCTGGTTCTTCGGATCATTCACCGCCATTGTTGCCTCTCCCTTGCTGGTGTGGCTGATTCTCGTCTTGTCAGCCCTTGGGTGTCTGCAGAAGAGTGGGGTAGCCTCCGTGTTCAGTTCCCGTAGGGAGAAAACGAATCCCTATAACTATCGGGCGCGTCTGGCATTGGGTGTCGCCATCGTGTTCCTGCTGATCTATGTGGTGATTATCGCCTTGCTGACGCTCTCGCCTCACGCGATACTGCTATCGGCCACAGGCGACCTTTTCCCGTCTGCCTTCAGCAGAAGCCTGATACCCATCATTGCCTTCGGCGTCGTGCTGTTCTCCATTGCTTTCGGCATGATGTCCGGCCGTCTGAAGACGCATGCAGACATCCTTCAGGCATTATCCTTCGGCATCGCAAAAGGAGCACCATTGCTGGTACTCCTTCTGTTGCTCTTGCAGTTCTACGCGTCGTTGCGCTTCGTCTTTACTTGACGATGTATTTCTTGCCGTTCTTGATGTAGACGCCCTTCTTCGTGCTCTTTACCTGCTGGCCCGCGAGATTGTAGACAGGGCTGTTGTCGTCAGTCTTGGTGAACACTGAGCGGATGCCTGTAGGATTAGCCAGGACGACCTTCTTCAGGCGGACACCATGACCTTGGATATTCATGCCTTTCTCCTTCAGCGTGTTATAGACATCCTCTGAGAAGGAGATGATCGACTCACCGTCTTCGCCGTTACCGATGGGATGCACGTTAGATGGTGTGTACTCTTTCTCGTAAGTGATGCCGTCGATAATGAATGAGGGATTCTCCTTCCAGTCGCCATAGAAGAACTGGATCATGTTGTAGTCAGAGAAGTCGAGCGTGTAGTCAAGAATCAGTCTGACGTCCTTGGAGTAGCCTGAGAACTCGGTATTCGCAATTGGCAGTTGCAGACCGTTGCCCCAATCCATCATCTCGTCGCCTTCCCAGATTACGTCACCGCCATCGATAGTCTCACCGTCTTCGCCTTCACCGCCTTCTGACTCATGATACTCGATGCCGGCACCTTCGCAGAGACCCTTCAGGAAATACTCGTTGCCAACGGTAGCCGTTGTGCCGGAACGTCTGAAGAGACCGAATTTCTCATTGCCGTTTCCGAAAGCGTTGTTGTCCCAGAGGAAAGCGGCGAATCCGCGTTCACGTGCATGGCCTAAAGTGGTCTTCAGGTAATACGACATGTTTTCCTGCTGCGTCTCTTTATCTTCAGCCTTGAAGTGATTGGTCACACCAAATTCACCCATCACCACGCCAAGGCCCTCATCCCACCACTTCTTGCGGATGCGCTCGAAGAGGTTCTCCTGCGTCTTCTCGTTGTCTGAAGGCACCTTCATTCCCTGAGCTTCGGCCTTCGCCTTGTAGGCCTCGCCCCAGTAATAGTAGTTCTGAGAGGCGTTGTCAGAGAGCAGGCCGTAGCCGTAAGGATCGTAATAGTGATATTCCACGCAGAGACGCTTTTCGGCGGGATCTTCCGGAATCACGAAACCGCTCAGACCGTGATAGGGACTGCAGGCATAGGTCTGCACCACCAGCACACGGTAGAAGTTCTTGCCGCCGGTAGCACGGACTGCGTCTACGAAGGTCTGATTGTAGCTGTTCTGCACCTCCTGATTCTCCTTGGTGGGGTCCGCCCAGTTGATGGTTGTCTCGTTGGTTCCCGCAAAGGCGAGTTTGCAGCCATAGTCGCGGAAATAGGTGGCTACATTAGTCCACAGGGCTGCCAACTTCTGGTTGTTCTCCTCCTGTTTGTCGTAAGTGGGATGGCGGTCGTACCATTCCTCGTGGTGATCATTAATCACGACGAACATATCCTCGTCGAGACACCAGTCCACGATCTCCTGCACGCGTTTCAGCCACGCATCGTCGATGGTCATCGTAGAAGCGTCCGTCAGATGGTCTGCCCAACGGATAGGGATGCGGATACCGTTGAAGCCCGCTTCCCTGACGGTATGAATCATCTCCTTCGTCGTCTTGGGGTTGCCCCAGCTGGTTTCCGAAGTAGGGCATTCGAGTGAGTTGCCGAGATTCCAGCCCATCACCACACCTTTGGTCCATTCCTGGGCTGTCATCTCCATGCCGGTAGCATCAGGATCGACAGCCGTTGTCTGTGCTTGTACACTGCTGCCTGACAGCATGAGTACACTGAGTAAAAGCAAGTTCTTAATCTTCATATTAGTCGTATAATTGATAATCGTGCTGCAAATATACGTATTTTTTTTCACTAAGCCATCATATTTGGCAAATATCTCCATAAAGTTTTTGCGAATCGGAAGAATTTGCGTAATTTTGCACCACTAAATCCGAATAATTATTAAACATCATCAACAAATATGGCAATAATCAAACCATTCAAAGGTATTCGTCCGCCAAAGGATTTGGTGGAGAAAGTGGAGAGTCGTCCTTACGATGTACTCGATTCTGAAGAGGCTAGGGCAGAGGCTGGTGACAACGAGATGAGCCTCTATCACATCATCAAGCCTGAGATCGATTTCCCCGTCGGCACGTCGGAGTATGACCCCAGGGTGTATGAGAAGGCTGCAGAGAACTTCCAGAAGTTCCAGGATAAGGGCTGGCTCGTCCAGGATGCGCGTGAACATTATTATATTTATGCTCAGACGATGAACGGCAAGACGCAGTACGGTCTTGTGGTCTGCGCCCATACCGACGACTATATGGCTGGTCGCATCAAGAAGCACGAGCTGACACGCCGCGACAAGGAAGAGGATCGCATGAAGCATGTCCGCGTGAACAATGCCAACATCGAACCCGTCTTCTTCGCTTATCCCGACAACGCTGTACTCAACGAGCTCATCATGCGCTATGCCGCCACCGAGCCCGAGTACGACTTCATCGCGCCCATCGACGGTTTCCGCCATCAGTTCTGGATCATCAACGACGACAAGGACATGCAGACCATCACCGACGAGTTTGCCAAGATGCCTTCACTCTATATCGCCGACGGTCACCACCGCTCGGCAGCTGCCGCCCTCGTGGGCGCTGAGAAGCAGAAGCAGAACCCCAACCACAAGGGCACCGAGGAGTACAACTACTTCATGGCCGTCTGCTTCCAGGCCTCTCAGCTCACCATTCTCGACTACAATCGCGTGGTGAAGGATCTCAACGGCATGTCGTCGGAAGAGTTCCTCGCCGCCCTGCAGGTGAACTTCGAGGTAATTGACAAGGGCACCGAGATCTATAAGCCCCAGCAGCTCCATGAGTTCTCGCTCTATCTCGACCAGCACTGGTACAGCCTGAAGGCCAAGGAGGGAACCTACGACAATAACGATCCCATCGGTGTGCTCGATGTCGATATCTCCAGCCGTCTGATACTCGACGAGATCCTGAATATCGGCGATCTCCGTTCTTCACAGCGCATAGATTTCGTAGGCGGCCTTCGTGGTCTTGGCGAGTTAAAGCGTCGAGTTGACTCTGGGGAGATGCGTGCTGCGCTGGCACTCTATCCCGTTTCCATGCAGCAGATTATGGACATTGCCGACTCTGGCAAGATCATGCCGCCGAAGGCTACATGGTTTGAACCCAAACTGCGCTCCGGTCTTGTTATTCACAAATTAAGTTAAGGCGATGAAGACGAAACATATCCAATACGAGACTCACGGCACGTGTTCAAAACTGATTGACGTGACTGCCGACGAGAATGATGTCATCCAGCAGGTGTTCTTCCTTGGAGGCTGCAATGGCAACCTCCAGGGCATCAGCCAACTGGTACGCGGTCAGAAGATCGATGATGTAATCCCCAAGATCAACGGCATCCGCTGCGGTGCCAAGGGCACCTCCTGCCCCGACCAACTCTGCCGCGCCCTAGAACAGCTCAAAACCGCCCCGCTAGAGTAGCTCCTTTTAATCAAGGTTTGGGGTGAAATTCGAAATGCTGGTAGTCTTTCATGGTGTTCCAGGAGCCGCCCCAAATGAAACCATACTTTAGGAAGAGGCGATGGCACAGATCGCCTTTTTCTATTTTATAGCGGAACTTTTTATGACGGTCAGCATAGGGTTTGCCATTTGCTGGCTCAACAATCTTGGTGCCATCCTTGCGATAGCGGATGTAAGGATTGTAGCGCGTGTTGATGTCGACGGCCAGACCTCTGGCATGATAGGAAAGCTTGTTGCTGCCAGATATCTTGCGATAACAGAAACAGCTGGAGTTGTTGTCGCTCATCTGGCGTTCGTCATCGGCATCATATTCATCAGGCAGACGCATCTTCTGAATAGGGTAGTGGTTGGCATATAACTCACGGAATATCGCAAGCAGTTTGTCGGCAATCAACTTGTTGCAGATGAGTTCACCCTGATGGGATTGCTCGTCATAGTCCCAATGCAAGACCTTGAGATAGCGCAGGTCGGATCGCTGGATATGGGGATTGACGTGATAACTCTTGCCTTGCATCTTCTGCCATACGGAATCGGGAATCTCCTGAGCCGTAAAATGCTCAGAAAGATTCTGGCCTTGCACACAAGGCGTGATGCAAAGCCAGAACAATATAACTGTCAGTTTGGAGAAATTCATTAATAAGCAACTTTCTTGTTTCCTTGAATATAGATGCCAGATTGCTTTGGCTGTCCTTCGACGGGGATACCTTCAAGGGTGTAGATCTGGGCATTCTCGTCGTCGGCCTTGACAGAACGGATGGCAGAGCCACCCTTGTACTCCTGCTTGGCACGCTCAATTTGCTCCATAAATTCCGTGCTGGTGTGAAGGCGTGCATAGACGGCTGACGCAATCAGGCGACCCATGTCAACATCACTCTGCCAGTGGTAGCCCGTGATGACACGACCTTGGCCGAACTGATAGGCTCTGGCAAGAAGTTCTTCCTCTGCATCGGGGTTGATCTCAGCCAGTACCAGAGCATGAAGCCAGCTACCAGAGGCGTGACCAGAAGTGTACGAACCTGTATAGCGAAGGTCGTCCTCGTCTGGCGGATAAGCCGTTCCTTCATTCATCCTGACGTAAGGACGCAAACGCATATAATGTGCCTTAGTGCTCTGGGTGGCGCCATTACCTGAAGGATGAACCCTATCCATCAGCTTATAAATCTGGGGCGTAGCGGAAGCGGAAATCTCCTTGCCGAAATAGGGAGAATAGACGCTGCAGAAATTATCAACGGAATACTCAATATCGTTTAATGCCGTCTGGGCTGCCTCTTTCTGGGCCGGATCAGTACGAGTGACGATACCATCCTGATGGGCACTCATGTCGCAGGCAAAAAAGGCCGACAGAGAGTCAGGCGGCAAGGGCAGATACTTGTAGCCGTCGGGCAGTTCCTCATTGGTGAAATATACATTCTCATTACCGCCTGATGTCGGGTTATGCACACCGCTCTTTGCCTCGTATTCGCTACGGGCAGCCGTTACCATACCGTTAAAGCCGGAATGGGTGTGAAGGCGGGCCACTAGCGCCGAAGCCAGCAGGAATCCTGCATAGATGTCGCTATCCCAATGGTAGCCCGAAATGACGGAACTGGCACCAAACCCGTAACCTCTTTCCAGAATCTCGTCCTGAAGGTTGGGGGCTATCTCCGTAAGAATCATGGCGTACATCCATCCGAAGAGAGCCTGACTGGCAGGGTAGGAACTAGAGTTCCTGTAGTTGCTCTCCTGACTGGGTATGAGTGAGGACTCATTGAAACGCGCATAGGGGCGACGAGAGAAGAAAGCTTCCTGAGCCTTGGTCTGAGTCTGGATACCGTAAGTCATACAGTAGTCGAACAGAATGTTGATCTTCGGCATGTTACTTGTTAGATCGACGCCCAGCACATCCGAATATGCCTTCAGATAAGTGGAGATTTCCGTCTGGAAATCACTCTCAGCCTGTTTGCCTCGATCAGTATCACGCTGACTTTTACCCCAGATATACTGGAAATAGTCCTTAATATACTGCATAGAATTCCCCGCCGGAGGTCCGGAGAGAAATTCTGCAGCGTTTGGTACGTTCTGGGCATTCAGGCTGCCACAGAAGAGAATTGTTGCTATTAAGCCAAATAATTTCTGTTTCATTATTTTAATTGAATTATCATATCGCTTACGAGAAAGCTACTGTCAGACCAGCCATAACGATGCTGACCATTGACATCAGCTTAATCAAAATATTCAGGGAAGGACCTGACGTATCCTTGAATGGATCGCCTACGGTATCGCCTACGATACAAGCCTTATGGGCAAAGGATCCTTTACCGCCAAAGTTGCCTTCCTCGATATTCTTCTTGGCATTATCCCAGGCTCCACCTGCATTGGCCATAAAGACAGCCAGCGTGAAACCGCCTGCCAGACCGCCGACGAGCAGTCCGAGCACACCAGCCACACCAAGCAGGATACCTACGACGATAGGAATGATAATGGCGAGGATCGAAGGAATAATCATCTCATGCTGGGCAGCACGGGTGGAGATCTCTACACAACGACCATAGTCGGGGGTTCCCGTGCCTTCGAGGATACCGGCAATCTCGCGGAACTGGCGGCGCACCTCCTGAACCATCTTCTCAGCAGCACGACCTACAGCCTCCATCGTCATACCACAGAACAGGAAGGCAGCCATAGCACCTATAAAGGCACCAACCAACACCTTCGGGTTCATTAGGTTAACCTGATAGAAATTCATGAAGTCAGGTATTGTGGCATCAGCAGCAGAGATGGCCTCACCAGCCACATTCGTAATAGTCTGACCAGCACGAACCATCGCGATCTTAATTTCCTCGATATACGAGGCCAGCAGAGCCAAAGCCGTCAGCGCAGCAGAGCCGATAGCGAAGCCCTTGCCAGTAGCGGCTGTGGTGTTGCCCAGCGCATCGAGCGCATCAGTACGATGACGCACCTCTTCACCCAGTCCGCACATTTCTGCATTACCACCGGCATTGTCGGCAATCGGACCATACGCATCAGTAGCGAGGGTGATACCCAGCGTAGAGAGCATACCGACGGCAGCAATACCGATGCCGTAAAGACCATGCGAGAGACTGTCTGACGACATGGAGAGATCGAAGCCATTCGCGCAGAGATAACTCAGCATGATGGCTACACCGATCGTAATCACAGGAATACAGGTAGAGATCATACCCGTTCCTATACCTTTTATAATAACGGTAGCCGCACCTGTCTGTCCTGCCTCAGAAATCTTCTGCGTCGGTTTGTAGGAATGAGAGGTGTAATACTCTGTAGCCTGACCGATGATGACACCAGCAGCCAAACCAGAAATCACAGAGAAGGAGAGACCGAGCCAGTTCTCGATACCGAGCAGATACAGGATCGCAAAGGATGCACAAGCAATCAATACTGCGCTGACATTCGTTCCCAAAGAGAGCGAATGCAGCAGATCCTTCATGGTAGCGCCTTCTTTCGTACGAACCAGGAAGATGCCGAGTAAGGAGAGGAACACACCAACCGCCGCAATAATCATGGGCGCGATGACAGCCTTGAGCTGCATGCCATCGGCAGCGCTGGCAGCAAAGGCCGAAGCACCAAGGGCAGCCGTAGAGAGTACGGAACCGCAATAGCTCTCATACAAGTCGGCACCCATACCGGCTACGTCGCCCACATTGTCACCAACGTTATCGGCGATCGTGGCGGGGTTACGGGGATCATCCTCAGGAATATCGGCCTCAACTTTACCAACGATGTCGGCACCAACGTCGGCAGCCTTGGTGTAGATACCACCACCGACACGGGCAAACAGCGCCTGCGTAGAAGCACCCATACCAAAGGTAAGCATGGTGGTCGTGATGGAGATAAGACCATCGGAATCAAAATTGTTGAGAACGACAAACCAGATGGCGATGTCGAGCAATCCGAGACCTACAACCGTCAGACCCATCACGGCGCCAGAACGGAAGGCAATCTTCAGACCTGCATTCAGACTTTCACGAGCAGCATTGGCTGTACGAGCAGAAGCATAAGTGGCTGTCTTCATGCCGAAGAAACCTGCCAGACCAGAGAAGAAACCACCTGTAAGGAATGCAAACGGAACCCACGGGTTCTGTACATTCAACCCATAAGCCATGAAAGCGAAGAGTGCACACAGCACCACAAACACAATGCAAACGACCTTGTACTGCTGCTTGAGATAAGCCATAGCACCATTACGCACATAGAGTGCGATCTCTTTCATACGAGGTGTACCTTCATCGGCCTTCATCATCTGAGTGAAGAAGAACCATGCCATACCCAATGCCACTATCGAGGCAATAGGCACAAGCCAAAATACTGCTGGAATGTTCATAAATCTTAGTTCTTAGTTTTATTGGTTATTACTCATCGGCGAATTCTATGAGGTTGGCTGCCTCATCTTCTGGATCTTCACTACCAAGGTCCATCATTGTGGAGTAGTTGTCCTCGGTGATGTCTTCGTCATTGGGATCCTCCACCTCGTTGTCCTCTTCATCATGAGAGCTGTAGTTGTCTTCTACCTCAAAGTCCTCATCGTCCTCGTCATCACCTTCTTCATCGTCACGAGACTTGTCGGTGTAGTGCATCTTGAGCTTTTCCTGTTCTGGCTTCAGCTTGGCAAAAATAGCCTCAACCCATCCTCCTTTCTCCACTTCGAGCACCTCGAAGCCATCCTCAACCTTCTTCTCATACATGCCGCCCTTCTTGTGCATACGGTCTTTGGGAAGGGTAGTGGTAGAGATGTCAAAGCCGCTGAGGATAATATCCTGGATGGATTGTGACAAAGAGTCCCAACCACCGCCAAAGTTACGGTCGAGCACCTCGCAGAGCTTTGCCGCTGAAATATGGCGGATATTCTCGTAAGTAAGATCCGTTACTCGCATGATCGGACGCTTCTTGATGGCCCAGTTGAACTTCAGATTATCATCAAACTTGATCTGAGCAACCTTGTAGCCGCGCTTTTCATAGCTCTTCTTCACTAAAAGAACGTCTTCCTTGATCTCTTCAATCAGGAAAGCACTCTTGAAAATGTCGACATAATGCTGGATGTTTTCCCTGACTTCAGCATCTTTGGTCGCTGCATCCCACATACGGAATACATCGTTCTCCTGAATGTCCCAAACACTACTTTTTGTGATAGCCTTGATAGAGAGTGAAGGATTACTCTCGGGCTGTTGTTGTTTTGTTCTTGCCATATATTCTCTGTTTTTTTCTGCAAATGTAACCACTTTATTTTTTATTAGCAAGTTTTTAGACGATATTTTTTGTAATTTTCGCATTTTAGCTTAACTTTGCAACCAAATTATGGCACAACCTCTAGCTGAAAGGCTTCGTCCTCGCACTTTAGATGAGTATATTGGTCAGCAACATTTAGTGGGTGAGGGAGCCGTCCTGCGCAAGATGATCGACGCAGGGCGCATATCTTCTTTTATCCTATGGGGACCACCAGGCGTTGGTAAGACGACCTTGGCCCAGATCATTGCCCACAAGTTGGAAACGCCATTCTACACCTTATCGGCAGTTACCAGCGGTGTGAAAGATGTGCGTGATGTCATAGAGAAAGCCCAGAAGGGCAGATTCTTCAATGAGGCATCGCCAATCTTGTTTATAGATGAAATCCACCGTTTTTCGAAGTCGCAACAGGACTCGTTACTTGGCGCGGTAGAGAAAGGCGTGGTGACATTAATAGGTGCTACAACGGAGAACCCTTCATTCGAGGTGATACGCCCGTTGCTTTCCCGTTGTCAACTGTATATCCTGAAATCGCTGGAAAAGGATGACCTGCTAAAATTACTTGACAGAGCAATCAAGACAGACGTCATCCTGAAAGAAAAAGACATTACGCTAAAAGAGACTGGTGCCATTCTGAGATTCAGCGGCGGTGACGCTCGTAAACTATTGAATATATTAGAGTTAGTTGTAGAATCTGAAACCTCTGCTACAATAGAGATTACGGACGAATTAGTTGTCAATCGCTTGCAACAGAATCCGTTGGCGTACGATAAAGACGGTGAGATGCATTATGACATTATCTCGGCCTTTATCAAGAGTATCCGAGGTTCAGATCCTGATGCGGCGCTCTATTGGATGGCCCGCATGATTGAGGGTGGGGAAGACCCTCAGTTCATCGCCCGCCGATTGGTAATAAGCGCAGCGGAAGACATCGGCTTGGCAAACCCCAATGCGCTGCTGTTGGCAAATGCAGCTTTTGATGCCGTGATGAAGATCGGATGGCCTGAGGGCAGAATACCCCTAGCAGAAGCAACGGTCTATCTGGCGACATCGCCTAAGAGCAATAGTGCCTATCTGGGTATAGATGCAGCTTTGGCACTAGTGAAGCAGACAGGAAATCAGCCAGTACCGCTGCCTATCCGTAATGCACCAACACAGCTGATGAAAGACTTGGGCTATCATGACGGTTATAAGTATCCGCATGACTTTCCCGGACATTTCACAGAACAGCAATACCTGCCTGATGCACTGAAAGATGTGAGGCTATGGCACGGACAACATAATCCCAACGAGGAAAAACTATACCAACGCATGGTAAACTATTGGGGAAAGCGGTATGAACAATAATAACGACAGCTTATAAATTGTGGATCAGGAACTCATTATAAAGATTATAGAATTACTGGGAACATTTGCCTTCGCTATCTCTGGTATCCGCCATGCTGCTGCAAAGCACTTTGACTGGTTTGGAGGTTATGTTTGCGGCATTGCCGTTGCTATCGGCGGAGGAACCATCCGCGACGTGATGCTTGGTACCACGCCTTTCTGGATGACGACCCCCGTTTATCTGATATGTACGGCCGTGGCCTTGCTGACAGTCGTATTCTTCAGGAAATGGATGGAACCACTACAGAATGCGTGGTTCGTATTTGACACTCTGGGATTGGCCCTCTTTACGATAGCGGGAATACAGAAGAGCCTCACACTCGGACAACCTTTCTGGGTAGCAATCATCATGGGTTGCATTACGGGATCGGCTGGTGGCGTCATCCGTGATATACTGTTGAACAACGAACCCGTGATTTTCCATAAGGAGATCTATGCAATAGCCTGTGTGCTAGGAGGTGTTGTGTATTGGCTGATGGTGGAACTGGGGCTTTCTGCAGAGTGGAGTGCTATCATCAGTTTCATCGTAACATGTGCCATCCGTTTCCTGGCCGTAAAATATCATATTTCATTGCCATTATTAAAAGATAACTAAATTATACAAATATGCCAGATCAAGATAATAATAATCGACGCAGACAAAGAAGACAACAACCCGTGGATAACACCTACGGTCATCTTCAGCCGCAAGCCCCAGATGTGGAAAAAGCTGTACTGGGTGCGCTGATGATTGACAAAGATGCCTATGCTGTGGTCTGCGAGACACTTAGACCAGAGAGTTTCTACGAGCCCCGTAACCAAATGGTTTATACTGCCATCCGAGACTTAAGTATGGCAGAGCGACCAGTAGATATCCTGACGGTTACGGAACAATTGGCCAAACAGGGGACACTTGATGAAGTTGGGGGACCAGGATACGTGACAGAGTTGAGTTCACGTGTCGCTTCTTCAGCCAACATCGAGTATCATGCCAACATTATTGCGCAAAAGTCCTTGGCGCGTCAGCTCATCTCGTTTGCAAGTGTTGTTGAGACGAAAGCATTCGACGAGACCATTGATGTGGAAGAACTGATGCAAGAAGCAGAAGGCTCGCTTTTTGAGTTGTCTCAGCGTAACATGAAGAAAGACTATACGGCTATCGACCCTGTTCTGTCGCAGGCCGTGAAGGTGATTCAGGCTGCTGCAGCAAATACCGACGGATTGACTGGTGTCTCAACAGGCTATTACAAGCTAGATGACATCACCAGCGGATGGCAGGCCTCAGACCTAGTCATTATCGCAGGGCGTCCTGCGATGGGTAAGACCTCCTTTGCGCTCTCAATGGCCAAGAACATCGCCGCCGACATGAAGACACCAATGGCTTTCTTCTCTTTGGAAATGTCGAATGTCCAGCTTGTGAACCGACTGATATCGAACGCCTGTGAGATTCAAGGCTCGAAGATACTTAATGGTCAGTTGAGCCGTGATGAGTGGGATCGTCTCGACAAGCGTATCGTCAATCTTCAGGGTGCTCCTTTGTTTATCGACGACACGCCGGGATTGTCGGTGTTTGAGTTGAGAACAAAGGCACGCCGTCTGGTGCGTGAGCATGGTGTAAAACTCATCATGATCGACTATCTGCAGCTGATGAATGCCAACGGTATGCGTTTCTCGTCGAGACAGGAAGAGGTTTCTACCATCTCACGATCGTTGAAAGGTCTTGCTAAGGAACTTGACATTCCCATTTTGGCGCTGAGTCAGTTGAATCGTGGTGTGGAGAGTCGTGAAGGACTCGAAGGCAAGCGCCCCCAGCTCTCCGACCTTCGTGAATCCGGTGCCATTGAGCAGGATGCAGATATGGTCATCTTCGTCCATCGCCCAGAGTATTATCATATCTACCAGGATGATAATGGCCGCGACCTTCACGGTATGGCTCAGATTATCATTGCTAAGCACCGTAAGGGTGCTACGGGTGATGTGCTGTTGACCTTCCGTGGTGAATATACACGTTTTGAAAATCCCGAGGACAAGAACCTGGGGAACCGTGCACCGATAGGTGGCGGTGAAATATTGGGATCAAAAGTGAATGGTGATGGCAATACGCCGCCAGAAATGCCTGAAGGCTATGATCCCTTTGGCAGTACGCCGGTTCCTCCTCCTTCTAATGATCCTCTGCCATTCTAACATTAATCCCTGCCTTGAAAGCAGGGATTAATTGTTATTTGTATTTCTCAATCAGCGCGTCGGCTTGCGTATCTCCCAGCTCCTTCGCTTTCTGCAAATTCTTGATTCCTTCTGCTTTCTGGCCTTTCAGACATTGGGCCAGTCCAAGGAACAGATAGCCATCACTATTGCTGGCATCCAGGTTAATACAGTCTTGGGCTGTCAAGATAGCGTCGTCGTACTTCCCGACACGGATTTCTAGCGATGCCTTCTCTGCATAATAGAGTGTCTCTTGCGGATTCATCTGGATTGCTCGGTTGATATCGTTGAGCGCCTGCTGATATAATCTGCCTTTGATATCGGTCTGATAACGAACATAATAGAAATTATCGTTGACAGTCGCCTGCATGAGTTCTTCGTATTCATTCATGTCGCTAATGGCATCACGGTATTTACCAGCGTTGCTTCGTGCCTCTGCTCTTGCCCAGAGATAGGGGGCAGCCTCTTTTAAATATGGTTTAGAGAACATATTCAATGTGCTATCCAACAAAGCCAACATACTCGTGGTATCCTTCAGCATCTCCTTGCATTTGGCAGCACTATAGAATATTTCGGCATTACGGAGACTGGTATTTGTCAGTTCATTAAAGATCTGGTAGGCTTCATCGTATTTCTTCTGGGCATAAAGGATATTAGCCTCAAGCTGACGATAAGTTGGCTGCGAATTGATGCTATTGGCCGTTTGTATCTCAGACAGCGCCTTGTCCAAGCTCCACCCGGCATAAGGTTGGGCACTCTGATATATTTCCTTATTATAGATCATGCGGGCATAGCTGTAGTGAGCATCGTCTTTTTTGTTTGAAACATTGATTGCCTGTTCCATATCCTTTTCGGCAGCAGCGAATTTTCCACCATTCACAGCTTGTATGGCACGAGCAGTATAGCCATCGGGCTCACCAGGAAATTGGCGAATATAATCTTCTATCAAGTTGATGTAACTTAAAGAGTCCATCTGAGAAGCAGCCAGATAGAGGACAAGATTCGCTTCCTTTAAATCTGTGGGTAACTCCTTTTTTATCTGCGTCAGTTGTAATGTCGCATCATTATATGTCAGTCCTGTGATTTTGAGGTCATTCACAAAACGGGCGCTGATGGCGTAGCTCAAGGTGTCCTTGTCGGTTGCTGGTTGCTGCATCATTCCTAACACATCTCCATTCTCGTTCATCAGAGGGCAGCTAACCATATTATCTGCAATACTCATGGACACAGTATAATAGGCATAATCATCAAAGATCGTTTCTGCCCGTTTGATTGAACCGGCTCTCAGTTCTTTGGTTTCATGATAGGGTAAGAGCCATGCCTGACTACCTACGGAACCTTTGACGGAACTGACTGTCAGGGGTTGACATTTGCTGTTGTTAACACGAAACTTGACAACATCATACATGTCGTTTGCACCAAGTATACCAGTTACTTGAAACTCCTTTCCCTGCGAATCGATGATGACGGCTTTTGAGGCCCCTTTAAACGGCGAAAAAGAGCTTACGGCTTCTCCATTGGCTCCTGTAAAGAAACCATTTGTGCTGGCGATGAGTGAACCATCGGCAGAAAACGTCTTTAATGTGAAAACGGATTTAGAAGCATTCTTTACCCATCCTGGCTGAGCAAAGGCTGTAGTTGCCATAATCAGCAGGCAACCTATAATAGTCATTTTTTTCATAATCGTAAAAGTTGTTTCGCGTTTTGTATAGCAGCCTCCGACACTTCGCTACCACTAAGCATCTGGGCTATTTCTGTAATACGTTCCTCAGAAGACAATTCCCTCAGTCGGCTCGTGGTACCCGTAGCGGTTTCTTCTTTCTCCACCTTATAGTGCGCTGTACCTAGGGCGGCAATTTGGGGAAGATGCGTGATGCTGATGACCTGACGCTCATGATTGCCCATTTCCTTCATAATCTCTGCCATTTTCTCAGCAATCTTGCCGCTGACACCGGTATCGATTTCATCGAATATGATGGTAGGCAACTTGACGGCTCCACTTATCATGGCCTTTAGGGAAAGCATGACTCTGGCAACCTCACCGCCTGAAGCCACTTGTGAGATTGGCTGGAGTGGGGTGGAGGTGTTAGCGCTAAAGTAGAAAGAAATGGCATCTTGGCCTTTTTGGCTCAATGGTTCTTCAGACACTTGGATTTTAAAACGTACGTTTGGCATGCCTAATTGCGTCAGTTTCTCCTGTATCTCTTTTTCAACTTGCTGGGCAGCATGTTTACGAAGCTTTGTCAGTTTGTCTGCATCTCCTTTTGCTTTGTCTCTCAAAAGATCAACTTTCTTTTGCAAGTCGGCCAACAGATCATCGCTTGACTCGATATGATTGAGTTTGCGCTTCAGCTCTTCGTGCTTGGCAATAAGTTCAGCGATGGACTCTACTTGGTATTTCTTCTCAAGATCATACAACTTGTCAAGGCGGTTATTGATAGCATCCAGTTCCGCAGGATCGAAATCTATACGTTCCAGTTGGGAATTAATTTCCTCAGACAAATCCTTTAACTCAATATAGCAACTATCGATACGCTGTACCAACTCCTGGGCAAATGGATAAACTCTTTCAATGGATTTCAAGGCCGATAGGGCAGAACGCATTGCATCAATCACGCCAGAGCCTTCTGCTGATAAGGCATTGTCTGCTTCATAGAAGGCTCCCTTGATCTCCTCAGAGTGAGTCATCGTTTCGCTTCTTTGCTCCAGATCTTCTTGTTCGTCTTCCTGAAGATTGGCCTGTGTCAATTCGTTACATTGAAACTGTAGGAAATCCAGATTCTGACGATTACGTTCAATCTCTTCTTTTAGGGTGTCAAGTGATTTCTTGGCATCATGGAATGAAGAGAACGACTGACGATAGCACTCAAGTTGCTTGGCATCATCAGCTATGATGTCAACAACGTTCAGCTGAAAATCCTGTTTGCTGATCAGCAGATTCTGATGCTGCGAATGAATGTCCACAAGTCTGTCGCCAAGATCTTTCATCATCGACAGCTGCACAGGCGTATCGTTGATAAAAGCCCTGCTTTTTCCGTTGGCAGTCAATTCTCGACGGATGATACAGTCATTCTCGTCATATTCGATATCATTATCCGAAAAGAAATCTTTCATATTATAGCGTGAAAGGTCGAAATGGGCTTCAATCACGCATTTGTCAGCTCCTTGCTTAATCGACTTTGAATCAGCACGTTGTCCTAATAATAGTCCAATTGCTCCAAGGATGATACTTTTACCTGCACCAGTTTCTCCTGTTATGACAGAAAAGCCTGAATGCAAGTCAATATCCAATTCGTCAATAAGCGTGAAGTTTTTGATATAAAGGTGTTTAAGCATACTATAATTTAATATTTTCCCAGGCGCTGTTTTGAGAAGCGTTGATACTCATCAGAAGGTCAAAAATACGCTCTTTCTCCTTCTGGGTACCTTTACCTTTGTATATATTGATCAATTCGTCTTTTTTGTAATCGGTCCATATCTGCGGCAAGAGACTTAACGGTTTATTGTCATGCGCAACTTTCAAATTGTTCTCTAATGCCCCGGAAATCTCTGTTCTGCCACGTTCTGCATTATTTGCCATTTCATCAAGCCCTTTACGGTAATAGTCGTATTGCAATTGACGTAACGGCTTCAAGGATTCGTCAAGATAGTCATTGATAATGGCAAAACGGTTTCTGCTATCTTCGAAGGACTTCCATCCGGGGAAGCCCAGATCTTGTGCATTATTCACAAGATACATACAGCGTTGAAGAATGTCAGTACCTCCCATCGGTGAAAAACTGTCCAGATTAATACCGATAATCAGATAGGCATAGTAAGCAAACAATGCAGTAAGCTGGTTATCAATGACCTCATCCGTAAAGTTTAGTTGGTCAAATTGTGCAAACGCGAAGTGGAAATTATCGTCCTTATTATTATATAAGGTAGTAGAGTAGGAGGTATTATATACTGGACGATTGGCCTGTATGAGTGCCGAACATTCAAAACGGTTCTCTTCACGAATGTACTTTGTGACAGTTATATTGAAAGTACATTGGATACGCTCGTTATTTTGGAATTGTAAGGGCGTCCATTGCTTTTCGTTTACAAACTGCTCTAGTGTTTGCTGCAGATTCTCGAATACACTAACGTCAGTACCTTGAATCTGACTGTGGTTGATGTTAATCTTTGCCTGGAGTTCTTGTGAATTCAGCGGAAGTGTCGATAAAAAGAATAAAGGTAATAAGACGATTATTCTCATATACATATATGTACATAACTGTTTCATCTTGTTACCTTTTATTCCTTTATCAACATATCTCTTAAGCCATTTTCGACTCGCGTAAACGGATACGCGTCAAAACCTGCTTCGTGTTATAAGTAAAATCACCGGCCAGTATCCAACTATAATATCCCGGATCGATATGGAAGACGTCGGCTACAGGTATTCCTTTGTGCTTGCCAAAGTTGAAGACTTCTGTAAGCTGAGGATTGCCATCCTTATCAAGTATGGGCTTGCCATATCGGTCTTTCTTTTCTCCCCAAACAATTCGCCCGGCAAAATCGATGTTATTGTTGGTTTTCGAAAAACTGGCAAGTTCGTCCATGTCATTATTAAGGACCTTGTTCTCGTCTTCATTGGCTCCAGGAGCATACATATCCAATTCTCCCATAAGTACGCGATAAGTTGCCTCTGTATCCTGGTCTGCACGATGTGCCTCAAAATCTTCTTCCATTTTGCGACCACAGTAGAATTTGTAGGCAGCAGCAAGATTACGACGCTCCATCTTATGGAAAATGGTCTGAGCATCAATCAGGCGACATTTGGTAAAATCAAAGTCGATACCTGCACGCAGGAATTCCTCTGCAAGTAAGGGTATGTCAAAGTGATTTGAGTTAAATCCTGCAAAATCAGATCCTACAAAGATATCTGCCAGACTCTGGGCTATTTGCTTAAAAGTCGGTTTGTCTTTAACATCATCATTACTGATTCCTGTAAGCGCAATAACCTCTTCTGGAATAGGTTTCTCGGGATTAATCAGTTCATTTCCCCGTTCTTCCTTTCCGTTAGGATGTACTTTAATATAGGATATCTGTATGATGCGATCTTTCACAAGATCAAGACCTGTGGTTTCCAAATCAAAGATAACCAGCGGTTTTGTCAGATTCAGTTTCATCGTTTAATCATTAATCAACATTGGCATCATAAGCATAAGGATATCCTGATTGTCAGGCTGTTCAGAAGGCAGTACCAATCCTGCACGACTGGGATCAGCAAGTTGGATAATAACTTCGGGACAATCAAAATTACTCAGTATTTCAATAAATGAAGAGCCTTTGAAACCAATAGACATGGGGTGGCCATTATATTCGCAAGTCATACGTTCTGTAGCGGTCTTAGAGAAATCGTAGTCTTCTGCATCAAGCTGAAGTGTAGATCCCTCCACGTGGAAACGGATAAGGTTGCTTGAGTCATTGGCGAAAGGCTGAACGCGACGGAGGGCAGCTAATAAGCCAAGACGGTCTACACGCAATTCATTAGGATTGTTCTGTGGAATAACACTATTGTAATTGGGATAGCGACCTTCAATTAGCCTACATTGAATAGTACCGTCACCGTAATTGATTTCTGCATTTCTCTCGTCGAACTTGATGGTGACGTCTCCACCGTCTTTGCCTAACATGTTACGAAGAAGATTCGCGGGCTTCTTGGGGAGAATGAATGCTGCTGGTTGTTCACTCTTGACGGAATAGACTTTATTGCGTACCAACTTATGTCCGTCACTGGCTACAACGGCAAGACAGTCTGGTGTCAAATCAAAATAGATACCATTCATCACGGGGCGCAATTCGTCTTGTGCAGTAGCAAAGATTGAACGATTGATGTTTTCTGCAAGCACAAGATTTGGAATGGTAATGGTATTTGCATAGCCACTCAATGGCTGAGCCATGGGGAATTCATCAGCATTATCAATAGGAAGACAGAACAGACCATTCTGGTAACTGATCTTTGTTAGATTCTGCTCCAAATTGACGTCAAATGTTATGGGTTGCTCAGAAAAGCCTTTTACTGCCTCTAACAGATCATGATTCCCGATGGCAAAACGGCAATTGCCATCACTTTCATTTAATTCCATTTGTGTTTTCATCATGTTCTCACTATCAGAAGCTGTAAGATACAGAACATTCTCATTGATTTCAAACACAAAGTCACCAAGAATCGGTAGGGCATTCTTGCTGTTAATAACTCTCGAGAGAGCAGAGAGCTTAGAGCTCAATGCGGTACTGGATAATGTAAATCGCATAGTTTTATAGTTTTCTATTATTTGAATACATATTTTATAATTGAGGACAAAATTACAAAAAAACGTTGTAATGAACAAAATATTCGAGAAAAAATTGCGCTATTCAAACTATTTTTAGTAATTTCGCCACGTGAAAACGTAAAAATAACAAATAAAAACAATTAAGTAATGGAATTAACAGGTAGAATAATTGCAGTTTTGCCGGCGCAAAGTGGTGTGTCGGCCCGTACAGGAAACAATTGGATGTCTCAGGACTATGTGATAGAAGTTCCAGGACAATTTCCTCGTAAATGCCTTTTTCGCATTTTTGGCGAAGACCGTATTAAACAGTTTGCCATCCAACAGGGCGAAGATCTGACAGTTCAATTTGATATTGATGCTCATGAATTCAATGGCAGATGGTTTAACGATATTCGTGCTTACAATGTCATTCGTGGCCAGGTTCAGCAACAGCAGCCAGCAGTTGGTTCTCCGGTCGTGAATCAGAATGTTGGTGGAGCAACATCTCCATTCCCACCGGCACAAGAGCCTTCTTCAGATGGTGCAGCTGACGATCTGCCTTTCTAAATGTCAAAATTATAATCCTCCCGAAAATAGTAGGGAGGATTTATTCTGGTTTTCTTTATTTATCATAATGCCGATTCTGGTAAAAAGTGTCATAGGATGTGTACACATGATATTTAATGTCCATCTTAGAAAATATCTCTATCTTCTAATACCTTAAATTTGTTTCTGAAATTAAGCAATTCATCAATATCAATAACCTGAGTAATTGACGATTCTGTATTTGAAGAACAAATGTCTAGTGTTTTTCCAATTGGACTAACAATCATACTTGAACCTCTATAATGTGAATAATGATCATCACCAACACGATTACAGCCAATAAGATATGCCTGATTCTCGATAGCTCTGGCATGTGTTAGAATGTGCCAAGCATTCTGACGACTTTCGGGCCAATTGGCTACACAGATAATGGCATCAAATTGGAGACTGTCAGAATATCTGCTCCAAACAGGAAATCTTAAATCGTAACAAGTCAATAAGAGAAATCTTATACCACAATATGAAACTATTGTATGATCCTCACCTGCTTGATAATATGTATCTTCATGGCCATATCTAAACAAATGGTGTTTATCATAATATGAAAAGGTCTCATTCTTTCCATCTATAAAATAATGTCTGTTCCTGAATGAATTGTCAGAAGTCTTAACAGCCAAACTTCCGCAGATGGCACATGCCTTCTTCTTTGCTGTGTCCTTCATCCATTTTAGAGAGATGCTTTCTTCTTCATTTTCTGCGATATCAAATGGTTCTGTCGCAAATCCAGTAGACCACATCTCGGGTAATACATAAAGATCACTATTGGCTGCATGGCTCATAAGGGATTCTGCATGGTTAATGTTGGCTATAGGATTCCCCCACTCTATATCTAACTGTAAAACTGTTACTTTCATATTTTTATGTAAAAAATTATCGTATATAGAAATCGTAAGTAAGTTCTTTGTACCAATCACTCCTAATTCCTGGATTAATTTCAATCACTTCGCACGTATTAACAGATTCTGATACAGGAAGTTTTCTTAATTCTATTAAGCATCTCTTTGGTTTCTTGACGAGTGTTGTTTTAACACGGCATAAGCGCGACAAGTAAAAGCCTCCCATAAGTGCTTCTGACTCAAAATTTGATTGACTTTCAATGGGGATTATAACAGAAAAACAACCATTTGCTGAGAGATGCTTGTAAGCAGAAGAAATAAGGTCATGATAGCTCAGAGAAATCGCATGACGTGCTACTGCCCGTTGTGTATCAGGGCAAATCAAATCACCTGTAAAAAAAGGCGGATTACAGATAATAGAATCAAAAGTATCATTTTCATTAAAATGACAAATGTCAGCTTCATAAATACTGATTCTATCTGCAAAAGGTGATGCCATCACATTGTCCCTTGCTTGAGCAACGGCGGCAGAATCAATGTCGATACCAACGATTGAAGCATTCGGATAACGTTGAGCCATCATCAGGGCAATCAAACCTGTGCCAGTTCCTATATCAAGTATTCGACTAGGTTCCTGAGGAGCCTGAGCCCATGCACCAAGAAGCGTACCATCTGTACCAACCTTCATGGCACATTTGTCCTGATGAACGGTAAATCTCTTAAATTTGAAATATTCGTTTGCCATTTTCGCTGCAAAGATACTAATATTTTTTAATTCTTAATTCTTAATTCTTAATTCTTAATTAATATTAGTACCTTTGCACTCAAAATAGTAAAAAGAAACATTTGTATAAGATAAAAACATGAGTAATTCGAGTAAGAATTCTGCATTTCAGATGATAGCCGACATCGACGGAGATTTTCAGGATGTTATTAATGTGAACACTCCCTCAAGTGTTCCTATTCTTCCTGTTCGTAACCTTGTATTGTTCCCAGGCGTTGTATCTCCTATCCTTATCGGCCGTGATTCTAGTAAGATTGTAATCCAGAAAGCTGAGAAAAAGGGCGAGATCATAGGTATTATTTGCCAAAAAGACCCGGATGTAGACGTTCCTCTTCAAGAGGATCTATATGAGATCGGTGTTTATGCTAAAGTAATGAAATTGCTAAACCTTCCTAATGGAAATATTACAGCAATCGTTCAGTGTTTTAGCCGTATGAGGCTTGTGGAAATCACGCACAGCCTGCCCCATCTTGAAGGCATTGTTGAGCCTTTGGTCGATATAGAGCCCGAGAAGCGCGACCGCGAGTTCAAGACTGCGATGGAGGATCTGCGCAATCTGGTGAACGACTACATTAATATTAGTGAAGATATACCAGACGAAGCCACCTTTGCCATTAAGAACATTTCAAATAGTGTAATGGCACTTAACTTCGTTTGTTCGAACATGCCATTCTCCACTAAAGAAAAGATCAGCCTTCTGGAGATGGAATCTGTCAAAGAGCGACTCTTCAATGTGATGAAGATCATCAATCGTGAAATCAACCTTCAGAACTTAAAGGCTGATATCCGTAATAAGACTCGCGAAGACATCGATGAACAGCAACGCAACTATTTCCTGCAGCAGCAAATCAAGAACATGCAGGCTGAGATGGGTAATGGCGAGTCGATGGAGAAGCAGGATCTGATGAAAGAAGCAGAGAATAAAAAATGGCCGCAGGATGTTGCAAAAACCTTCTACAAGGAACTTGAAAAGATGGACAATCTGAACCCGCAGAGTCCGGAGTTCAATGTGCTGCTGAACTATTTACAGACAATGGTATCCCTTCCTTGGGGAGAATATACGGAAGACGATCTTGACCTGAAGAGAGCCCAAAAGATTCTTGACCATGATCATTATGGTATGGAGAAGGTCAAGGAGCGTATCCTTGAATATATGGCCGTGCTTGCTTTGCGTGGCGACTTAAAGAGTCCCATTATCTGTCTCTACGGTCCTCCGGGAGTCGGAAAGACCTCTTTAGGCAAATCGATAGCATCTGCCATGAAACGTAAGTATGTCAGGGTCTCACTTGGCGGTCTTCATGACGAAGCGGAAATTCGTGGCCATCGTAGGACCTACATTGGTGCTATGCCTGGACGTATCATCAAATCAATTCAAAAAGCAGGCTCTAGTAATCCTGTCTTTATCCTTGACGAAATAGATAAGGTCACCCAAATGACACATAACGGTGATCCTGCCTCTGCATTACTCGAGGTCTTGGATCCTGAACAGAACAATGCTTTCCACGACAATTATCTTGATGTTGACTACGATTTGTCAAAAGTTCTGTTTATTGCCACAGCAAATAATCTTGGCACCATACCCCAACCCCTACTCGACCGTATGGAGATTATCGAAGTAAGCGGGTATATAACAGAAGAGAAGATCGAAATTGCCAAGCGTCACCTGATTCCTCGTGAGATAGAGAATACAGGATTGAATGTGAAGGAACTGAAGCCTGCTTTCAATAAAGCAGCCATAGAGATGATCATCGAACGTTATACGAGGGAAAGTGGCGTTCGACAGCTCGAAAAGCAGATCAACAAGTCGTTACGAAAGATTGCGTATAAACGCCAGATAGAAGAGAATACCAATTATAAGAAGATAACGCCGGCAGAGATTGAAGACCTGCTCGGCAAACCACCATTCTACCGGGATATCTATCAAGGTAATGACTATGCTGGTGTCGTTACGGGCTTGGCTTGGACAAGCGTTGGCGGTGAAATCTTGTTTATTGAAACTTCACTCTCTAAAGGTAAAGGTTCAAAACTGACACTTACAGGAAACCTTGGAGATGTCATGAAAGAATCAGCAATATTAGCCCTCGAATATGTAAAAGCCCATGCCGAGACGCTTAATATTGACTATCGGATCTTTGATAATTGGAATATTCATATCCATGTACCAGAAGGCGCTACGCCCAAAGATGGTCCTTCGGCAGGTATAACGATTGCCACGTCTATTGCATCAGCTCTTACTCAGCGTAAAGTGCGTAAGAATACCGCAATGACTGGTGAAATCACCCTTCGGGGAAAGGTGTTGCCGGTGGGTGGTATCAAAGAGAAAATCCTAGCAGCAAAACGTGCTGGCATTACCGACATTTTGATGTGCCGAGAGAATGAGAAGGATATTCTGGAGATTCCTGACATTTATTTGAAAGGTGTTACTTTCCATTACGTAGAGAACGTTCAAGACGTATGGGACTTTGCACTTACCAATGAAATCGTAAAGCATCCTTTGGATTTCACTATCCCCGAAGAAACTGAAAAGGATAAGAAATGACGTTTGAACTGAAATATACAGATCAAGAGAGTGATGCTCGTGCTGGTGTAATTACGACTGATCACGGGCAGATTCTGACACCGATATTTATGCCTGTTGGAACAGTGGGCAGCGTGAAAGCTGTTCATTTCTCTGAACTACGGGAACAGATAAAAGCCCAGATTATCTTAGGAAATACCTACCACCTCTATTTACGTCCAGGACTGGAAATACTTAGAAAAGCTGGTGGCCTGCATAAGTTCAATACGTGGGATCGTCCTATCCTGACGGATTCTGGAGGATTTCAGGTATTTTCACTTACAGGCATTCGAAAGCTTCGAGAAGAAGGTTGCGAGTTTCGCTCCCATATCGACGGTTCCAAGCATTTCTTTACACCAGAGAATGTAATGGACACAGAACGGGTAATCGGTGCGGATATCATGATGGCGCTTGACGAGTGTCCTCCAGGTCAGAGTGATTACCAATACGCAAAGAATTCCCTGGGACTCACTCAGCGTTGGCTTGAACGTTGTGTAAAGCACTTTAACGAGACAGAACCGTTGTATGGATATAACCAGACACTCTTCCCTATCGTTCAAGGTTGTACTTATAAAGACTTACGCCAGGATGCAGCTAAGCATGTATGTGATGTCTTGAGCCGGCTGAACGATGGTGGCGGTGCCTCCATCGGCGGCTTGGCTGTAGGAGAACCCACAGAAGTGATGTACGATATGATTGAGGTGGTGAATGAAATTCTGCCAAAGGATCGTCCACGTTATCTGATGGGTGTCGGCACACCGCAGAATATTCTGGAAGCTATAGAGCGAGGTGTTGATATGTTCGACTGTGTAATGCCTACTCGTAATGGGCGGAATGCCATGCTTTTCACCTATGAGGGAACGATGAATATGCGAAACAAGAAGTGGGAAGACGACTTCTCCCCCATTGATCCGGATGGCTGTGAGATTGACCGTATTCACTCGAAAGCATATCTCCATCATCTCTTCAAGGCTCAGGAACTGTTAGCCATGCAGATTGCCTCTATCCATAACCTGGCCTTCTACCTAAGGCTGGTGACAGATGCACGGCAACATATCCTTGCAGGCGATTTCGTGCACTGGAAACGAAGTGTCATTGATCAACTAGGGCAACGCAGATGAAAAAGAGCAAATATATCAGAGTACGGTGCCGCAAGATGGGAAGATTCCTCGGAAAAGGTTTCCGATGGATGCGCAAGCTGAATCCTTTCCGTTTCTTGACGCGGCTGGACCGTTACATTATGTCCAAGTTCATCGGCACCTATATATATTCTATTGCGCTGATCATTTCTATCGCCATTGTCTTCGATGTCAATGAGAACCTTTCCAAATTCTCAACCTACGGGGCACCTCTGAAGGCTATCGTCTTCGATTACTATGCCAATTTCGTGCCTTATTTCGCCAACTTGTTCTCACCGCTGTTTGTCTTCATCGCAGTCATCTTCTTTACATCCAAGTTGGCAGGTAATAGCGAGATTATCGCCATGTTGGCGGCTGGTGTCAGTTTTAAGCAATTGCTGAAACCTTATCTCCTCTCAGCTGCTATCATTGCGGTGGTAAATTTCTATCTCGGTTCTAATGTGATTCCTCATGGAACCGTTGTGCGTCAGGATTTTGAGGCAAAATACAAGAACAGCAAAAGGACGCTATCGGCCAGCAATGTGCAATTGATGGTTGCTCCGGGCACCATCGCTTATATTCAGAATTACGATAACAGGACAAAGACTGGCTATGGCTTTTCTCTGGATAAGTTTGAGAATAAGAAGCTAGTCAGCCACATGACGGCTTCTATTATCCGATATGATTCTATCAGCGATACCCGATATCACTGGAAGGCCAATAACTACAAAATCCGAAAGTTGAAGGGCCTGCGTGAGGAGATCATCTCGGGTAACGTGATTGATACCCTGATACAGATGGAGCCAATGGATTTGGTATTCTCCAAGGGACAACAGGAGACGCTGACTTCCTCTGAACTGAGACAGTATATCTCCAAACAGACCGAAAGAGGTTCTGGCAATGTAGTGCAATATGAAGTTGAGTATCATAAACGTATTGCTACATCTTTTGCGTCGTTTATCCTTACCATCATCGGCGTTAGTCTGTCTAGTCGTAAACGTAAGGGGGGCATGGGCCTCTATCTTGGTATTGGTTTGGCACTCTCTTTTACCTATATCCTTTTGCAGACCGTAAGTGCCACATTTGCCATTAATGCTGATACGCCTCCCATGTTAGCCGCTTGGATACCTAATTTATTATATATATTCATAGCATATTTCTGTTATCGACAAGCACCCAATTAATGGAATAAGATGAAATTTGAAGAAACATATCTGAACGACAATATTCTTGATGCATTGTATGATATGCATTTCGATGACATGACGCCGATCCAGGAACGTTGTATCCCTAAGATTCTAGATGGTTACGATGTACTTGGTGTTGCCCAGACTGGTACAGGAAAAACGGCAGCATACCTGCTTCCAATCCTTTCTCAGCTCGATGATGGCGATTATCCTAAGGATGCTATCAATTGCGTCATCATGTCTCCTACCCGTGAACTTGCCCAGCAGATTGATCAGGCGATGCAAGGCTTTGGCTATTATCTTGATGGCATCAGCAGCGTAGCTGTATATGGTGGAAATGATGGTGGACGATATGAGCAGGAGTTGAAGGGTATCCGTCTGGGGGCTGATGTGCTTATTGCTACTCCAGGACGATTGCTAAGTCACCTCAAAGTAGGTAACCTCGACTTGTCGCGTTGTTCTTTCTTTGTGCTCGATGAGGCAGACCGCATGCTCGATATGGGCTTTATCGATGACATCATGAAAATTGTATCACAGTTGCCAAAGAACTGCCAACGTGTGATGTTCTCTGCCACAATGCCGCCCAAGATCCGTGAATTGGCTGTGACGCTGCTCCATGATCCAGTAGAAATCAAGATTGCCGTCTCAAGACCTGCAGATAAGATCCGTCAGAGTGCTTATGTATGTTATGAACCTCAGAAACTGAAGATCATCAATCATATCTTTAAGCAAGGTGACTTGAAACGGGTCATTATATTCTCTGGCAAAAAAGATAAGGTGAAAGACATTACCCGTAGTCTTAAACAAATGCATATCAACTGCGATCAGATGCATAGTGACCTTTCGCAACAGGAACGTGATGAGGTGATGTACCGTTTCAAGGCAGGAATGACGGATGTGCTTGTCGCAACAGATATCGTGGCCCGTGGTATTGACATTGATGATATCAGAACTGTCATCAACTACGATGTACCTCACGATTCTGAAGACTATGTCCACAGAATTGGCCGTACAGCCCGAGCTGATCGCGATGGTGAAGCGATTACTTTTGTCAGCGATACTGACATCTACCGCTTTCAGTCGATAGAGCATTTCCTGGGTAAGGAAGTGGAAAAGACACCCCTGCCGGAAAACATCGGCGAGGGACCTGTTTACACGAAACGCGAAAAGAAGACATCCAACACCCGACGTCACGGGAGGTGGCACAGTAAAGGTAATTCCAATAAGAGTCATCATAAAAATCGTTCCAAGAAAAACGATAACAAATCATAATCAACTATCTTTCATTCAGACTATTATGATCACATTCCCTATCGCCAAAATCAATCTCGGACTCAATGTCGTAGAAAAGCGTCCTGATGGTTACCATAATCTCGAAACGGTATTCTACCCAGTACCTATAAAGGATGCTTTGGAAATATATCCCATGGATGCAGATTTTCCTTCAGATGTTGATTGTGACCTCAAAGTCACCAATATCCACATTGAGGGTGACGAGCAGAAGAATCTGGTGGTGAAAGCATACAATCTGTTGAAACAAGACTTCCCTACTCTGCCCCGAATACACAGCCATCTATATAAAGGTATTCCGACACAGGCTGGAATGGGAGGCGGTTCCAGCGATTGCGGATTTATGATTACGCTTCTGAATGAACAGTTTCAGTTAGGCCTTTCGCAGCAACAGATGATACAATATGCAGCAAGGCTTGGTGCTGACTGTGCTTTCTTTATCGTCAATAAGCCTTGCTATGCAGAGGGAATCGGTGAAATCCTGACTCCGGTAGAACTTGATCTGAAAGGATGGTATCTCTGCATTGTTCGTCCTGATATTCCTGTATCTACGAAGGAGGCTTTTTCATTGATAAAGCCTGCTCATCCTGCAAAGAATTGTCGAGAAGTTGTCATGCAGCCTATTGAGACTTGGCGCGAGGAACTGACAAACGATTTTGAGAAAAGCGTCTTTGCGTTGCATCCTGAAATCGGGGCTATCAAGGAGCGCTTCTATGACATGGGGGCGGTCTATGCTGCTATGTCAGGTTCTGGCAGCAGTCTTCTGGGATTGTTCAGAACACCTGTGGATCTCTCTGAATTCAATCAGGAGGGAACTTTTAAAGTCTGTCTACCTTTATAGTTATGAAATGGGCTCGCGATTCACATCGAGAGCCCATAACAACACAAACACAAATACAGTCAAAACTTGACTGCTATTTTTTATTGGATACCATCTTCGCGGAGTTTCTGCTGCCATTTCCAGGCACTCTTAAGTACTTCATCTGTCGGCGTCTCAGCTTTCCAACCAAGCACTTTGTTTGCTTTGTCAACATTGCCCCAAACCTGCTCGATATCACCTTCGCGACGTGGTGCATAAGTCCAGTTGACCTTCACGCCAGTGGCCTTCTCGAAGCCTTCCACAACCTCAAGTGTTGAAAGGCCCTTGCCCGTACCAATATTGAATACCTCAACGGCATCTGTATCTGGCTGATCCAGAACGCGCTCCATGGCCTTTACATGAGCCTTGGCCAGATCTACTACATAGATGTAGTCACGGATACAGGTCTTATCTGGTGTGTTATAGTCATTTCCGAAAATCTTCAGCTGCTCACGGATACCCATAGCCGTCTGAGTCACGAATGGAATCAGATTCATGGGGACACCATTTGGCAATTCGCCAATCAGGGCTGAAGGATGAGCGCCGATAGGATTAAAATATCTCAGGATGATGCTCTTGATAGGTGCACCAGAGTGTACATAGTCCTGGATGATCTCCTCGTTGATCTGCTTCGTGTTACCATAAGGCGACATGGCCTTCTGGATAGGTGCATTTTCTGTCACAGGCAGATTCTCCTTCGCAGGCTGACCATAGACGGTACAGCTTGAAGAGAAAATGATACCCTTCACCTGATACTTCGGCATCAGCTCCAGCAGGTTGATAAGACTGGTCAGATTGTTGCGATAGTAGAGCAGTGGTTTCTCGACACTCTCTCCAACAGCCTTCGATGCGGCGAAGTGGATAATACCTTCAATCTTCGGATATTTCTTAAAGATACCTTCCAATGCCTCTAAGTCACAGCAATCCACTTTCTCGAATGCAGGTCTGATACCCGTTATCTTTTCAATGCCATCAATAACGTTTGCGTTAGAATTTGAGAGATTGTCGATGATCACAACCTCATAACCAGCTTCCTGAAGCTCAACTGTCGTGTGGCTTCCGATAAAACCAGTACCACCTGTTACTAATATCGTCTGTTTCATTACTTTGATAGTTTTTATTGTATATCTTTTGCAAAGTTAGTAATTATTTCCCAAACAATCAAACTTTTTCTAGATTAAAATGCAAAAAACATATTTACTTCTACCTATCCTCTATCAAAACCATCACAAATCAGGATTATAGATCATTATCACTTCAAGAAATGCTATATATTTCTGGAACTTATGGTATACATAACCATCTCTTTGTCGGTAGTAAACTGAGAGTTTGTAAGTGCCAAACTATTAAATTCTCTAGAGAATTTTACAATTTCCTTACGAGAAACCTTCGTTCAACAGTAATCCGACCAACAATCACCCGTAATCAAACCATATAATTTGTAGAAGATAAGTAGAAGTAAAGTATAAGTAGAGGTAAGGTAGATGTAAATATTAAGGTGCCATCCTCATTCAGGTGGCACCTTTATCGTGTTTTACAATCTCTGTTTAGTCGAGGCCGAAAAGCACCTTCAGTCCGCCGTCGACACCAGAGAAGCCCATGAAAGCTAATGAGAGTAGTCCAGCAGAAAGCATCACGATGGCCATGCCCTGCATGCCTTTGGGAATCTTGACGAGCTCAAGCTGCTCACGCATGCCTGCAAACACGGTCAGAGCCAGTCCGAAGCCGATGGCCGTAGAGAAGGCATAT
>OCTX012057949.1_pt1 | contig 43506 bp, 50 predicted proteins | sample 1539691 | NCBI WGS metagenome assembly OCTX01 (sample SAMN02144231, study PRJEB22623) | gut metagenome | biome: sheep rumen | host: Ovis aries | place: New Zealand
AATGAATGTAATTTGGAAACCGCAACCCAAACAAGCCATCTTTATGTCAAGACCCGAATACGAGGCACTGTATGGCGGAGCAGCAGGGGGTGGCAAGAGCGATGCCCTGGTAATTGAGGCACTGAGGCAGGTGAACATTCCTCACTATAAGGCTCTTATACTCCGTAAGACATTCCCACAGTTATCCGAATTGATCGAGAAGTCCCTGAGGTATTATCCCAGGGCATATCCCGGTGCCAGGTACAATGACTCGAAGCACACATGGACATTCCCTTCAGGAGCAAAGGTCATATTTGGGTCGATGCAGCACTCAAAGGATAAGCTGCAATATCAGGGACAAGCCTATGATTTTGTGGCATTCGATGAGTTAACCCACTTTACCTATGAGGAATACTCGTACCTTTTCTCTCGTAACAGACCCAATGGTCCAGGGACCAGGGTGTACATAAGGTCAACAGCAAACCCCGGCGGGATCGGTCATGGATGGGTCAAGGACAGATTCATCACGGCAGCCAAACCCATGACCCCTATCCCGCAGGTGGTCAGTTGGACTGAACCCAATGGGGATGTCAAGCAGGTTGAGAGCAAGAGGATATTTGTCCCCTCTTCAGTATTTGACAATCCCGCATTGTTGGAGAATGACCCACTGTACATATCAAGACTCGCATCCATGCCGGAAGCAGAACGCCAGGCCCTTCTCTATGGGGATTGGAACAGCTACTCAGGACAGGTGTTCCGTGAGTTCAAGGATGATCCTGACCACTACATCGACAGGAAGTGGACTCATGTCATACAGCCGTTTGAAGTGCCTGAAGACTGGAAGATATACAGGGGATTTGATTTCGGCTTCAGCCGTCCGTTCGCTGTATCATGGTTCGCAGTAGACCATACGGGAACGATATACAACATTCAAGAGTTGTACGGATGTACGCAGACTCCGAACGAGGGAGTTAAGTACGAGCCGAAAAGAATAGCTGAGGCTATAAGGGAAATAGAATCCACAGATGTCAACCTAAAGGGCAGACTGATTCATGGCATCGCAGACCCTGCAATTTATGATGAGCAGCGTGGAGAGTCCATTGCTCAGATGATGGAGCGAGAGGGCGTGTACTTTGACCCCGGCGATCACACAAGGCTTGCAGGCAAGATGCAATGCCACTACAGACTCGCCTTTGATGATGTAGGCAGAGCCAAGTTCTATGTGTTCAGCACCTGCAAACATTTCATCAGGACGATACCGCTGCTTATATATGACGAGAAGAAGGTTGAGGATATTGACACCAACTGTGAGGATCATATCTATGATGAGTGGCGATATGTCATGATGGAGAACCCCATCAACCCGCCTGTGAGACACAAGATCATCAAAGACGTGCGTAACGATCCGCTTGATCTGTGGCGAGACCAGGTAAAGAACAACCTTGGAGTATATGACTTTATAACGTATTAACAGGAGACACAATGGCAAGGAAAAAGAAAACAGAAGCCCTCTCAGAAGCCACCAAAGAGCGTCAGAACGAGGAAAGAGGGCAACTTGACGCAAAGACCGAACAGCCGCAGAAATTCGGTGAAGCCAAGTATGAAGGAAGGGTTGGAGTCATTGATGAGGAGACCGTCAACGATGCAATGACCATCCTTGAGAAGTACAGAGAGGCAAAGTCTGTGCTTGAAAAAAGAGTGAAGGATGACCAGGACTACTTCAGAGTGAGATATGCGGACTTTAAGAACAAAGACTCAGGTGCTCACGATGAACCTGACACAACGTCAGCCTGGCTCTTTAACTCGGTTATCAACAAACACGCAGATGCTATGGACAATATCCCCACAGCAAACATCCTGCCAAGGGAAGAAGGCGACCAAACCGCAGCCGAGAGCCTGTCAAAGATCGTTCCGCTTATCCTCGACAAATGCGATTTCGAGTCCAAGTATTCACAGAATTGGTATGACAAGATCATTACAGGCGGTGCGATCTACAAGATTTATTGGGACAACACCCTGATTAATGGTCTTGGGGACATAAATGTTCAGACAACGGATGTCCTGAATCTGTATTGGACTCCCGGCATTGAGGACATTCAGGATGCGGACAACCTCTTCCATGTGGAATATGTGAAGAGGAAGACCATCATTCAGCAGTACCCCTTTATGAAGGACAGACTCGGTGAGAGCGGAGTGTGGTCACAGGCCGAATACAATTCAGAAGTGCAGAACAACGAGCACTCTGACGAGCAGATCGTGGTTGACTGGTGGTACAAGAAGATGGAAGGCACAAAGACTGTCGTTCATCTCTGTAAGTTCTGCTGCGGTGAGGTGCTGTGGGCATCAGAGAACACTGAAGAGTACAAGGAGAGAGGATACTTTGACCACGGTAGGTATCCGTTCGTGTTTGACTCTTTATTCCCCATCAAGGGATCGCCTTATGGATTCGGCTATGTCGATATCATGAGGTCACCGCAGTATGTCATCGATAAGATAGACTCTGCCATCACAAAGAACGCAACCATGGCAGCCAAGCCGAGATGGTTTAAGAAAAAGAACTGCAACGTGGATATGGATCAGTTCGCAGACTGGTCGAATGACTTTGTCGATGTGGATGGCGGACAACTCGATGATACGAATCTCAGGCAGATACAGATGGACTCCCTTCCGCCCTTTGTTGCAAATCATTGGGAGAACAAGATCAACGAACTGAAGGAGACTTCCGGCAACAGAGATTTCTCTCAAGGTTCTACCTCTCAGGGAGTCACCGCAGCCTCGGCTATAGCAGCCTTACAAGAGGCAGGCTCGAAACTCTCAAGAGATATGGTCAAGAGTTCCTACAGAGCGTACAAGAATATAGTTACCCTTGTGGTGGAACTCATCAGACAGTTCTATACAGAGGACAGATACTTCCGTATAGATGGAGACAACGCAAGGCCTGAGTTCATCAAGTTCAACAACTCCATGATCGCACCACAGCCGCAGGAATACTTCAACGGCGTAGGAATGGAGATCAGCGAGAGAACTCCTGAGTTCGACTTTAACATCATTGCACAGAAGATGAGTCCGTTCCAAAGGGAGAGTCAGAACCAACTTGCGGTTCAGTTGTTCCAGTTGGGCGTGTTCAATCCACAGATGGCTGACCAGGTCATGCCTTTCCTGGAGATGATGAACTTCGAGGGCATAGAGCAGTTAAAGAAGAAGGTGTCTGAGAATGCGACCATGTATCAGCAGCTTATGCAGATGACACAGTTGGCATCGCAGATGGCACAGCAGCTTGATGGTGCGGCTGCCCTTGCCGGACAGATGGGTGGATACACACAGCAGATTATGGCTATAGTCGGTCAGGGTGATACGGGTGCAATGCCTCAGGCAATGGGCGATGTGTCACAGATGGGAGTGCAAGGTATTGACAACTTACCGCCGACAGAGTCCACCGTGACCGCCAATGCAAGACTGAGAGCACAGGAGAGTTCAGCACCGAGATGATAGAGATAGAACACAAGGACGAGTGGGTTGGCAATGAGTGCAGCCACACTATAACAATAAAGGGACACGCAGATTATGCCCCTATAGACCAGGACATTGTGTGTGCGGGGGTATCGACCCTCGCATACACACTTATCGCAAGGCTGAAGGATATCAAGGCGTGGGACTTCGATATGAAGGACAAGCACGGCGAGATGAAGATATCGTGCGTCAGTACAGACCACGATGGCGACATTAATGAGGCGATCCGCTTTGCCATGACGGGATTCGCCATTCTTCAGCAACACTATCCAAAGCACGTCAAAGTGGTTTGAAGAGGGTGTAGTCGCAATTTATCTTCGAGTGTGATTTACTATTTGCGTACATGAAGGAAAGCCTCCAGGGAAAATTTGTTTCTTTCATTTCACACTCCTTTCATAATGATACGGGAAGGGTGTTGGTAGCACCCTTCCCAACGATTGCTCGTGGGTAAGCCACTGAATATATACTTGACTCGTAGGAAAGACTACAGGAAGGAGAGCATATGATGCTTGATAAAAAACACCTGCTCCGCCTTCAGGCCTTTGCAGAAGGTTTTGACAGTGCGGGAGACGGAGACGGTGGAGACGGCAGTAATGACAACTCTGGCCCCGCCAACCAGAATGCTGACACGGATTATGAGGAAAACCTCTTTGATTATGAAGAGGAAGCCCCCAAAGAAAATCCGAAGGACGATCCCCAGGCTACTGATGATGACGATTATCAGAAGTTCAGAGAGAAGTACAAGGACAGAATAGGAGAGGATATACAGTCCGCTATTCAGAGAAGGTTCAAGAACCAGGAGTCATTTGAGAATGACTACAACGACCTCGTGAACGGACTTGCACCGCTATTCTACAAGTATGGGATCGACTCTACCGATGTCAACGGACTAATCGATGCACTGTCAAAAGATGACAGTCTGTACGAAGACATGGCTTACGACAAGGGACTGACCCTTGAAGCAGCCAAAGAACAGATGCTCAATCAGCAGGAGATCTCCCGAATGCGAAGGGAGATTGAAGCCTACGAGAATGAGAAGATGGAGCAGCAGGCGAGGAAGGATGCCTATGACACCTACAACAAGTGGGTAGCAGAAGCAGAAGCCCTCAAGAAGTTGTACCCGTCTTTCGATCTCGCCACGGAACTTGAGAGCGAAGACTTCCGCAACGATCTTGTGGCAGGAAAGCCTCTTCAGAAAGTATATGAGGCGGCACATCTGTCCGAGATACTCCAGGGTGCGATTCAGGCAGCCTATGGCAAGGGACAGGAAGTCTACGCAAACAACATCAAGTCAAGAGGCATACGCCCGGCTGAGAACGGCACTTCGGCAAGACCTGTCAATGTCAAGAAAAGTGCAAAAGACTTGACCGACAAGGACATCGAATCGATTTTGAGGCGAGTGCAAAGAGGCGATATTATCAGCTTCGACTAACAACCCTGATGTTCCTTTGAGGTCAGCAATACTAAAAAGGAGCATAACACAATGATTAACTACGATTTTAATTTACAGAGGTTTGCAGCAAACACTCAGACGACACTTCTTTCCGATCTGTCGCCCGAAATGAAGACCTTCTACGACAAGGTTCTCATCAAGTTTGCAAGACCGAATCTCGTACATGACCAGTTCGCACAGATCAAGAACATCCCGAAGAACGGCGGCAAGACAATCGAGTTCAGGAAGTACAAACAGCTTCCCAAGGCTCTCACACCGCTCACAGAAGGTGTAACACCCGATGGACAGAACCTGAAGGTTGACACCATCACGGCAACCGTGGATCAGTATGGTGGATACATCGAACTCTCCGATGTGCTGATGCTTACAGCCATCGACAACAACCTGACAGAAGCCATCGAACTTCTCGGTGACCAGGCAGGCAGAACACTCGACACCATCACTCGTGAAGAGATCGTTGCCGGAGAGAATGTACTCTATGCAGGCGGTGCGGTTAACGCAAGAAATGCCCTTACCTCAAGTTACAAGCTGTCCGTAGACGACATCAAAAAGGCTGTAAGAGAACTTAAGGTGGGACTTGCCAAGAAGATCGATGGATACTATGTGGCAATCATCCATCCCGACTGCGTATACGATCTTGAGAACGATGATGAGTGGATGAACGCATCAGAGTATGCCGGTTCTACTCAGATCTTCGAGGGAGAGATCGGTAAACTTTACGGCGTAAGATTCGTAGAGTCCACAGAAGCCAAGATCTTCAACGGAGAGAATCTGACCGCAGCATCCAGAAACCTGACAGTAAAGACCACTTCCTCATCAAGCACAACACTTGCTGTTAAGGAAGCAATCACATCTGCCGAGGCTGCCGCTCTGGCAGGAAGACCGATCCTTATCGGCTCTGCCGAGAACGAGATCGCATCCGCTACCGCAGGCACAGCCGGAAACGCAACCCTGACTCTGAAGACCGCAGGCTCTTATGCACAGGATGCCGTAGTTGCACCTGGCGAGGGCGGTGCAGGTGGTATCGCAGTTTATGCAACTCTCGTAATGGGCAAGAACGCCTATGGTACAACCGCAGTTGAGGGCGGTGGACTTGAGACCATCGTTAAGCAGCTCGGATCGGCGGGCAGTGCCGACCCATTGAACCAGCGTTCCACAGCGGGGTGGAAGGCGATCAAGACAGCCGAGATCCTCGTACCCGATTACATTGTAAGAATCGAGTCTGCTTCCACATTCTCAAGCGATGCCAACTAATCTGCCGAACTGTGTCCTTTGAAGAAAGGAAACAAATATGGCAACAAATAAGACAACGGCAAACTCTTCTGAAGAGGTAGTCGAAAAGAAGGAAAAGGTCGTGAAGACCGATGATCAGATGACTCCCGAAGAAGTTCGTGCATACAATGAGGAACTCGTTGATATAGAACTCTTCTACGATGGTGACAAGTATGCCGATGACGTTCATGTCAAGGTCAATGGCAGAGATTGGCTCATCCAAAGAGGAGTAAGAGTCAGAGTTCCGAGGTTTGTGGCAAAGGTTCTCGAAAGCAGCGAAAGACAGCGTAAGTCCGCAGCAAGACAGGAGAGACTCCTTCAGAACGAGTACGAAACCGCAAACAGGCGGTTTGGAGTATAACGGATTCACGGTGGTAATTCCTTAACTTGAATGGGAAGCGGGGCATAAGCCCTTGCTTCCCATTACTCTTATTAGAAAGGATATCAAAGATGCCAATTAAAGCAACAAACAAAAAGACTCGCCGCCTTCCGTCAATAACCAAAAGCAGAACCTGGCTGAGTGACTATTCGGTATTGAATCCCAAACGGGGAGAGGCAGAAAAAAAGACCCTTGATTTCAATGTCCACACGAGAGCAAACAACAGAGGGGATGATCTTCCGTGGCAGACAGAGATGAGAACGGCTAAAGAAACATCAAAACGCAACAAGAGTGCCGTGGAAATACGCAAGGCTAATGCAGCCAATTCAAACAAGAAAAGGAAGCAGAGCAAGTAGAACGAGGAGAACACAATGAACAAGAAAGTATTATCTGCAACTATCCAGTTGAAGCAGAACAACAGAAAAATATTGCGAGGCATTGTGCAGAATGATACCGGCGTGATCCTTGACATCCGTGTGATGGATGGGCTTGTGCCTTTTGACTTCTCAGGCTATGGCATCGTAACCATCAAGGTCGTTAAGCCCGATGAAACTATATACGTCAATTCCAACGGAAGCGATCTTGTGGATACATTGAATGCCAAGACCGGCAGATTCAAGGTGGGCATTCCTGCCACACTTACGGCACAGAAGGGTATGCACTTCGTGACAATTGGCTTCGGAGAGTCATCCAACACATACTTCCAGACCGTAGGCTTCAACTACTTCGTGGGAGAGGACGCAACTATAAGTGACTCCACCATTGAAGGAAGCGATGAGTTCCCAATCCTTACCAACCTTATAGCACAGTTTTCCGATATGGCACAGACCTTGGACGAATGGGAACAGAAGGAATTGGAGAGACAGCACAACGAGGACTACAGGGTACAGAGATGGGACGATTGGGAGTCAGACTTTTTCGCACTGAAGCAGGAAGCACAGCAGGCAAAGGCTATGTACAACTATGTGCTTCAGGCGATTCAGGATGCAGGGGTGGTTCTTCCCATCCCCGTTGACCCTTCCGATCTTGTGACCGAAGACGAACTCGGTGAAACATTGTATGGCTATGTCACAGCCGATGACCTTGCGACTGTATTAGATGATCTTCATCTACCCCAGGTAGTGGCACAGACCACCGCACCGACAGACACTACCAAGATATGGATAGACACATCAGGAGCAAACGCAGTCATCAAATACTATGCGAACAACGCCTGGAAGTCGGCTAATGTGGCGGTATTTGCATAAAAAGGGGGGATACAGATGAATGTATCGGTAACCTCAATAACGCAGTATAGTGCGATTCTCAATGCAACGAACCTCATATGGTTTAATATTCCTTCGCCGTTTTCAAGGAGAGAAGACGATAACGAGGACTACAACTTCATCAGGTGGGAGTGGAAGGAAATAACCGCTGCAAACTGGGTAGGCATTGAAGAGCAGGTGGTCAACAGCCCACAGTCCTTGAACTATCAGTTGTCAAACCTTCTCCCCAATAAGACTTATCAGTATAGAGTCACACAGTTGAACAACGGTAGGACAACGGTCAAAACGGGATCATTTGACACACTTACGTCCACGGGAAGTTTGGTGGTGACCGACACCACGGCATCTTCAATCAAGGTGTCATTTATCAACTACAACTCCACCGACTATTCCAGAGTGGTGAAGTTCACCTACTGCAAGACTCCGACAGCAGATGATCCCAAGCCTACGGTTTACGAGTGGGGAAGCATCACGATCCCGCCCAACACAACCGACAAGGATGTGTCGGCTCTCATCACAGGACTTCGCAATGACACCTCTTATGTCATTACCGCATCCGTTTACATGGTGACTATCAAGGGCGGGAGTCAGACCTTGGTATTCATGGAAAGGTTTCAGGTGACAGAGACCACCCACATCCCGGACTCGGCACACCCAAGCGTGAGCATAGACTCCATTCAAAAGAGGTATGACACTTCAAACCTCAAGGTCAAGATGCACACGGACTATGAAGGCCTGTACCGTTTTGTGCTTTTGATCTCTGACGATGCCAACGGCACATACTGGCACACCCTTGTACTGCCTACTCTTGAAACGGAGTTCTATGCCAAGAACATACTCCTCTTGTTCAGAAACGAGGCTATAGGTCAAACACCGACATACACACAAAAGGACAATGTGGACATCAAGGTCGGCATCATCGTTGAGAGCGAAACTGAAGATGCATTCCTTACCGAGAAGGGCTTCACATATACCATCGGCAATGCGAAGGACATACGCACACCCCACACGGGTCTGCCTGAAGGAATGACCCTCTATGGGGAAACAACGGCTGTCAATGTGACTTTTGACGAGACACCGATTCTCAACTACGCCATGGGTGATCCCTGCGGTGTAGGGGCAGACGATATCTACACTCTCGCCAATATCCTCTATGAGAAGTACGACACGCTGTACAGAGACTATACCGAGGACGACTGGATGGCATTTATGAGGAGCAATCAAAGTGGTCGGCTTAGATCCAAGTACGAGTTCCACCACATTCCGTTAAGCACCCTGACGGCACAGTTAGAAGTGTGGGCGGAAGATATCATCCACTCGCTTCAGGACGCACGAGTTGGAAGCCCTGTGTATGCAGAAGGGGGAACGCTTTTGAAGAGTATGGAAGAACTTGCCCAAGACCTGACCTATGACGTAGTTTGGACTCTGGATGCCGACCCCGAAGAGAGGGTGGAAGCACTCTACTTCCAGAAATTATCGCAGTTTATCCACGACACATATTAAAGGGGAAACAATGTTAGTTAAAGAAGCAATACAGAAGGTCAAAGAGAGAAAGCCGAATGCCTATTCAGACGAGGCTCTCCTTGACTATATCAACGAGTGCGAGGCAATGATTCAGAGGGAACTCAACCTTGAGATACCCGAAGAGATCGTGCAGTACGAATATCCTGACGGACTTGAAGAGGAACTGATACTGCCGAGTCCCTACAGCATGGTCTATGTTACCTATGCCATAATGATGATCCAGTATAACCAGGAAGAGATTGCTGCCTATAACAACTCAAACGAGATGTTTAAGGCTCAGCTTGAGGAAGCACAGAAATACTACAACAGGCAGAACGATAACAGAAAGACGTTCCGCATCACCAATTGGTATGCGTAAAAAGGGGGGATAATATGCTTTTTCCACAGTTACAAGCGGAAGGTGATCCCACAGAACTGAGAACGATTGAGTTCAAAGGCTACGATGTGCGAAGCATCATAGATGATGGTTCTATGCGGCAGATGCGGAACTTATCCACGGACGAGTATCCTTCCCTGACTCCACGCAAGAAGAGAGGAGTCTACGCAGAGGGATATAGTTCTCCGCAATGCATCATGCAGAGAATGGACAAACTGGCGGTCATTTCAGACTCAAAGTTCTACTATGACGGAATATGGATACGGGGCATCAATCTGTCACCTAACGTAGAGAACAGAAGGCTGGTTGCCATCAACTCAAGAATAGTCATTTTCCCGGACAAACTTTGGTACAACATCAACACCGGGGAAAGCGGAACGCTTGAGAACACGGCAACTGCAACGGCACTTGCGTTCCACAAGAATGAAGTGACCTACGAGACAGAGGTCACCATCACCCTGGCTTCAGGCAGCACACTTGAGAGGTTTAAGAAGGGTGACGCAATAAGTTTTGATGGGCTGACCACTACAGGTTTTGACGGAAACGATAACAACATCGAAAACGCAGTAATCGAGAACATTGACTACGAGAACAACAAGATTTGGTTAGCCGAGGGGTGGATTCATTACCCCACAGAGGACGATCAGGACTTCACCGCAGAGGGGAACATCAGCATTTTCAGGAAAGTGCCAGACCTTGAGTTCGTCCTTGAATACAACAACAGGCTCTACGGCACGAGTGGAAACACCATCTACGCATCCAAACTTGGAGACCCCACCAACTGGTACTACTACTCTGCGGGGACGGCAGATGCATCCTATGCGGTAGAGGTAGGAACGGACGGAGAGTTCACAGGAATTGCTCCGCTGCCCAATCAAATCGTCTTCTTCAAGGAGAACTGCATCCACAAGTTGTATGGCTATAAGCCTTCCAACTATCAGCTTGTGACCACACAGAATGTGCTTGGACTTGAAAAGGGGTCAGAAAAATCGATTCAGTTAGTCGGCGGTACACTCTACTACAAGTCACGAGAGGGAGTGATGCTCTACACAGGCGACTCGCCCGTTTTGATTTCAGCCTGCTTTGGCAGCGACAGATTCTATGATGCGGTAGCAGGTACGGACAAACTGAAATACTACATTTCCATGAAGAAGCGGGGCGATGACTCTCAACACTTCTTTGTGTATGACATAGCGAGGGAACTGTGGGTAGAAGAGGACGATACAAACGCACAGGACTTCACCTACCTGGATAACACACTCCTTTACATTGACGGCAAGTCGAAGAAGATAAGAGAGGTTGTCGGCAGAGAGGGTCACCACCTCGAAGACGATATCGAGTGGTATGCGAGATTTGGAGACTTTGACGAGTACGGACTCTACAGAAGAGCACAGTTCAAGGAAAACAAGAGAGTCTATTCCAAACTACAGATGCGACTGTCCATGGCGGATCATACAAGGGTAAGCGTGTGGATATCGGTAGACGGCGGTGCATGGGAGAGCGTGTGCAACATTGATACCGAGGAAAAGCGAGTGGTGGAGATGCCGATTATACCAAGGCGGTGTGACAGGTTTGGAATCCTCATCACGGGCAGAGGCAATGTGAAGATAGAGTCCCTGACGAGAACAGTCAGAGAAGGATCGGCAAGATGATAAAACTTGAACTTCCACAACTTGATATACGAATGCTGCCTGAAAAGGAGAAGGCTGAAGCGGTCAACGAAAGAATAAACCGCATAGTCACCAACCTGGAGATAATGCTGAACTCTATCGAGGACGGCGGTGTCGGTGCTGACATCGACCTTTCCAAGTATCTCACAAGGGCGGACGTATCCGGCAAGGCGGACAATGCGACAGTTGTCCACAAGGCGGGAACGGAGACCATCACCGGGGAAAAGACTTTTACACAGCCCATCCACGGGACATCGTCTCTTACGCAGGCGATCCCATACGGAGAGGTGGACAGCACATCTACCAAGACCGCTTATACTGCGACAGTTGACGGCATTACGGAACTAAAAAACGGAACTGCGATGCTCCTGAAGAATGGCGTGGTCACCTCTGCAAGTGGGTTCACCATCGACATCAACGGACTCGGTGCGAAGCCTGTCTATAACAATATGGCAACAGGACACGGCGAGACAGATCCCACAAGGGAGACCACCATATTCAACATAGCATACACCTTCCTATTCGTTTACAGCGAGGATTTGGTGGACGGCGGATGTTGGATTTGCTACCGAGGCTATGATAGCAACTCCAACACGATTGGCTACCAATTGAGAACGAATAACTCGTCACTGCCGATGAGCGACATCGTGTATCGGTATAGACTCCTTTTCACATCGGCGGATGGTACGAAATTCGTACCTGCGAACTCATCAACAAGCACTAACACCACGGCGTTAAGAGAAGTTAACCAAAGACCTATTGATCCTTTTGGGGACATAGTGTACTACGGCACAACGGCATCCGTGGCTGTTGGATCTCGCCCAAGCACCGCATACCTGTGGAGACAGAATGTTCTTACCCTTGGGTATTCGTTCAACAGAACGGGGGCTGCCCTTAATCTGACGGAATGGAAAGCGGTGTATCTCAAGTGTACTCCGCAGAACGATGGGTCTGCAATCATTGATGAGGACACGCCGTATGTGCAGACTCTGCCAGTCACAGAAGACGGAAAGATATACATCTTTCTCGGTGTGGCATATTCAGACACTAACATAGAACTTATCGCTGAACATCCTGTTTACTACTTTAAGAACGGTTCAATAAGGCTTTGGTCGAACTGCACCGCAGACGAGATAGTAGCGATGACAGGCGATGAAATTGTAGCAATTTGTCAATAAAGGAGAGAATAAATGGCATTTTTAGACAACAACGGAGTAGGGACGCTTTGGGGTCGCATTAAGACTGTCTTTGGGGCAGGTTTTGCCGATTTGGTCAAGGACAGCACAAGCGTGACCATCAAACTTCAGAACGGCTACGGGAACGACCTGGACACAGTGGCGATCCCCCTTGCGGACTCGACCAACAGCAAGGCAGGACTTATGTCTCCGACAGAGAAGTCGAAGTTAGCGGGAATCGCCTCAGGAGCAGAAGTGAACGTACAGGCGGACTGGAATCAAACGACAACCACCGCAGACGATTACATCAAGAACAAGCCGACCATCCCCACTGTGCCTGCCAACATAGTTAATATGATTACCACCAAGAGTGGGACACACACACCAGTTGAGAACGCCACGGGAATAGTAACATTCAACATTCCCACATCAGCCTCTCACGTTGGAGCAGTCCCGACATCGAGGACGGTCAACGGCAAGGCATTAAGTGCTGACATCAACCTGTATTTTGCCGACGTGAAAACCTCTGCATCAGACAGCACCACGTTGGCGACAGCACTTGGAAACAAGGTCGATAAGGTCACGGGCAAGGGGCTGTCCACCAACGACTACACTACGGCTGATCAGACCAAGGTGGGATATGTGGATACTGGCAAATCTGTGAGCACATATGTATCAGAGCAGATATCCTCTGCCATGACTGGTGCAGCCAAGTACAAGGGTACAGTTGGTACGGGCGGAACTGTGACCACTCTGCCGACATCCGGCTATAAGCAGGGCGATTACTATGTAGTCTGTGCGGCAGGGACTTACGCAGGGAATACTTGCGAGGTCGGAGATATGCTTTTCGCCAACAAGGACTACGCAAGTGGAGCAACCGAAAAGAACGATTGGGATGCGGTTCAGGCAAACATCACAGCGATGACAACAGCCGAGATCAACGCTATATGCGTATAAGGAGAGCATATGGGATTTTTAGATAACAACGGAGTGAGCACACTGTGGGGAAAAATAGTAGGCAAATCCATTCCGTATGGTTATTGCGAGACGGCTTCCGGCACAGTGGCGAAGACTGTAACTGTCAGCCCTGCAATCACGGCAATAGCAAAGGGCACAGCCATATTTGTAAAGTTTAAATATGCCAACACCATAGCCAATCCCACGCTAAACGTGAACGGCCTCGGTGCTCATGCCATCAAGCGATATGGCACGACTGCACCGTCCACGAGTGCGGCATCGTCCTGGAACGCCAATGAGGTAGTATGCCTTGTCTATGATGGATCATATTGGATGCTGTCTGATTGGAACAACAGCACATACTCAAGTATGTCCGTAGCGGAATACGAGGCAGGGACGAGTACATCCGCAAGGCTCATCACTCCTGAAAGGCTTAAAGCCGCAATCCAACATTGGGCGACTGGTGAAGCTAATGTGCAGAGCGATTGGGAACAGACGGATTCTACGGCTGATGACTTCATTAAGAACAAGCCAACCATCCCAACCAAGACAAGCGACCTATCCAATGATAGCGGATATATCACTGGATACACCGAAACTGACCCTGTGTTCGTTGCGTCACCTGCACACGGCATCACAGCCAATGACATTACGAACTGGAACGGCAAGTCGGACTTTAGCGGTTCGTACACAGACTTGACCGACAAGCCGACTATCCCCACAGTGCCGACAAATGTGTCAGCATTTACTAACGATGCAGGGTACATTACAGGATATACCGAGACCGACCCGACAGTACCTGCGTGGGCAAAGGCATCCACAAAGCCAAGCTATACGGCATCCGAGGTCGGGGCATTAGCAACAAGCGGTGGTCAATTAACTGGTGATATAACTCTGTATGTCCCGGGTGGGAACTCGCCTGGTCTCATCTTTCAGAGAGGAACTCTTACAGACAACTACAACGACTGGAAGATTTATGACAAGGGTGGTTATTTGTACTTCGCACAGCGAGGGAGTGGCTCTTCATCTTTTAACGATATGGGCTACATTGATACTACGGGCGTACTGCACTTCACGATTCCGTGGGGGAGCGTATCGGGCAAACCGACCTTTGCCACAGTAGCGACCAGTGGGTCGTATAATGATTTAAGTGATAAGCCGACCATCCCATCCTATTCCAATGCTACACAGAGCCAAGCAGGATTGATGTCGGCATCAGATAAGCAGAAACTTGATGCACTGTTGACGATAACACAGGACGCACAGACAGGCGAGGTAACAATCGGCACAGGAGCAAGTCAAAATCAGAATGGAGAGGTAACAATATGAGCAAGAATATAACTTTATTTGGACAGGATTATTCAAGTGTTCCTGCAATCAATGTTCCCCTGCAAGGCGGTGGAACTGCAAGATTCATTGATGAGGATGATGCAGGCGGTGGCGACCTTTCGTTGGCTTTACAGGTAGCATACACTGCTCCTGCTATAAATGGCTCATATACAGGAACAAGTAGCCGAGGATATGTCACTGTAACAATACCAAATTACTTCCCATTTACAGCATATGATAGTTTGGGTCATCGTGCACCTTTTATAATTAAAAGCGGAACCCAGACCATTACTGTAACAGGAGAAAATTCTGCCGAGGTTACATTCAGCGAACGTGATATTAACGAATGGTATGAAAATGCTGGTCCTGTTGCATATATGACTGAGGGCGAAGACGGTTTTGATTTAAAGATAATTAACGCAAATACGCAGGATTCGAGTGGGCAGGTAACAGTTAATGTTTCAGTTCCATCCGTTCAGTTCCTTACGGCAGAGGACTTATCAATATTCCCAGACTGGTAACAAGCAAAAGTGGATACCAATATGGAAGTAAAAGAGGGAACGCAGTAACACGAAGGGGGTAACAAAATGGCAGAATCTTCAACACCAGTCTATGAAGCAGAAACAGTTATCAGGAACGAGTATGACTTCAGAAGAGAACTTCTCTTAGCATTAAAAGAAGACTTCTCTTCCAACAACGAAGTCAAGGACACAGAGAACTATCGTCAGCACATTCTCCACGCACTTGGGCAGGTGTTTGATCAGGACGATATCAAGCAGATAAACAACTTCAGAGCCAAAGTAGTCAACGGCGTTAAAGGGTTCGTGAACGGCACTGCATTTATAGTGCAGGAAGCAGACGGAACAATAACATTTGTATATTAAAAATAGGGGCACACAATGAACGACATTTGGGTACAGTTTATTATCGGGGTGCTGACAGCAGGTGGGACAATCATCGGCGTTGTGTCAGCGAACAACAAACATGATGCGGTTGTAGATGTGAAGTTGGATGCCCTGACCGAAGAGGTCAGAAAGCACAACAACTTCGCACAGCGTATTCCCGTCATCGAAGAACAGATCAAGGTATGCAGCCACCGAATAGAGGATCTCGAAAAGATGGCAGGTAAGTAATGGGGGACAAAATGGCGACATTACAAGAACGGAAAAAAACAAACAGGGGATTTCTTACATTAAATGATCCGGCAACTAAGAATCCTGGTGCCGAAACCAATGCCGTGAATCCCCAAGACAACATCTTCAAGGATAACCTGACCAACGCAATCAACAACTGGAAGGACAGTCATCCGTCCACCGGGGGCAACGGCAACCGATGGAACGATGACAACGGCAACCCGCTTGACAATTGGTGGAACAATCATGGACCAGGCGGTAAGGATGACGGATACATTAATGTTAAGCCTGGCTCGTATGACAATGCCTATAGCGGAGCGATCAACAAACTCATTGACCAAGCGGTGAACCGACAGCCGTTTCAGTATGATCCGGCGACAGATGCTGCATATCAGGCATATGCCAGGCAGTACACAAGGATGGGTAATCAAGCCGCACAGGACACACTTGCCGATGTAGCTGCACAGACTGGCGGACTTGCATCAAGCTATGCGACCACTGCCGCCTCTCAGGCGAGGGCAAACTACAATCAGGCACTTACGGACAAGATTCCTGAACTGATGCAACTGGCCTATGACAAGTACAGAAATCAGTATCAGGACACCATGTCCAACATCGATATGCTTACAGGCTTGAGCAACTCACTGTACGGCAGATACGCCGACAAGAGGGACTTCGACCAGGCTGTCAAGCAGTACGAGCAGCAGTTAGCTCAGTCTCAGAACGCACAGAAGTACGAGCAGATGCTCAATATGTGGGCTACTCTTGGCTATGCTAACAAAGCAGTCGCACAGTTCTTCGGCATTCCCGAAGGAACAAAGACAAACGATGCAGCATACAGAGCAGCACAGCTTGCTCTTCAGAGCAGACCATAACAAGGAGAACGCATATGGCTTACACAGGCAAAAACGCTTTGAGTTATCTTGAAGAAGAGTTCAAGAAGAAAGCACAAGAAGCGGCAAAGAAGGCTAAAGCTGAAGAGGCTAAACAGAAAAGCACGAACGTGAGCACAGGCGGAACTACCTCTCACAAAGGGGGCAAACCCGTCAAAGCCTCTCAGAGCAAAGGAAGCCACCAAACGAGCAATCCCACGAAAACTACGAAAAAGCCGTCCTACGAGGAACACAGAGGTTTTGACGAGGGTCACAAGTACACGCTGAAGGGACAGGCAGGTGTTTCGCACCCTGACGCATGGGACAAGTCGGGATCGAGATCGTCTGGCAGAGGGGATGACAAGTTCGGGGCGACCAAGCGATCCGCTTTAAGCAACAGAAATCGTGCAAGGAATGATGACTCCGAGACACGGACATCACGCACCAACAAGACGAGTGCTGACATCGCTGAAGCCAACGCCTGGTCAGACCGCAGATACAACAGAGCCTTGGACGATTCGTTGACTGGCAGAATTTCTAACATCACCCATGGCTCAGCCGAATCTTTTGCGGGTGCACAGCTTTCATCTGTAGGAACTGCCATGCAAAAGTGGAAGACAGACGAGGACAGCATCCTGAAAGGTGAGTACATAGGCGGCGAGAAGGGGCAGAAGAAATACTCTACGAGGAGAGGGGACAGACTGACCGAATCTCAGGCGAGGAGAAAAGCTGAGGACACGAGCGAAAGCAATGGGTCCAGGAGACAGGGTGTCAGAGTGGGAGACTTTGAGAGAGTCTACGAATCAGACCCCAACAGCTTTTCGTCAGGACTCATCAAGGCAGGGGACACTCTTCAGACAGCAGGATCTAACAGAATCGAACGAGCAAAGGAAGGTCTCGGCACGGTGGGCAAACTGGCTGTCGATCTCTCAAGCAATGCCTTAATGATGGCGGGAGATGGTCTGCTGAACCTCATTGCTCCCGGAGCGGGTCTTGCATCCCTTGCTAACAGATCGGGCGGCATGGCATCGTATGAGATGAGGCAGCAGGGATTCAACCCTGATGAACAGTACAGATATGCTTTAGCCACTTCTGCGGTAGAGGTTCTTTCCGAGCAGATAGGCAACGGAGTATCAGCATTCCGTGGGATCTATGGTAAAGGTGCTATAGACATGGCAGACAGTGTCGCAACGAGACTGGGTGCATCCCGAATAGTTCAGGATCTCTTCAAACACAGCAAAATCGGCAGAAACCTTGTGACGGAACTTGCCAGGCTTGGTGTCAACATGACCGAAGAAGGTCTTGAGGAAGTTGTTGCCGACCTGGCAGAACCTGCAATGAAGTACCTCATCACCAAAGATTCAGGCGGACAGTATGATCCTGCCACTCTTAAAGAGATGGGATACGACTACCTGATTGGTTCGCTCATGGCACTCGCAGGTGGTGGCGGTGTTGACGTGGCAAGAAATCTTGCCATGGATACATCAGCATCTCCGGCTATGGTAGACGGAGCATTATCCGCTGCGTCCAGGTCGGTCATGAATATTGGTCTTGCTCAGAACGAAGGTACAACCGCCAACTATCTTGCCAATGCGGCTCAGGAACAGATCAACAAGGGCGGCATCGTAACAGAGGCTCAGATTAGGCACATCATCGACAGTGCGTCAAAGGAGAGAGTCAGCAACGAGGAGTCACGCATTGAAAGAGAAGACGAACTTGTGGCAGAGGGTATTCGTAAAGGAGAGATTGAAACCTCAAAATACGAAAACACTCTTGCAAGAGACATAGAGAAGAAAGGATATTCCGAAGCATATGTAAAGAGTATCGAAAAGGCATACGACCAGGTTGTGGAAGCAATGGGCGATGTTGACCTGAATGATCCAATCACCTCGGAAATCGCAGACTCTCTTACAAGGGAAATGGTAGGAAGTGCCAACACCGCTGATATCGATACAATACTGTCAAACAGCGAGGCAAAGGCAGCTTACGAAAAACTGACGGGCGAAACTCTTCCTCTCAGCAATACAAAGGCGAGGGAAGTTCTTGAAACAAAATCCTTGGTCAATGCCATAGCCAACAACAACCAGAACTATCAGATGACCTGGTCGAAGAATGCCAAAGAGATTGCCATCGCACAGAACTCCAACCACGGCAAGAACGGTCAGCAGGTATTTTTGGAGAACTACACCAAAGGCGAGGAAGTTGTCGGCAAGGCTGCCTATGATGATCTATTCAACAAAATCTACACCGCAGGTACGATTTCAGACATCTCGTTGAATGAAGTCGTTGACATGGTGAATCAAACAGTGGAAGGTTCTCAGGCGGGAAAAGAATACTTCACCGAGGCAAGAATCAATCAGATATTCTCCGCCGGACGAGCAGACACCCCCACTGTCAGGACTGTGGACAGCGTTCTGAAAAAGACGGCGAACAAAGGGAAAAAGCCCACAAAGCGGATGGGTAAACTGACCATCGATGAAAGTGCGATGGGCAAGGTAACAGACTCACAGAAGAAAGCCCTTGAAAGACTCGCAAAGAATGGCGGCGTTGAGATTCGTATTGTTGACCATATCAAGAACGACTCTAACAACCCCGAGGCAATCATCAACGGCAAGTATCAGGGCGGGGTAATTTACATTGCAGCCGACTCGGAGAATCCGTTGATTACTGTAGCCAAGCACGAACTGACCCACTGGATCAAAGAAAACAATCCTGAAGGGTACAAGAAGTTAGAAAACTTCGTATTCAAGAAGTGGTATCACGGCAACCAAAATGAGATGCAGGCTGCGATAAGAGAATACTCTAATCTCTACAAGGGTCTTACCATCCAGGAAGTCAAAGAAGAGATCATTGCCGACTCTACAGAGGCATTCTTTACAGATGACGAAGCCGTGCGTGAAGTAATCGAGTATGACAGAAGCCTCGGCAAGACCATCAGGAATGGTCTTCGTCAGATCCTTAAAGACCTTGCAGAACTTCGGCAGTCGCAGACGGATGGGCTTGAACATGGTTACGGCGATTTCCTTAAAGACCTCAACATACTCACAGAAGCCGAGTCTCTTTGGGCTGAGGCTTTTGGAGAAGCAGCTAAAGGCACACCGACAAAGGGAACGGTAGAGTTCTCCACCGAAGCCAAACAGCAGCTTGAAGAGTTGGGTGCTTCAGTCACAGAAGGTGGGACTGTCGCTAAAAACTCTCTTACATCCTGGAAAGCAACCGACATAGCGAAGCTCCGCAAGATGTTGATAGAGGCAGGGTATTCTGCCAAAGAGGTCAACAAGTGGATAAGAGATGTCAACTCCGTGGCTGCGGTGATTGCGGCTGACCGTGGAAGGCTCGACTATGAAGCCGATGCTTATCAGGACGCACTTAAACCGAATCAAGAATACTTCTACACTCTTGACCTTTCAACGCTTTGTGCGAAGAGGAGACTCTATCAGGGCACATATAACGCAATCATGAAGCGTCTTCCCAACACAGCGATGATGCCTGAAGACACTATCAGACTCCGCAAAATGATGGCAGACATGAAGAAGGAAGTACCTTGCGGAATCTGCTACGAGGAGTCGAGAAAGAAGAACGAAGGCAAGTTCGCAGAGACATGGCTGAATGGTCAGACGGATAAAGAGTGGAACCAGAAGCTCAAGGACTACGAGAAGAAACTTAAAAAGTACGAGCAGAAACTCGCAGAGTATAATGCCCTTGAGAACAAGGGGAAAAAGAAACCGCCCAAGCCGCCTGAGAAGCCGGAGAGATGGATGGGATATGCCAACATGGAGCATGAAGATTCTTTCATCCCTACTCTCGCAGACGTGACCACAACTACAGGAAGAAAGAAACTGAGGGATGAGGGACACTCTGAAGCACTTGAATCATATCTTGAATATCAGAAGGGCAGAGGAAGTGCGAACCCGAAAGTATCATTCACACACACGGATTACCGTGGAGACATCCTTCGTATGACCGAAAAGGACATAGAGAACGTCAAGCACATAGGCGGTCTGCGTATCCAGTCCTTCAGCGATTTCGAGACCATACACGTCATCGACATGATGCAGGCGTTGATGGATATGGCTTCAAAGAAACTCACCGCACAGGCTTATACCAAAGTCCCGGCTTTTGCAGATATCTTTGGCGGAACGGGTGTTAAGATTAACCTTTCCCTCATAGGAAAGGTTGTGAACGGCAAACTGACATTCGACTCCAAGGAAGGCATAGACCCCAAAGAAGCCTTCCGCTTGAGGAAGAAATACTCAAAGAATGTCGGAACTATCCTCGTTGGTGCGAACGTAGAGTCAATCCTTGCAGCTTGGGCAGATCCACGAATTGACATGGTCATCCCATTCCACAGATCAGGTTGGAGCACGGAAGAATTTGAGCAGCTTGGACTCGGCGACTATGAGGATTTCCAGGATTATCAGGCCGAGAGATATCTTGATGGTTCTCCTAACGGCAAGTCACTTGCCGATGCAAAGATGCAGGAGATCTACTCTGAAGACTATTGGGACTATAACAAAACAGGGAAAGAGAATGCCGAGGCGTACCTCAAACTCTGTGCAGAGAAGCACTACAGACCAGTGTTCTATAACTTCCTTCATGACAACGGAGACGGAACATGGTCGCTCCAGGAAGACGGCTCTACCGATGGATACTGGAAGTCCCTTATAGACTACAAGATGTATGACAACGATGGAGTTGGTGCTCCTCAGGAAGTGGTTAAACCCATCTTTAACATGAGAGCTGCTAACAAAGCCATGGCAGAATTTGACGGTGATCCCAACACCCTGCCCATTGCAGAGGATGTAGTCGATGAGTTCGTAAAGGACTATGAGAACCGCCACAAGGGAACTAAGTTCTCTATGTCCAAGAAAGAAGACCAAGACTACCTTGATGCAGTAAAAGCAAAGGATTGGGATAAAGTTCGCAAAATGGTAGATGAGGCTGCCGAAAAAGCTGGATATGATATTCATGTTTATCATTCAACAAACAAAGATTTTACAGTTTTTAAGGGCCAATCTGATATCTTTAACGAATATTTCTATTTCTCGCCAAACAAAAGGTGGACAAGGGCATTTGTAAGAGAAACAAGATACACAAAAAATAAAGACGTTAAAACCAAGGATATCTTTTTAAAATCAAAGAGTATTCTGGATGCCTCAAAAGAAGGTGACAAAACAGTACCTGAATGGTTTGATTGGTTTGAAGAGCACGGCATAAAAGTTACAGATCAAATGCGTAAGAATAGGATAGGTGCAGAAGCTCCAAATGCGAATACCCGTCGTGTACCATTATGGTCTTTAATTATGTATGACTTTAAAAAGGGTGATGAATATGAAACCGATTATAAGTCTGCATTTATAAGTGCCGGTTATGACGGCCTTCACTTCCCTGATACCATTAGGGGAAGGGAATCCATTGTGGGGGATACCTATGCTGTATTTGAACCATCACAGGCAAAATCCGCTGACTTGGTCACAAGGGATGATGATGGCAACATCATTCCTTTAAGCGAAAGATTTAACGACAAGAACGAGGACATCAGGTATTCGTTATCCGCCAACGACTCCGAAGGCAACACACCCAAACGAAGAATAACGCAATACTCAACAGGAGCATACTCTGGGCAAACCGATATGCGTATGGAATCATACGATGGCGATAAACTTGCAGGATATATGGAGTATTCAGTTTATGACGATGCCCCCAACATTCAATATATTCACACTGAGGATGAATATAGAAGGCAGGGCGTAGCAACTGAGATGCTTCAAAAACTACAAGCGGAATATCCTGATGCAGAGATAAATTGGGGGATGACAACTCCAGATGGCACAAAGCTATTTGAAAATGCGACATATCCCATAATAGACAAGGCTGTATCCCAGAAAAAGAAACGTCTTGAGACAAACAAAAAGAAACTTGCCGAGATTGAAAGCGAGATGAATAGCCTATGGAAAGTTGCCGATGGCAGAGACTTCACCGAGGACGAACGCAGTAAAATGCAAAATCTTGGCGAACAGTGGGACAAACTGCATTGGAATATAAAAAAAGCGGAACGAGATCTCGAAGGAGCGAAAGAAGTACGGCATATGGTCAAGATGCCAGAGGACATCCGCTACTCGTTGTCTGAAAAACGCAACCTTCAGGAAGAGAACGAGAAACTCAAGGAAGCGGTTTGGAAGAAGAACGAGGAGATGGCTTATGAGAAGATGGCGTCAGAAATCGATCTTGAAAAAGAAAGAAGACGCCGCAGAGAAGCCGTCAAGGAAATCAGAACCAACAAGAATGCAACCATCGAGAAAATCAAACAGCACCATCGTGATGTCGAGCAGGCAAAGAGGGAGAGAAGGCAGGAGTCCGAGGAGAGAACAAAGCTCCTGAACATCGCAAGAAGACTTGACAAGGTTAAAACCAACACTCCAACGAAGCAGCTCATCAACGAGTTCATAGGCGACCTTGACCTCGTGGCGAAGAAGATGACCGGGAAAACCCTGGAAAACCTCAATGAACTTTCAGAGTGGTATGACGAGCAGAGAGAACTTGATCCGTTCTTTTCAGACTCCGTTATCGAGAAGAAAATCAACCGAATCAGCAAGAAGCAAATTGCCGACATGGACATCAATGATGTACGAGATCTCACAACCATCCTTAAAAGCATCGAGGCTTCCATAAGGAACGGCAACAAATTCGTGGAAAGTTCGTACAAGCACACCATGAAGGAAGCGGGCCTTGAGACTATGAAGAACATCAATAAGTCCATCGGCCTTAAACGGAATTCGGCTCTTGGTAAATTGGATTCTTTCTTCATCAACGAAACGCTCTCACCCGTGAGACAGATAAGAAGGATCACGGGATATGTGGACGATGATCCGTTGTACATCGCAACTCAAGAACTTGCTGATGGGCAAAGGGATATGATGACCTATGAGATGAATGCCTGGAATATGTTCACGAAGTTCACGGAAGACAAGAAGTTCGTGGAATCGCTGAATGGAAAGAAGGCTCGTCCCATTCAATTGATGGCGGTCAAGGACGGGCAAACTGTACTTGTGAAAGTCACGCCTGACATAGCGATATCTCTTTATCTGTCTTGCATGAATGAGGACAACTTGAACCACATTGGTAATGGCGGTGTCAATATCCCCGACTTTGAACTCTACAGGAAGGGCAACCTTACGGAAGCATATGAGAATTCCACAAGGTTTACTTTTTCAAAAGAGATGCTTGAGATGATAGAGAGCAGGCTAACCACGAAGGAGAAGGCTCTTGCAAACACTGCGTACAAATATTTCAATGAGGTCGCACCAAATGCCATCAATCGGGTAAGCAATATTCTTAAAGGATATGACATCGCAACTGTCAAGAACTACTTCCCGATTATGACTGACAAGAACTTTCTTACCCATGAATTTGAGTCATTGAAGTTTGACGCAACCATCGAGGGTCAAGGCAGCCTGAAGGAGAGAGTTCGCTCTGAACTTCCCATCGAGATTAATGGTATCGTGGATACCCTTACAAGGTCAATCAAAGAGAACTCCATGTATGTTGGCCTTGCGATCCCGGTCAGGAACATGAACAAACTCCTCGGCGTAAAGGATATCACCTGGGTAGAAAAAGACAGGGGTGGAAAACTGGCGAACAACCTCAGAATGGAACTTCATGCCACCTACAACGGATCAGTTGAGGAGTCCATCAGAAAGAAGTGGGGTCAGCCTGCCATGCAGTACATAGAAAACTTTATGACCGATCTTCAGACATCACGAACGAAACGAAACGATTGGGTTAAGACGTTTAATGCTGCACGTTCAAACTATGCCGGGGCGGTTCTTACCTTCAATGCCTCAGTTGCCATCAAGCAGGCAGCATCGTATCCTACTGCGGCGGCAGTTCTTGGAACTGCACCGCTTATAAGGGCAATGGGAGATTTAGGCAAAGTAGATCTTGACTTGATCGCCAAGTACACTCCGCTTCAGTGGTATAGGTCTAAAGGCTTTTCTACGCCGGAACTTGGCGACATCAGGGCAGGCAGAAAAGGCACACTGGTAGATAAGGCTACCTCGATCCCCGCTCTCAACTGGATTCAAACCATGGACATCCTTACCACAAGGAAACTTTGGAAGGCTTCTGAATACTATGTGAGGCAGCATAGCAAGAGTCTTGAGGTTGGGAGCGATGAATATTACAAGGTTGTAGCAGACATTTACAATCGAGTAATTGAAGAGACCCAACCGAACTATGCAATCATGCAAAGGCCGGCGTTGCTCAGGTCTGATGACTCTCTTGTACAGACGCTGAATATGTTCAAGACTCAGCCGTATCAGAACTTCAACATCCTGTACGATGCTATTGGAAATTACATTGCCAAGGCAAACGAGTTCAAGGCTGACAAAAGCGAAGAATCAAGGGCGGCTGCGAAGGAAGCACAAAGGGAGATGCAAAAGGCTGTGACTTCACAGTTCATGCAACTGGCAGTATTTGCCGCAATGGGATTCGCTTGGGCATTCTTCCGTGGCAGAGCTGACAAATGGAAGGACGAAGAAGAAGACAAAATCACAATCAACTCCTTCTTACAAAGACTTGGCATTGAGATGGTCGGTGGATCTTTCGCCATGCTTCCCTTCGGGGCGGATATACTGTATGCAATGTCCCCTGACGGTCTGTTCCAAGACTACTATTTCGAGTTCTCCTCTACAACAGACTCTGCAATCAACGACTTCCTTAATACGGGTAGGGATATGATGTCCCTGGTTGCAGATGTAATGAGTTACGCCACTATGGAAGACAAGGAAAACTATGACCCGACTGCTCTTCTCCGGCAGATAGAGAAGGTCATTAAAGAGTGGGGCAGGTTTGCAGGCATCCCGACAGACAACCTCAAGAAAACCTACGATGCCATTTACAGATGGACGATGATTGCAGCAAACGGCAAGTATGTTGGCGAGTATCTTGCAGCCAAGGAAACTTTGCAGAAGGATTCGGTTAAGAAGATGCTGCTGTATAAGGCATACAGACATGATCCTGAACAGTACGAACTACTGCGTGAGCGGATGATTGAAGACGGATTTGACGAAGATGACCTCACAAGCGGACTCAACAACTGGCTTGTAAAGAACATGAGCAAAGAAGAGACCGAAAGGTTCAACGAAAGCATGGACAAGATCAAGGGGTCAACCGCATGGCAGGAAGCGACTGATGACGAGAAGAAGGACTATGAGAACAAGGTCAAGAAGTATGTCCTTGGAATCAGCGACAGTACCACGAGTCCAATCGAGAACTATGCCAAGGAGAACGAGGTCTCCTATGAAGAAGCAATCACGGGATACCTTGACAAGAAGCACACCAAGGAGAAACAGGACAGTGCTGTTGCGGACAGCCTGGAAAAGCTGAACGCTTCTCCCGAATGGAAGAATGCATCCGAGGACCAGCAGGAATACTACAAGGCAGTTCTTCGGGAAATCATCACAGGAGATGATAGCAACCGGGCTGAAGCCGTGAGGAGTCAGGCTGTAAACGGAAAGTCTGTTGAGGATGTTCTGCTTGAGAGTATGAGAAAAGAAGAAGAGAGCCTGAACACGGTGTCGTCAAGTGACATTTGGAAAAATGCTACTGAAGACGACAGAGCCTCAAAGGAATTACTCCTTCGTAAACTCGCCTTGGGCATTGAGGATAACGAGACATTGTCCGTAACAAACAAGGCTGTAAATGGCGTGACACCTGAACAGGTAGTGTTGTACAAACTCGCTTTGAAGAAGGTCGATCAACCAACCGCAAGCGGCAAGTATGGATCATACACCAATGCAGAAAAGCAAGAAGCCATGGCACTTCTACTTCAGGAGTACGGATTAACGGTTGAACAGCAGAAGACAATTACCGGCATGAAATAACCAACCAAAAGGGTGTAGTCGCAAAGACGGCTACACCCATCTATACTAACAAGTGACTAAATGTCAGGGGGATAAAAAGATGATCTTATCAGATGGACTTTACAACAAACTTAAATGGTTCGCACTCGCATTCATACCCGCATTCGAGGTGCTTATCCTCACCGTGGGCAAGATTTGGGCGATCCCTTACTATTCAGAGATCGGTGCGACTGTAGCTGCGGTAGGGGTATTCCTTGCGGCTATCATCGGTGTGTCAAGCAAGAACTACTACGAAGACCTTGCTATGCCGACAGACGATAACCTATTGGTACTAACAGAAGACGAAGAAGAGGAGACCGAGGGATGATAGTAGCATCAGGAAATCTTTCTAAAAACTTCAGCCAGGCTGAATACTACAAGGGTGTCAGCACCGCATATATGTACGATGTTACATACACCTTCATTAAGTGCATTCAGAAGTTCAGATCCTGGCTCAAACAGCCCATGTATGTCATTTCATGGTGGCGGTCGAAGGCTCAAAACGCCAAGGTTCACGGACATCCGAATTCGAATCACCTTCGCGGGGCGGCGATGGACTTTAATCTCGGCAACGGCAAGGGCTTTACCAAAGCACAGTTCATCAGCTACGCCAAAAAATGGGCAGAAATCTGTAAGTTGTTCGGTTGTGTTGGCGAGGCGGGTCTGTATGACAACGGGTGGATTCACCTGGGCATTCAGAATCCTACGCAGGCTGACTCAACTGGACGCAAGTTTGTACACTGGCACACCGACAAAAACGGAAGGCAGACAAACAATCCTTACAAAGAACTCAGAGGAATATAGTATGGATACGGATAAGGCTAAAATAGACTTTGTTGTACACGAAGCACAGATGGCGAGAAACGAACGAACGATAAAGAGCCTGATAAAGGTTATTATCGTATGCGTCATTGCTCTTGCCGTAAGCAATGCATTATGGCTATGGGCATGGATGCAGTATGATTACGTTGACGGAGAGGTGGATCTCTCTACTGTGACCGTGGACGCCAAAGACGGCATAGCCAACTATATTGGTCACAGTGGAGACATAACAAATGGCAAAGATCAAGGTAACCAAAGTAACGGGGAAGACGAGAGCAAGGATTAAGCGGAATGGCAAAAGCAGAGGGATCAAAACCCGAAAGAACAAATGACCTTCCGAGGTCTGCGTGGGAGCATCTGATAGACGAGTGGATATTCAACGAAAGGGATCGTTGCGTATTAAAGCGAAGACTGTTGGATGGCATCTGCTTTGAACCATTGGCGGAAGAATTTAACCTATCCGTGAGACAGACAAAGAACATCGTCTATAAGGGCGAGGAAATATTGTTCAAGCACATTTGATTAAAGGGGATAAAAAATGGCAAACGCTTATAAAAGAACCAAGACGGCAATATCAGCGAGGAAACAGGCTGAAAGGTTTTCGACACCTAAAGGTGGGGCTGTAGGCATCCGCAAGAGCAATGTGGCAAAAGCAACAAGCAGCGGTGCTACAAAGGCGGTACGCACAGTGCAGAGACCTTTGGCAGAGAGAGACAGAGCGAGAGACAACGTATCAAACACGGTCAGCAAAGGTGCTACACATACTGGACGACCAGCATGGAGATATACAGCAGAAAGAGACAGGATGAGAGATTACGTTCAGGCTCAGAAAAGAAAAAGAAACGGAAAATAATTGCACAATAATTGCCCTTCGGCTTCATTGCCGAAGGGTTTTTTTATTGAGATAATAGGTCCAGAGAGGGGGCGTTACTATGGCTTACATGAATTACAACCCAAACCCTGCGGGAAGAAGCGTGGGCGACTGTGCTGTTCGTGCGGTTGCAAAGGCTCTGGACACAGATTGGGAAACGGCCTATGTCCTGATCGCAGCCAACGGATATAAGATGGGCGATATGCCTTCATCAGATTCCGTATGGGGAGCAACGCTGAGGGGCAAGGGCTTTTACAGAAAAGCAATCTCGGACGATGTGCCGGAGTGTTACACAGCAGAAGACTTCTGCAATGACAACCCAAATGGGATTTACGTTCTTGGCTTTGGCGGACACGTTGCGACAGTTGTGGATGGAGACATTTACGACAGTTGGGATTCGAGTCACGAGATACCACAGTATTATTGGTATAGATAGGAGAATCAAACATGGCTTATTACAACACTTTTCCCATGACATATCAACCTTATGGGATGAACCAGGGATACGGACAGATGCCGCAGAACTACAATCAGCAGGCATCACAAAACAATAACGGGATCGTATGGGTGCAAGGCGAAGCAGGGGCAAAGTCTTATCTTGTTGCCCCAAACACCACGGTAGCACTGTGGGATTCCGAATCACAGACTGTGTATTTGAAGATGGCAGACGCATCAGGAATGCCGTCTATCAAAACATTGGATTATACTGTGAGGCAGGATACCCCACAGAAACCTCTCAGTTCCCCACAGAACGATTTTGCCACCAAAAGCGATGTGGAATCCATTCAAGAGGAAATCGTTGCTCTAAACGAGCGTATCAATTCATTGGCAAAGAAGGGGGCAAAGAAGGATGAGTAATCCAATTTATGAGATGATGAACAAAAGCGGCAATCAGGCATCACTCTTACAGCAGCTTCAGCAGTTCAAAAGTTCCTTCCACGGAGATGCGAGGGCACAGGTGCAGCAGATGCTGAATAGCGGAAGGATCACACAGGCACAGTATGACCGAGCCGTTCAGATGGCAAATCAGATTGCCGGAATGATGAAATACTAACCGAGTGCACACGGAGTATATATTTAATTATTTCAAAAGGGGGAAAACAATATGGCTTTAACAGACGAAGGCACTGGCATGGTAATGCCTGTATCGCCCATGTATGGCGGTGGTTATGGTTATGGTAATGGCGGCGGCTTTTTCGGCAATGACGGATGGTGGATCATCCTGCTCTTCATCCTTCTTGGAAACAACGGATGGGGCAACGGAATGAACGGCTATGGCGGCGGAGCAAATGGTCTGTATCCCTGGCTTAACCAGTCCGAGCAGATCAACGATGGTTTCCGTGAGCAGATGCTGAACACCACGGTCAATGGCATTCAGAGTGCCGTTACAAACGGATTCAGCGATGTACAGATGGCTCTTTGCTCCGGCTTTGCAGGAGTAGAGGCAGGTGCGAACGCAAGACAGATCGCTGATATGCAGCAGAACTTTGCGTTACAGTCACAGCTCGCTTCATGTTGCTGCGAGAACAGACTTGGAACAGCAGACCTTAAATACACCATTGCCACAGAAAACTGTGCAGACAGAACACAGTCTCTTATGAACACAAGAGACATCATCGACTCACAGACAAGAGGAACTCAGGCGATTCTTGACAAGCTCTGTGCTCTTGAACTTGATGGTGTGAAGGCTCAGCTTGCTCAGGCAGAGAGAGAGAACGTAGGACTTCAGAATCAGCTTAACATGGCATCAATGCAGGTTGGTCTGAACAACGAGGTCGATGCACTTTACAACAGGCTGAAGAACTGTCCCGTTCCGAGTACGCCCGTGTATGGTACTACTCCTATCTTCACCTGCGGACAGTCCCAGGGCTGTGGCTGCAACGGCGGTTTCTAAAGCGAGGTGACACCTATGGCAGAATATCTAACGAGAGATGCGGTTGAGACAGTTGCTCTCAATGCTCCGATTACATTTCTTGATTCTATTCGGTGCAGCAAAGGGTATGTGTTTCACCGTGAGGGCACTGGGATTTTTGTTCTGCGAGGCATAGTCAACTGTCCAACCGCCTGTACCGCAAGGTATGAGGTCGAGTTCACTGGAAACATCGCTATCCCCACAGGTGGTGCGGTCACCCCTATTGCAACGGCAATCGTTGTAGCGGGAGAGGAACGCACCGGGAGCAGAAGCATATTCACACCTGCTGCAGTTGACGAGTACGGCAACGTGACAAGCAGAGCGGTGGTGGATGTTCCAAAGGGATGTTGTTTTACGGTGTCCGTTGACTATGTGAATGGTACAGTAGACGATCCTGCCACAGTGCCCACACCAGTCATCAATGTTATCGATGGCAGTTTGAGCATTAACAGAATCGCATGAAAGAGAGGAAAAAAGAATGCACGAGTTATACGAACTTAAAAAAAGGATGAAAGAGGAACTGATGAGTTATGCCAAAAGAGGCGAGATGACCGCAAGTTCCCTCGCCATGATCGATACTCTTGCTCATGCGATAAAGAATCTCGACAGGGTGATCGAAAGATGTGAGGAAGAGGAAGACTATTCCTCAAGACCATCTTACGATGACGGAAGCATGAGAGGTTCTTACGAAGGTTCGAGCAACAGAGGTTACTCAGGCCGTATGAGCAGGGATGGATCTTATGGCAGAGGTATGGATCGCCGCTATGATCCATACAGCAACGAGGACGGATACTCCACCAGGAGAAGAGATTCCATGGGGAGATATTCAAGAGACAATTCGGGAATGGTAAAGAAGTTAAGCGAAATTATCAATGATGTACCCGACCAAAGAACAAGAGAAATGATACAGGATATCATTGACAGAGCGGAACAGATGTAGTCCCGAATAAAAAAGAGAGAGTGTAGGCTCTCTCTTTTTCTATGGTTGTCCTTTTTTTACTTCTTTTCCCCTGCGATGTGTGTGGGTGAGCAATCGCTCAGAGTATCCTGCCGTTTGTGCTCTCCGTTCGGCACGAACCTTTGCGAGATGTTCCATGTGAACCTTGCTCTCTTCAATGTATTTTTCGCAAGAGCCATGACACCCAATGTGGCGGTCTTCACAGTTACGGCAGCATTGGATGTCGCCTGTCTTACTCATCGTCAGTCACTTCCCCTTTGTATAGTTTCATCCAATCATCAAGCCTCATGGTGACCAACCAGTCACAGTTGTTCTTCCTGTGGAAGACAGCCGGGAGTTCGTTGTCTCCTGCGTCCCTTCGTGCCTGGTCAATCGCATCGTAGATGTTCAGCCGCTCGACTCTCTTGCACTCGATGTGTATGTTGGGAAGTCCTGTCACATCAGGTGAATCAGGACTTCCCTTAAACTGCATCCCCCGATGGCAGTCGTATCCGTGTTTCCGTAGCTCCGAGGCGAGTTCCCTCTCGCCCCTGGCACCCTTATTTCTTGAGTTCGTCATCGGTTCTCTCCTTTGCCCATCGTCTACACCAACTATCAAAGCCTTGAACATATCCAATACGATGTCCGTCAATGTCGCAGTTGCAATCTATATATGTTTTCTGTGCTATTCTTGTGTTATGTCTACAGTTGCAACAGACTCTATCTTTCCCTTCGTGTCCGCTATATATGACCATCGGTTCTCCCATATCACTCTCCTATATCTGATGCCTTGACTGTGACTGTGTTCATCCACTTTGGGATCTCAAAGGGATCTGTATCCTTCTTCTCTTCGTACTCAATCAGCCTGTTCTTGGCGTTGTTGATGGCGAGAACGATGACTTCGGGATCTGTCCCTTGCCTGACGAGATTCTTGATCTCATCCATCTCTCTCTCAAACGATTCTCTGTTTATCGTGTTCTTCTTTACTGTTACCATTTCTTACTCCTCTCCAAAATGATATTTGGTGACTGCGATTGGGAACTCCTCAATTTCTGATGCCCATCTTGCAGTCCCTGGTCCGTTGCATCTTTCCCAACACAGAGGGAATCCGCCGATCCCATCAAACAAGCTGCCGAGAGTGGCAGGTCTTTCGTACTGTGCGGATATCCGTCTCAACAGATAGAACCAGAAGGGAAGGGCGATGCTGTTGCCCAGGGCTTTGTACCTGGCAGAGTCGCTCGACTCCTTGTGGACTTTTCCCTTCGTATCCGTCCACTCGCCAATGTCTGTCCATCCATCGGGGAAGCCCTGAAGCCTCTCACATTCGGTTGGGGTTAGTCTCCTCACTATAGTTTCCATTTTCTTTTCTCCTATCACACAGTTAAAATTCTCTTTATCCGGCATTCGCTGCCCCCCCCCGCATTGTTCTGCGTCAAGGTGGGTGAGATCTGTGACCCGTCCCAATTCGTCATGTCTTCTCTCCGTAACGAACATATCGTTGTATGCATCCTGGCCATCGTAGCTCACCGAGTGTGCCATCAGCGGCCCTGTTATCCTTTGATATGACAACTACTATCACTCCTTTATAGTCTCTGCTCCGAAGGGTGAATGATACCCCCCCCTCATCGATTTTCGGTGTCATCTCGTCTCTTATCTGATACAGTATTTTCATTTGTTATTGCTATGTATTCCCGCTCCACTCCTTGCCGAAGACCTTGTCCCTTGAAGTAGTTGGCATCAAGCGTGGTGGTAATCCCACCCCCACTCGAGTTGATTATCAGCACCCCATTATGATGACCGGGGCAACTTCCGTTTGAAAGTGTTTTGGCTACCTCTGAAAGAAACAGCACTCCCACATCACGGTCTGCTCCTTGGTCGAAGCCAAATGCTTTTACTTGTTTCATTCTGTCTCCTATTTGTCTTGGTAGAGCAGATAACGAGTACCTCGCTCCCCCCCCCATATGAGCCGGACTTATTCCGCAGGGTTACGGATATGTCATCCTCGTGCCACTCGAAGAATCTCTTTTCTGTTAGTGTTGTCTTCTCGTTCATAGCAGACTACTGGTTCTCCATAATGCGTACAGGTTAGTGTGGGAGATATGTCTTTCATAATTACACACGATGACTTACCCCCCCCCTGATCAACGCTGTACACTGTCTTCTCTATCTGCTTCATCATACTTCACTATCAGTACAACAGGTGTTGCATCGTTTCCATCTGTTCCCCCCGTGGTGCGGAGAGTCCACATTGTTTCCTCATAGACTGTCTGATTCCATCTGTCGATTGACATAGCCCTCAATATTATCGGTTCGTTCATATTCCACTATCACATTTGTGGCTCTGACATCCCCACCATCAAATGCATTGAGAGTGTTCGAGACGCCGCTCTCCACCCAGGTTTCAAAATCATCCTTGCTCTGTGCTCTTCTGCTCTTTACAAAGGCGAGGACCAGGGGCACATTGCCCCCTCCAGTTCCCATCCTTGAGGTCAGGCTTTGACAGATACCATCGTCAGATATCCTGATCCTTGAATCGTTTGGGTGATGTTCCAATGCTATATAATTCATATGCAATGCCGTGTACCTCTGTTCCATTCAAGGTGAACATCACTCCACCTTCAGAATATCCGCACCCTCTGTGGGATGGGCGAGAGCCGTTCCCTTCCAGACAAACAATGTTTGGTCTTGCGTCACTCCCAAGGTGGCTGATTTCTCCCATTGGATGAGTGCTCCTTTCCCGGCTTTCTTGCCGTAGCTGTCTCGCTCAACACCCCCCTAATTTTGAGGGTGCAACTCCTCGTTATTTTATCCATTTTGTCATAAGGGTTTTAGTATAATGTTTACTTGCACCGTGTGTTGCGGCAACTAAAGGGTTTGCCACTCCGCCGTCCCACTGCAACATATACTGCTGATGTTCGGCTTCTCTGTTCACGGCTTTTATCCATTCGATGATTCTGTTGCTTGATGTTCAAGAGCCTTCTGAAGAATCTCCGGAAGTTCCTTCCCCCTCTTTGATGCTCGGTTCAGTATCCCTTGACAAGCCTTTGCGGACAAAGAGTATTTCGGGTGCACTTCCTCCTCCAAAATCTGCGACAAGTGCGATGCGTTTTCTTCTTTGGGGTACTCCCCAAAACTGTGCATCGTGTACTCTCCAAGCAATGCTCCACCCATCTCCCATGATGCAGCCTGCATTTGACCACTTCTGTCCTTTCTCAAGTCCAGGTATAACGGCATCTTTTTCAACGATCCTTGCCGTTTCTTCGAGGACGCAGCGGAAGTCTTCTCCTTTGTTTGAGGACAAGGCTCCAGGGACATTTTCCCAGACCATATATCTTGGTCGAACATACTCGTCTGTCCTTTGATTTGCTGTTCTATCATGTTCTCGCATCTCCTTGATTATTCTTATTTGCTCCATGAAGAGTCCCGACCGCTCTCCGGCAAGACCTTCTCTTTTACCTGCCACAGACAAGTCCTGACAAGGACTGCCGCCTGTGACCACATCAACGGGTTCTATCCTGGACCCATCGATTTGGGTGATGTCCCCTAAATGTTTCATGACTTCTTCTCCTCAGACTTATCGCTTTCCCTCACATCCTGAAGCATCTCGTAGATTACTCCGAGTACACCTTCTTCAGTCTCATCCACGGCACGGGCGATATTTCTAATGAGTGAAGCTATGATGACTAAGGCATCGAAGGATTCGCCCGAAACACCCGCCTGTGGGAATCTCATATCCTTGGTGATCGCCCCCATCACGATGGTATTGCCTTCACCAAAATCTCTTATTATGCGTTCAAACTCTCCCTGAAACTTTGTCTTGTTATATTCCATTTTCCTTCTCCTTTTAATTCTTAAATAAAGCCGATAGCAGAGTAGCCGTAAATTTTTTTGAAATAATAAAACAGGATTTTCCTTTCTGTGATTTTATTGAGATTAGGGTATTCCAGGAGTAAGTCCACCATCGGCTTTATAAACAATGGTTATTCGGTTTTCCTCTCGACCTTGAAACGGAATGCGTTTCCGTCTTCCGTTTGTGTGATCTGTAGTTTGTACGCCTGCATCAACCTTGAGATTTCGTCTTTTGATATCTCCACGATGTCAACTTTAGTGCCAAGGTCGTAGGCGGTGACCAGGAACGCAGCGGCAAGGCTTTCTGTCCACCTTGCTTGTGAAGCATAGGCATCTATCATCTTCTGCTTCTGATCAAGAGTCCTTTGATACATTTCGTGGTTACTTTTGGCAACCTCGGTCATCTCTTTGATCTTTTTCTCAAGGATGCCCACCTTCGTAATCAGCTTCTGCATCTCTGCATTAAGAGAGTCTCTCTCAAGGGCAATGCGTTTGCTCTTGTAGTTTTCCGGCTTTGTCTCGGCGTAGAACTTCTCCATAGTTTGAGCATACTTGCATGAGTGCCAGTCGCTTTCACAATGCTTGATGATCTGTTGCTCCACGCCGTCCTTCCCAAAGTAGTGCAGAGAGTCCTCGCACTTGATCGTGAATCCCCTGTGCGATTTGTAGTATGGACACATGATATAATGTTTCATTAGTTCCCCCTTATGTTCCAGTGGAGCTGCTCTGCGACTGCCACTGTGTAGTTAAACGGATGCAATATGTCTGTCTGTTCGTCACGTTCGTTGATGAGCCTGTCCGTCTCGTCAATTAAACCGACTATGTCTTCGTAAGTCTCATCCAACTTATCAAACTCTTCCTGAGTCAGATGAGCGGTTACGGAGTATTTGGTTTGGGGCTTTGGTTGACGATTGACCGCCAACTGACAGTCACCCGGTTGCCGCCAGGTATATGCCTTGTTGTCCTTGATGGTCAGCATGGCGAGTTCTTCCTGATAGTTTGTAGGCTTCTTTCTGTCTGCCCGAAGCGTATTATGAATGAACCAATGCTTAATGGCGACTACACCCGATGGGAAGGACAGCAGGAAGTGTTTCTCTATGAGGGACTCTAAATCCTTAACTGATGCCCTGACACTTCTTTGAATCTTCCTGGGAGAGTTGACAAAGCCATCGTCATCCGCATGAAGAATCAGAGAGATGTAGAGCATCCTTGCAGAAAAGGGGAGATCGGTGAATGCATCGCTCTCTATGATGTCTGCATTTATCATCCGTCTGTCTGCCATGACTTCCTACCTTCTTTTAAACTTGATCCCATGTATTGGCTCTCCCTTCTTAAGAGAGAGCCTTATCATTTCCTCGTGAATCCCCGTCCCCTCTGAAGCAGAGGGGATGTCGGGGTATTCTGTGGTTTCGCCTTTGTAAATCACTTGTATTACGGTGGCTTTCTTCTTGCCTTTCAGCTTCTTTTGATATGTGATCTGACCCTTTTCGAGTTCGTCCATGATCTCTTTGCGGGTCTTGTATTTAACTTCAGGGTGCAGCATCTCCAGTCTGCGTCTGCAACGCATCTCGGCATATGCCTGGTCCTCGTGGGTTTTGTAAAACGGACAAGTTCCGAACCCACAACCGGGGTCGATTACATCGAGTGCGTGACACGAGAACCCACCTATCCCTGCACAGACGCAGCTTGGGTTGGTCTGACCAACGTGTCTAACGCTACTCATGCCATCACTTCCTGTTCTTCCTCATCGAGAAACTCTTCGTATTCAGCCTCGACAACCTCTTCAATCTCCGGCTCTACGATGTCTTCCGCAAAGTCAATCTTCGTGGTGTGTTCGTCCTGGTTGGATACTCTGACAAAATCAGATGCCATAGGTGCGTACTTCAGTGCCTTCTTGACTACGGTCTTCTTCGCCATCTCTTCCCATGCTGTAACCCATGGAGAGTCATTTGAGCGAACCTTGGAGTATTTATTCCTGTGCTGATTGATATCGTCAACGGACATGACCTCAAATCCGTAGCCGCCTGACACCAGGTGATATACCGCATACACCCACACAGCCTCGCCTCTGTTCTTCATGGCGGGTATGTGCTTCAGCTTCGGCTCAAGTCCGAGTTCGTATTCAAACTCATCATTGGCGTACACGATGTGTGCGGAGATATCCTTTAACTGTCCGCTTCTGTGGGCGAGTTCTATCAGACCTTTATATGAGATCTGAAACTGTGCCTTGTTTCCATAAGGGATGATGTATGCCTGACCGAGCGAGGTGTTCGGCTCAAGCCCTGCCTGTGCTGCACAGAGCAAAGCACCGATAAGCGATGTCTTGTCGCACTGTGCAAGTTTAGGGTTACCTGCCACAGCATTGGCGGCGATCCTTGCGAACCTTTCAGGAGTAATGACGGATGGAAGGGCGGATGCGAACTTATCCTTGTAGCCCATGATGAGATCGCCTACTGTCGCCTTCTTGTTGTCTGGACGAGGCACTACTGCATTAGCCTCATTGATGTTGATTGATTTAGCCATTTCACTGTTCCTTTCTTTTTATCTCGTTGATTCTGAAGACCCTTGATGAAGAGGTCTTTGCATACTGTGCATAGATTTCAGGGTGATCTGCTAACAGCTTCTTGCCGTCCAGAGTGGTCTTTGGCTGACTCTTCCACGAGAAGCGGTAGCCATCAGAAGACCCTTTTTCAAATTCACCCAACTTATCACAGATCTGTGCTTTGATAAGGTTCATCTGTTCCTCTGCGTGTTTCTTGGCAGAGGCATAGGTGAAGTAGTCTTTTGCAAGGTCATCCACCGGGAGATATAACTCCGTGTTGGCGACCTCGTTGGGATACAGTTCTCTTACTGTTTCCATGGCAGACTCTGATGCATCGACTTCTGGTTTGCGGTCTGCCTTAACGTAGTTGATCCAAAAGTCGAGTTCCTGGGATCGCATTTCCTCAATGAATGCATCGTTCCTATCAACCTTGTGCCATACAAACTTGAAAGATGTGGAGAAGGCGATATACATATACTCGTATCCCATGATCATCATGTAGTGCTGAAGCTGATAGTAGTATTGAATCGGGATCTCTCCCGCCTCAACGTCATACTTGATGAAGTCCGATGCGGTCTTGCACTCCAGGGCTGAGTTCTCGCCTACTATCACACGGTCTATGTTGCAGGTGAGGTAAGGGGACTTATCGTCCTCGTACATAAAGTTGTCTCTTCTTACCTTTTTCCCGGTTTCTTCTTCAAACCTTTGAGCGACATACTCTTCAAGGTAGATTCCTCTACGCATGGATTCGTTGGTCTCCTTGTCAGGAATCATGCCTTTCTTTTCGGCATAAAGTTCCAGACGGGACTTCCATGGACTTGCTCCGCAGGCAGCCGCTGCATCGCTTCCGCCAATACTTTCTCTGCGGATCTCCAACCATTCTTCATGGCTGATGGTTTTAACATTGATTATCTTCTGTGCCATTTCTCTCACTCCTCTTCAGACATATATACGATCTCGGTTGGGATCACCGTGTCCCAAAAGCCTGGAGCCAGGGTGATTGTCCTCTCGTCTGCTGTTTCGATTTTTATTTCGTATTCCCCGTAACCGCATGACCTCATCTGTTGACTCCGGCTTCAGGTCTGCCCACGATGTCATCGTGACCATGCTTCCTCATGTATGAGATCGTCCTTGCGAGGTCGATAACTCCAAGGTCCAGGGTGGCCTCGATGGGAGTAATGCTTCCGTTCTTCCTGATGTATTCCAGGATTCTTTCACACTGTGTCATTTCTTCCTTCCTTTCTCTTCGGCTTTCAGCCATGCCTCGGTCTGCTTTGCCAACTGCTGCTCGACCTTCTTCACCCCCTCGCAGAGTCTAACCATGGACTTTGCATCGGACTTTTTCAGTTCCTTCGATGCGAATCCTTCTGCGAGGGAAGTAAAGGTCGGATAGTAGCCGCTTACATTGACGGTGGTAAGCTCACCTTTGCTCTTGCCTTTTGTTGCCTCTTTGACCTGCTCGATCCAACAACAGAAAGCATCTGACTTTAGGATGTAGCTACCTCTCTTGATTTCCATTCCTGCGTTCCATGATGTCTCCCACGACCAGGATCGCTACCGTAGGAATGATCCACCAAAGGCTTTTCACTACATAAGCCACTATCAAAGACATCGTGCTACCCCCTTTCTAATTCGTTCTGTTTGTCCTGCTAAAGACTAAAAAATAAGTGCGACAGCGAAAATTACTGTCACACTTAATGTAAGATTTCTCAAGTGAAAAGTCAAGAAGTTAGTGCGAAGTATAATGTATACATGAAGTGATCTCTTCCTGATACAATTCAGCCGAGGATTTATAGCCGAACATAGGTCTCGGATAGTTGTTCATCCAGTCCTCAATAAACTTGATTTCATCTTCTGTGACATGGGTAAAATCTGTGCCCTTTGGATAGAATCTGCGGATCATCCTGTTTTGATTCTCGTTAGACCCTCTCTCCCATGCAGAGTAAGGATGACAGTAGTAAAGGTTGTCGGTTGGCATCTTGTCGTGGGCTGCAAATTCAGAGCCGTTGTCCATTGTGATGCTCTTGAACACCTCGTGGAATACCCCTGGAAAACTCTCAGACAGCCGTAGAACTGTTTTAATGACCTCGTCAGAGTTCTTCTTGTTGAGAAGGAAAACTCGCTCAAATCGTGTTTTTCTTTCAGTGAGAACCAGGAGAGCCTTCTGCGTTCCGCTTCGGCCTATGACGCAGTCCATCTCCCAATGACCGAAGTCCTCTCTCGATTTAATGTGATCGGGGCGTATCTCTATGGACTTACCGAAAGGTGCTCTCCGGGGTCTTACCTTGTGGTATCCCTTCTTTCGTTTGCCTTTGTAGGGAAGGTCTTTGTTGCTTAACCGCAGGAACAGACCCATGTCGATATATCTGTAAAGGGTGGTCTTTGAGATTGTGGTGTTGAACTCCAAGCCATCCTTTTTTATTTGTGCAAGAGCAGCTTCGGGGCTGAACTTCTTGTCCACGATCATAAACTCAAGGTAGTCCACGAGTCCGTAATCGTTTCCTATCTTCAGATGACCACCTTTTGCACGAAGGTTAGCCTGATACTTGTCCTCTGCAATCTCAGGTGCATAGGCATCGGTCATGGTGAGGTCAGTATTCATTCTTGTGTATCTGCCCCTTTTAAGTTCTCTGTAAATCGTAGCTCTTGAACAGCCTATCTGTTCTGCCATCCATGCTACGGGCTTCTTGGCTTTAAGCCATGCTTCAATTTGCAACCTGTTGGTGTAAGTCAAATGTTTATACTGTCTCATCTCACACGCTCCTTCCCATTCTCTTTGATTGTAGGGATAATAAAAGATGGGGTCAATCCCCATCTTTACTCTGCTGCTTTTTCTTTTCTCTGTATCTTTTGACGTATTCCCGGTTCTTCGCTTTGGCTTCTTCGGGATGGGCTTCTGCCCATTTCTTCTTGCGATCCTGCCTTGTGGGGTCGCCTTTGTGCTTCTCAAGGTATCGCTGCCATCTTTCCTGGTTTGTCAGTGCCATGTGCATCACTCCTTTCATGGGGCAGTATATCATCGGTAGCAGGGTTATGCAATCTTGAACTCACCAATGCCAAGTTGTTTGCGTGTCTCTTCCACACTCATCCACAGGATGTTTCTCTGGGAGCGATCCCAGATCACCGACTTGCAAATCCCGCACATATCATCCACAGTGCCGCCCACGATTAATGTGATGTCCCAACTGCTTCTCCATATCTCAACCTTCACATCCCAGTAAACTTGATCTGCTTTCTTGTCGTTTTCCAGGTTCACATCCTCGGTGTTCGCACAAACATATCTGAACTCGATGTCGTTCTCTTTCAAGAGGCTCTCCACCCACTTACAAGCTTCGGTTCTGACCATCTCTTTTACTATTGCTTTGTATGTCATTTCTGTTCTCCTTTCATTCACCCTGGTGGGTGCTTCGTTGTTCCTTACTGTGCCTTAATCTTATCACCATCCGTTGTTCCTGTCAACACCGATTTTGAAAAAATTTGAAAAAAGTTTTCGGGGCGACCCTTTCTCTTTCTTTTCTCTTTAGTATTTCTCTTTTCTTACTCTTTCTATAAGAAATACTATATTATTATATATATATTATTAATTAATCTATCAATCATTATATTATATTGATTTATGCGGTCATTTGGTTGTCACTTGGTAGACATTTGGTTGTCAGTTGGTTGTCAGTTGGTTGCAGCCCTTGAAAATCAAGGCTTCTCGGCACTTTTGGAGACTCATTCTTAAAGGGGTGTAGTCTCTTTTTTATTGATTTTGTGGTATTGGTAAAACATGGCACGTAGAAAAATCGATTGGGATGCAATCAAAACTGAATATGTGACCGGGAATATATCCATCAAGAAACTGCAAAAGAAGTACAAAGTAAGTCTTGGTACTTTGACTAAACACAGCACGAGTGAGGAATGGGTGAAAGCCCGTGAGAAATATAGAGCCAGAGCGGTTACTAAAGCGGTTACCAAATCCGTTAATAAGAGGGCTGACGAACTTGCGAGTGTGCTTGACTCCGCATACAAGATCAAGGACACCATCAACAATGCGGTAAGCGATCCTCTTCAGTTCAACCGATACCTTGTCACAGAAGGGTCTAAAGGCGGAGAGTTCCACACAGAGGAAGTCATCAAAGACAAGATTGATACTAAAGCCATAAGGGAGATGACTCAGGCTCTGAAGGCTGTTGAGAGCCTTATAAGATCGCTTAACAACATTCCCACAGAGGCAGAGGTCCAGAGACTCAAGATCGAGCGAGAGAAGTTTGAACTTGAGAAAGAAAAGTGGGAGAGGGAGAAGAACTTCTACCAAGACTCCAAAGATGGCAACACGGGTGTCATATTCATGCCTGAGGTTGGTGAAGAAGAATGAATGTAATTTGGAAACCGCAACCCAAACAAGCCATCTTTATGTCAAGACCCGAATACGAGGCACTGTATGGCGGAGCAGCAGGGGGTGGCAAGAGCGATGCCCTGGTAATTGAGGCACTGAGGCAGGTGAACATTCCTCACTATAAGGCTCTTATACTCCGTAAGACATTCCCACAGTTATCCGAATTGATCGAGAAGTCCCTGAGGTATTATCCCAGGGCATATCCCGGTGCCAGGTACAATGACTCGAAGCACACATGGACATTCCCTTCAGGAGCAAAGGTCATATTTGGGTCGATGCAGCACTCAAAGGATAAGCTGCAATATCAGGGACAAGCCTATGATTTTGTGGCATTCGATGAGTTAACCCACTTTACCTATGAGGAATACTCGTACCTTTTCTCTCGTAACAGACCCAATGGTCCAGGGACCAGGGTGTACATAAGGTCAACAGCAAACCCCGGCGGGATCGGTCATGGATGGGTCAAGGACAGATTCATCACGGCAGCCAAACCCATGACCCCTATCCCGCAGGTGGTCAGTTGGACTGAACCCAATGGGGATGTCAAGCAGGTTGAGAGCAAGAGGATATTTGTCCCCTCTTCAGTATTTGACAATCCCGCATTGTTGGAGAATGACCCACTGTACATATCAAGACTCGCATCCATGCCGGAAGCAGAACGCCAGGCCCTTCTCTATGGGGATTGGAACAGCTACTCAGGACAGGTGTTCCGTGAGTTCAAGGATGATCCTGACCACTACATCGACAGGAAGTGGACTCATGTCATACAGCCGTTTGAAGTGCCTGAAGACTGGAAGATATACAGGGGATTTGATTTCGGCTTCAGCCGTCCGTTCGCTGTATCATGGTTCGCAGTAGACCATACGGGAACGATATACAACATTCAAGAGTTGTACGGATGTACGCAGACTCCGAACGAGGGAGTTAAGTACGAGCCGAAAAGAATAGCTGAGGCTATAAGGGAAATAGAATCCACAGATGTCAACCTAAAGGGCAGACTGATTCATGGCATCGCAGACCCTGCAATTTATGATGAGCAGCGTGGAGAGTCCATTGCTCAGATGATGGAGCGAGAGGGCGTGTACTTTGACCCCGGCGATCACACAAGGCTTGCAGGCAAGATGCAATGCCACTACAGACTCGCCTTTGATGATGTAGGCAGAGCCAAGTTCTATGTGTTCAGCACCTGCAAACATTTCATCAGGACGATACCGCTGCTTATATATGACGAGAAGAAGGTTGAGGATATTGACACCAACTGTGAGGATCATATCTATGATGAGTGGCGATATGTCATGATGGAGAACCCCATCAACCCGCCTGTGAGACACAAGATCATCAAAGACGTGCGTAACGATCCGCTTGATCTGTGGCGAGACCAGGTAAAGAACAACCT